>JAABUQ010001458.1_pt1 | contig 50678 bp, 37 predicted proteins | sample 5560001 | NCBI WGS metagenome assembly JAABUQ01 (sample SAMN10711888, study PRJNA513371) | rock metagenome | isolation source: Antarctica rocks | place: Antarctica: Victoria Land, Finger Mt nord | collected 2015-12-18
CGGACACAATGTTGGCCGCCAGCGAATGCGCCATTTCTAGGGGCAGGCCGATGTCGCGCAAGGTCTGCTCGGTGTTGTCGCGCCGCGTGTCCTGCGGCAGAGTTTCGTCGCGGTCACTCAGGCCCGCATGGCCCGCCTCCTGACGCTGCTTCGTCCGGGCGGTGGCTTCCTGTTCGGGCGCAAAGGCTTCGCTCTTGGCTGCCGCCGCCAGGGTGCGCCCTCCCGCGGTTTGGTCTTTGAGCTGCGCGCGCATCCGGGCGATGTGATTGCTGATGTCGTTGATCATGGCGAGAAGCGGCCCGCGCGGGTCGTCCACGTCGCGAAACTCGGCCAGAGTTTGGTTAAGCGTCCTGTTCTTGAGCACCCCGTCAATTTCGTTTTTCGCAAGGTCGGCGAAGTTGCGCGCGCTTTGCTTGTTGTTGGTGACGCCGAACAAGTCGTCCAAAGCGGGCGGAAAGTCCACTTCCACGCCCCACCATCGTTCCGCCGGGTTGTATTGAATGACCAGCGATTGATCCAGCTCCAGCTCGCGCTCCGCGCGCATGATAGACACGCCGACATTGTTTTTGGCGTGCTTGCCGTAATCCAAAGTGCCCGCATCGCGTCCGCTTGCCAGCACGCGGGCCTCATCTTTGGCAAGCGAGAAGCGGACACAGACCGGGTGCACTTCGCCCCGGAATTCTACCTCAAACACCTTTTCGGTGTCGGGCTGCCCTTCCGAATCCCGCAGCGGCTCAAACATGGGCGTGTCGTCAAACGGCGCGGGGCACGACGTGCGCGCCATCAAATAACCGGGGTCGTTGGGCAGCGCGTCCATGCCTTCCAGCAGGCCGGGCTGATCCAGATTAAACGCTGTGAAGCGAATCTGCACCCGCCCGTCACTGAGCCACTTGCGGTACATGCGTCCCACCACAAACTCGGAGTTGTCAATAATGGCCCGTGCCGTGCGCCAGATGCAGCGATCCAAGTTTGACCACACCACCAGCGTTCCCGATGGTCCCCACTGGCCGCCCGCCGCGCGCCACAGGGCCGGAACCGCCTGCGCCGTGGGACGGGGGACGCTGCTTTGTGTCCGCGCTTTGATCTCGTCCAAATCCAAATAGGTGTGCAGAGCATTGCCTGCGCCGTTCTGCCAAGTCCAGACATCCACGCGCGTGCACTGCGAGACGCTGGACGCGGGCAGGCCCATGCCGAAGCGCCCGATGCCGTCGTGCTTGCCGCTTTCCAGCCGTGTGCCGTTGCCGAACTGCATGGCGAGCCGCAGGGTGTCTGCATCCATGCCGCAGCCGTTGTCCAGCACGGCAATCTGCTCCACGCGCGTTCGCGTGCGCTGATTGACCTGGCTAGTTCGCTCGGCGCACAGCAGCTCCACGACGCTTGCCCCGGCCTGCACGGCGTTGTCCATCAGCTCGGCGATGGCATAGGCGGCGTTCTTGTAGCCGTTGTCGCGCATGGCCTGCACGGCAAGGTGGTTGGGCACGATGTCAAATGTGTCTGTGGTTTCTTGGAGTTCCATGCGTAAGCCTTTTGTGAAAGAAAAGTTCCCGCAGGTGGGGAACATATCGTCAAAAACTAAAGGGTTGAGCATCAATCTCGCGCTTGAGCCATTGCTGCCCATGACTAAAGACAATGTCTGAATTGAACCAGCTTGCTGTCAGGCCGCATCGGGCGAGCAACTCGTTTGTCTTGTCAAGGGCAATTCGCGCGCGCTGAACAACTTCTTCAGGCGGCGGGGCGGTATCTTCATATGCCGCTATAAGCTGCCTCTTAGCTGCTTCCAAGTTTGCTTTGTAAGCAACTCCGTCGGGCGGTGTCTTAAACAACCGCTGCTCGTTGTAGGCGTCATAGAAGCTGCCACGGTCGCCATCATACATGCGCAGCAAAAGGTTTCGGTACATCGGCCAGAACTTCGGATCAAGGCCGGGAGTAATCAGCGGCTTGAGTTCTGTGAAGACTGCTACCCACTGCGCGGATGTGTAGCCGTTCAATCGCGCCACAAGTTCAGATGCTGCGCCAAGATAATCGCCTTCTTTAACTTCGCGCGCCAAGTACTCTACTGCGCCGACATAGCCGATTTGGAATGCTTTGGTGAGAAACGAACTGTAGATGCTGTTGGTGAGGGCCGTTGTCTGCCCAAAGCGGGCAGCCCGCGCGTCGGCAAACCTGTTTTCTATGCTTGCAATTGCCGTGAGGTAGTTTTTAGAGCGCTGGCTTGTCACTTCGTTGGGATCAAGGCTCCAATATAAACCCTCGCCCCCGCAAAAGACCTTATCCCAGACATCCATCTCCATTGGCGAAGAACCTGTGTTGATGCCCTCGGCTATAGCGGCCCCGGCCTCGTAATGCGATGTTAGCAGGCTGAGTTCATTGAACAGCGTCCACAGCACAGGCAGGTACGCCGTGCTAAATGCGCCGCGAAACTCTCCCGCCTTTTCCGGCACGTCAAAGTAGGGGCCAAAAAATGAGTCTTGTTTTTCTTCGTCGCCAGTTCCTTTGGGCATCAGATCATACTCGCCAAAGATTGTGCTGAAGCGGGCGGTGTTTTGCTGCTGATGTAAACGCCCAACTTTGTAGTAGTCTAGCCCGTCAAAGGCCGTGCTGCCAAACATTCCCCAGAGCAGGGCATCATGAATAATCTCCGGCGTTGTCAGCATGAACTTGTGCTGACGACGGGCAGCAAGCTCCGAATCCCCATCAAACGCGCCGTGCAGCAAGGAAAAGCGTGAGGCGGAAAAGCCATTGTCGTGGGCCGCGCGGTTGTAAAACTCCTGCGTTCCCAGGCACGTTGCCGCCCGGTCGTTGAGCAAGATGGTACGGCTAAGGCTGACCGTCTTCGCAGTGTTGTTGACATCCACAAAGAGCCGCCGCGAAATTAGTTGCGGGTTGATCTGCGCTTCCGCGCCCTGCGTCTCAAACCAAATCAGCGTGACGGGCAGGTCGGCATCCAAAGGCTCCGGCTTGGGCAGGTCATCGTAGAACGATTGGTAGATGTCTTTGGACGGGTCAAAATCACCTGATAAGAACCGAAAGGCATTGGCGCGATGCTGCCCATCCAAAACTATTATATCCGCGCTGCCGCGCCTAATTTCCAGCAGGCCGAGCGGCGCGGTTTGACCGCCCATTTTGAATGCTGTGACTGACCAGCAGTCGTCATAGTCGGTTCGCATCGGCTCGTTGGCGTTGACAACAGGGGCTGGATAGCTTGTTTCGTTGGCGACTTCCGCAAGGTAGCCGCGTGGAACAATCACGGCGAGTATGGCGGGAAAGAAGCCGATACCAACGCTGGCTCCTGCGCCAAGCAGGTAGGGGATAAGGTCTTGGGCGACGCGCCGGTCGTTGAGGTCACGCTGCAAGAGGGAGCCTAAGCTTTGCAACTTGGAGGCATCCAGGCGGTCGCGCATGGGCTTGAGTTCTTCCAAAAGTTCCTTATGACCGCCTAACTGACCTGCCGCCTTTGGGTTGGCAAATGTAGAAACATACTTAACAACGAAGTTACTGTGGCCGACGCGAAATGTGCCAAGCAATCCATAAACTTTGATAGCAGCAGGTTCTGCCATTGGCCCTTCAAGTGATGGCATAGTTATGTTCCCTTTCAACGACGTCCGTACAGAGGAATAAATGTTCGGTTAACAAAAAACTCCGCTTGTTCAAGTTCGCGCTTTGTAGCACCTTGAACATAAACAACTTTGACAAAGAGGCGACCAGGATTGCTAACGTTGTTTTGCTTTAAGAGGCTACCTATGCGTTCAGCAAAGATACTTGACTCGGCCTCAGTATCATCTTCGGGTTCTCCACTGACATATGATATAAGGTTTATAGGTCTGGCTAGAAAGTTAACTAATGCGTTATAATGTGTGCTTAACCTTCCCTTGATGTTAGTAGAAATACCAATGTAAAGTGGCGGGCAGAAGATAGTAGAAGCTGCAAGTGTTGCTCGTGAAAACTCCGGCGCGCGACTGTTGGTGAAAGGCGCTCGTGTAATTTTGCCTGTCAACCGCTCCCCTAGATGTGCTTGTGCAAAAATGTCGTATGACTTTGCAGCATAGATGCTGTCATACGTTGTCATATCTGCTGAACGATTAGGTGTAGTTTGCGAAAGCCTGTAGTGCCATGAGTAAAGTCCTGCTATCGGTTGTGCGAACTGCTCAATGTCTTGTGCAGCAATCACGGCATATTCATGCCGTTCACCATAGCCGAAATCGTATTGCACCTGCGAAGCGGGCATTATTTATTGCGCCTCTCATCGCTGTGAGCGTTGTTCTCTTCTCCTGATGTCGGCTCCTTCGGGAACCGAACCTCAGCTATCCTCTGCGCGTGCTTCCAATCGTTTGCCGGCCATAGGCAGATTGCGGTACGATGCTCTTCGGCAGGCGGCCCGTCGCCCACCGGCGAGATCGTATCTCGCTCCGGCAGGTAGTAACATACGCCTGCTCCCATCAATGGCATGAAGGCGTTGCCTTCCTCGTCAAGGCTTTGCACGACAATCGTATCGGACGGCAGGCCCTTTATGGCTTTGCGCAGGTCGCCCACGGTTGACGCATACTTGATTACGAAATCGCACATTGTTTTCCCTCACGCGGCTCACAGGTTGCAGATCATGCACGGCTCGGTGTCGTCGTCAGCGTCCAGCACTTCCTCAAACATTTCCAGTAGGCGCGCGGGTTTTTTGCGGCTTCTTTCCCGCGCCATTGCTGTCTCATGCCCGGCTTTGATCTGCGCGACCCGCCCCGGCTGTTCCAGTTCCGTCAAGCTTTCGCTTTGTGACCAGGTGAAGCGTTTGAGTTCGCCCGTCTCCGGGTCGGCTTCCGTCTTCTCAAACGTCTTGGCTTTTTCGTATAAGTCGGGATGATGCTCTTTCAATCCCACCCATTCGGCTTTGCGCTGAAAGAAGCAGAAGTAGCAGCCGCTGCGGGTGCGCCACTCGTAGTATTTGGGCAGGCCTAGCCCGGCGTCATCCAGAATGCGATACATGTCGTCTTTGCCCAAGCCGTCGTCTTTGAACGGGTAGACAGGTTCAATGTTGGTCTTGTGGGAAATATAGCCGTCGCGGTCTTCGTCGGCGCGGATAGCAACGTAGCTTTTGACGGTCTGCCCCGCAAACTCGCGCTCTACCCACTCTTCAAAGGGCTTGAGTTTAAGCTGTGCGGTACACCAGCGCATGCGGGGCGAGGGCAGGTAGTTGTCATATATCTTCAGGTAGTGCGAGAAAGGGCGGTCGGGGTTAAGCCGGGCAATCGGTTTGCCGAGGTAGGTTTCCAGCAGGGTCAGGTACTCGTAGGTTTCGGGGAGTTCGTCTCCTGTATCGCAGAAGAAGTAATTCATATCTGGCACGCGGTCGCGCATATACACGGCCAGGGCCGCGCTGTCTTTGCCGCCGGAGATGCCTAGAACGTGAGCAATTTGTGGTGTGTCATTATCAGGCATTGTTTTTCTCTCGCATTATTCTCTGCATCACTTGCCCAATCACGGCAAGGCGCGTTTCGTGCGTCTCGTTCTCCATTGTAACGTTAAATAGCCCAAAAATTACGCTTGCAAGGCGCTCTGCTTCACCACTATTTTCTTTGGACAAGATTACAAGGCTTGCATCCTCTTCGCCTGTGCCCTGCGTGACCGACAGCCGTAGGCCAACACGCTCTTCATTGTCTAGGGTCGGCGCAGTTCGGCTCTTCTCAAAAGCCAGCAGTTCCGAGTGGGCGAACGCGGCGGCGAGGGGTTGCAGCAATGGAGCGAACCGCTTTTCTTCGGCATCGCTCCAAGAAAGTGGTGGGCGTCCGGCAACGACGGCCCCGATGGACTCCAGCCACTTTCGCCGCTCCAACGTTTCATCGGCGGCACGCTGCACGAATGCAACCAAGCGAGGTTCGCTTAGATGCGCACCAATATCCGCCGAACGTGCGCGCAAGTCTGCCCAATCCGCAACGCCGAAGGCGTCACACAGGCTTTGCTCAATGCGCGACAGCAGGCCGTCATAGGCCGTCATTACGCCCGACATTGCCACGTTCCATCGTGCAAAGAAGGCCGAGACGTTTTCCTCATCGGCGTCATCGGCAGCAAAAGGGCGGCAGTCCAGCAATGTCGGCAGGTCAACAAAGAGCAATTGTTCTGGGCCGCGCGCTTCTTTGAACACATCGCGCAGGGCGCGCGCGTCGGCGGGCAGACGCCGCGTCTTGAGCGTGTATTCCGGCAGGCGGGCAAAGTTGCGGAACAGCGCGCGGACGACATTGACGAGCGTTGGCTCTTCCCCACTTGTGAGAATCCCGCGCGCGAACCGTTCTACGACCGCTTGACGCTCTCCGACAACTTTGCACCCTTGCAGGGCGTAGTCTTCGGGCCGTTTCATCATGCGCTCAAATGTCGCTGCGTCAAGCTGTGTGACGAACCTGTTCTCTTCATAAACAAGCACTTCGTCTGAGTGGTGCAGTAGCACGGCACACAGCAGAACAGGAATGAGGCCGTCGGTGAGGCCGAATGGAGGGCGCACCAACATTTCGTGCAGTGACAGCAAAGGCTTGGGTTCTAGTGCGCCGCCGAACAAAAACTCTTCCGTTGCCACCCACACCCGCCCTAGCTCTGATGTAATGTCCGGCGGCGGGGCAAAGCCGCCGTCCCGGTGCAGGCCGGTTTCTTCCAGCACCGACACATACATGCTCGCTTCCGGGGGCCAGCCTTCAATACCCAAGCGCGCATCGGGGGCGCGTGTCAGCATCGCCGTAATCAGTTCCCGGCGGGCGGAAGCGGCGGTAGACGATAACTGACGCCGATTGATCAACTCATTGCGCAGGCGCGGCGTGTAGGGATACGTCGTGTCACACGCCCACGACAGCAGTGGCTGAAGCGCAATGTTGCCTTGGCGCTCCCCCTGCCACAGCCAATGCGTGTCGCCATTGCCTGGTTGACGCAAAAGGCTCTCCCACTCGCTTTGGAACACGGCAGACGCTTCGCGCAGGCGCTCGTCTACTTCGCGCTTTGCCACCTTGTCTTGTGCTAATTCCTCTGTTTCGTCCTGCACGCGCAGCAGGCTTTCCACGCTGGCTGCCGCTTCGCGCAGGGCGTTGGTTTCGCGCGCCAGGCACACCACAATGTCGGGACGCTCTGACAGATGCATGCGCACGTAGTCTTCGGCAAATGCCAGCGCGGGCATGTCCGGCACGAGGCACAGCAGCAGCAGGCCGTCCACGCCATCAGGCCGCAAGGCCGCCGCTTCCAATTCACCCACCCGGCAGGCCCGCACGTCAAAGTAACGCAGCGTGCCCGTCTCGTAAGAATGGCGGCGGGCGACAATGGGCGGCGCGACAGACAAGCGTGCTGCCACGCGCACCGGGTCAACGTTCGGCGCGATCTCCGCCCGTGCTTCCCGCAGTAGCGCGTCTATGTCAATGTCGCTGCCCTCGTAAGGCCGGAATGCTTTGCGGTAGTGCCGGTAGGTGATCAATGTCGCCGACTGCAACTGCGCGAGGGCCGTGTCTATCTCTTCCGGCGTGAACGCATCGCAGGCAAAGTGCAGCATCTCGCGGGACGGCGCAAGGCGGGCCGCGTCCCCCAATGCATGTAGCAGGCCGATGGTTTTCACTAACGCCGCCCAAACTGGCGGACGCGCTTCACACCGCAGCAGGGCATCTTGAGTGGCGCTCCACAACCGGCCCGCCTGCGCATGGCCCGACACGCTTGCCCCCAATGCCCCCGCCGCCCAGTCGTACACATCCGCCACGCGCAGGGCAGGCACATGGCCCGCCGTCAAAACCTGTGTTGCCAGGAAGTCTGCGAACCCATGCGCCTCGCCCGATGCCAGAAACCCAAACAGCGACCGCTCGTTCTGCCCAAACCGCCGAAAGACATGCGGCAGGGCAAGCAGGGCAATCGGGTGCAGGGGCCATGCATCGCGCAGGGCCTGCTCAAACTCCCCGCCCGACATCGTGCGCGGCTGAAGCTGCAATCGTCGGCACGTCGCGGCATGATCCGCCAGCATCGGCCCAAGCAATGTATCGGCTTCGGGGTGGGGCGGGCGCGCGACCGCCCCCGCCACCAAGCGCATCGCGTCTTCCGAGTCCTCCCCAAACGGCAGGTCGGCAAACCGCCCCTGCACCTTGCGCCACTCTGCCTGCTGCGTGCCCGTCAGTCGGTGCGCGTACTCGTCAAATGCCTGATGCAGAATGGTCACCAGCAAGACAGGATGCCGCGCGCTGCGCACTGAGGCTTCCGCCAGTTCCTGCAATGCCTGCACGTCGCCCGCTTCCGGGTGCAAGGCCGCATACTCTAAAAACTTGCCTAATTCGTCAATGACCACCAGCAGTCCCTGGCAACCCGGCACATGCGCCATCAACGCCGCCGAAGTCTCTTCATACAACCGCGCTGCCTCGCGTCCGCCCAGGGTATCGTTCGTGTCCGGCAGGGCGAGCGTGCCTAATGGAATGGGCAGATGCCGTGCCGCCTCGCGCAAGCCTCGCACCAATGCCCGCCCCAGCGGCTCGCGCCCACCCGTTACCAGGATGGGCCAGAAGCCTTCGGCGTCTGTTTGGAACAGCGGCCCGGACACAAACTCCCGGCGCGATGGGTCGCCGACCGGCGGCGGAGCCAGCGTTTTGGTGAGCAGCAAGGCAAACGCCGACTTGCCTGTGCCATACGGCCCCGTGACGCTCCACGCCCGCGCGTGCGGCTGTGTGACGCCCTGAGAAATACGCCCCAGTGCCGCCAGCGCGCCCGGCGTGGGCACATAGCCGTCTAAAGGCGCGTCTGTATAGAAGTCCCGTTCCAGATTGACCGACCGCAGAAAGCGCGAACGCACATTGACCAGGGCCGACAGCGGCCACGCCTCGCCGGGCGCGGCTGACGGCGTGCTGTTACGCTTGATAGTAGCCACGCAAAATCTCCTGTTTCATCTCCGTCATATCCTGAAGTCCGCGCCGGGCCACCTGCCGAATGAGCGCCGTGTCTTGAAACACCATCTTATCCCCAGTCAGTCCGCCCAGCGCATCCAAATAATCCAGCACCGCATCTTCATCCAGCCGAAAGACCCGCCCCGGACTGCCTGCCCCATGCGTAATCTCGCGCAAAGACAGCGTATCCCCGCCCGCTTCTCGCCCTTCCCAGAAGTCCAGCAGCGCATACGCAAACACCGCCGCAGGCAGGCTCGGCTTGGGCCGACCGTTGAACCGATACCGCCCGCCGCCGTCCACTTCCGCAATCAGCCCCAATGTCGCCAGCGGGCAGTCCAGCGTTTCTTCGGGCGTGGACGCAGGCCCACGACGCCCCGGCACATACGTCCGCACGAAACACGACACATCCGCCTTGAGCGATGACGCCGCCAATCGCGACCACCCCTGCGCCTGCGCCCACTGCGTCAGGCTCGCTTGCAGCGTCTCCCGCGTCCACTCCGAGTCCCGGTTGACATTGAACGCCCAGTACCACGTCGTCGCACGGGCTGCGTTGGTCGCCACCTTCCAGTGCAGCAGCCACAGCGTCCCGTCTTGCTCTAGATACGGATCGGCCTCGCCCAGCAGGTACTGCCCGAAACTTGTTGGCGCAACCGCCCCGCGCCGTTCCTCTGATTCGCCCAGCAGGCCCGCCGCCAAACACCAGTGCCGGATGGAGCGCACCATGTTTTTGCCCACGCCGAGCAGGGCCATTGCTTCTTCCGTGGAGAAAATGTCGGGCCGCTGCGCCCAGCCGTCCAGCCCCTTTTTGAGCCAGCCGTAGCGAAACACAAATGTCTCATGCCCGGAGAACGTGCCGTGAGCGGGCAGGGGAGAGGGGAACAGACTTGTCATAGGTTGCGGACTTTTCGGCACGATGGGCGCAAATCCCTTCCACGTATTGGGATACCCCCCTCCTTGTGCTTCGCACAGGTTCCCCCCTAAAGGGAGGATACGGAGTAGGAATAGAGCAAGAGCGGAGTAGTCACCGTCACGCTTACCATTCCTAATCCCCCTTTTAGGGGGGAACCTGTGCGAAGCACAAGGAGGGGGGTACTCTTTCCCCCCTCTTTCCCCACCCGTTGTCAGCCCGTACCAACGACGGAACGATTTGTTCCGTCGTTGGTATGTCGTAGAACGACTCAAGCGCCCCTTTGCTTCGTATCAGCCTGCCGCCATTTCCAACCGCCAAATAAGGCGCAGGAAACCCGCATGCGCGCGTCGAAATCCCTCCCCAGAAAAGGAACCAGTCCCATGCCCGATGCTGTTATTGCCGTCCTGCCCGCCGCCGTCAACACCGAACGGCTGGTGCAGACGTTTCTCCATCTCGCCCGGCAGAACACGCCGCCCCGGCAGGAGCGGGAAGCCAGCCTGATTGGACAGCAGATATTGGAGGGAATCGGCTTTGAATGCCGCTTTGACGACGCGGGCGACAAGGTGGGAGGAACTGTCGGCAACTTGATCGCGTGGAAGAAGGGCAGCGTGCCCCATGCCCCCGCCATCTTCTTTTCGGCCCACTTTGACACCGTGGAGCCGACGCCGGGCTTGGAGCCGATTGTGGACGGCGATGTGATTAAATCGGACGGCAAGACCATTGTCGGGGCGGATGACAAATGCGGCATGGCCCCGATTTTGGAAGCGATGCGTGTGATCACTGAGCAGAATATCCCGCACGGCGACATTCAATTGCTGCTGACGATCTGCGAGGAAATCGGGCTGGTCGGGGCAGCGCACATGAACCCCGCCGACATCCAGGCGCAGTATGGCTACGTGCTGGATGCCGGCCCGCCGGTCGGGTCGTTGGTGTATTCGGCCCCCACGCAGGATATTTACGATGTGCGTATTCATGGACGCGCGGCCCACGCGGGCGCGCAGCCCGAAGACGGCGTGTCCGCTCTGGTTGTGGCCGCCAAGGCCATTGCCCGCATGAAGCTGGGGCGCATTGACCACGAGACGACCGCCAATGTCGGCATCATGGAAAGCGGCACGGCCACCAATATTGTCCCCGCCGAGTGTTATCTCAAGTGCGAAGCGCGGTCACGCAATGGGTCCAAGCTGGACACGCAGCGCGAGCACATGCTGAACATTTTGAGGGAAGAAGCGCAGGCGGCGGGGGTCACCATTGATATTGAGCAGCACACGCCCTATGTCGGCTACACGCTGGGCATGGACAGCGACGTTTTGCGCATCGGCATGGCGGCATCAGAGCGCATCGGCCTGGAACCGATCCTGCGGGTGACCGGGGGCGGCGCGGATGCCAACATCTTCAACGCATTCGGCGTGCCCACCACCGTGCTGGGGTGCGGCATGGTCAACATCCACCGGCATGACGAATACTGCACGATCAGCGACATGGTCAAAAGCGCGCAGCTGGTGGTCAGCATTGTCCAGACGGCAGCGCAGGAGTAAAACAATCGTGCTTGTGCAGACTGTCGGCACAGTAGTTAAGTGCCGCGAGTGGGGCGCGGAGACGCAGGAAGTGCGTGTGTCTATAGATGGTGAGATGGAAGCCACCATTCCTGCCCTTAACTACGCCGCGCTCACCGGGCCTATCCAGATGGATGATTTGGTGCAGCTCAATATCACCGCGCAGGTGCTGCATCTAGGCACGGGCGGGTTGGGCTTTGTCACCGCCAACCTGACTCGCCCGAAGCAGGGCGACCGTGGGACAAGCCTTCGCAGTAAGGGTCACATCATCAAGGCCCGCTACCTGCCCTGCCAGCACGCAGTCTTGACGCTGGAAGAGCAAGCCCAATACGCCGCCGTGTGGGAGCGCAGATTGGAGAACCTGCCCGTGCTGGTGGGACAGCTCCACTCGCAGATCGCCCCCGCCGCGGCGGGCCTGCACCTCGGCGGCAAAAAGTCGGTCGCGTATGTGATGACCGACGGCGCGGCACTGATGGCAGGCTTCAGCCGTTTGGTGGGAGAACTCAAAGACGCGGGCCTGCTGCACGCTGTGCTGACGTGCGGCCAGGCCGCGGGCGGGGATTACGAGACAGTCACCCTGCACTCGGCCCTGCTCGCCGCAAAGCATATCGCGGGGTGCGATGCCGCCGTTGTCTGCCAGGGGCCGGGCAACGCAGGCACAGGCACAAAGTACGGGTTCAGCGGCATGGAGCAGGCCCACAACTTAGATATTGCCAGGGCATTGGGCGGCCAGCCCATCGCGATTGTGCGCATGTCCGAGGCGGACCCACGCCCGCGCCACCAGGGTGTCAGTCACCACACGCGCACGTCATTAGACATGGCCTATGCCCGCTGCATCGTCCCTGTCCCCGCAGGAGCCGACACGTCCGCGCTGCCTCCCGGCCACGACATCCGCGAAGTGGGGGGCACGCAGGCCGCCCTGGATTTATTGACTGCGCGCCATATCGCTGTCACCACCATGGGGCGCACAATGGAACAAGACCCGCTGTTCTTCCACGCCGCCGCCGCTGCCGGGCTGGCTGCGTAGAGGTTGCCGAGAGAAAAGGAAAGCGGCCCCCCCGCCCCAACAATGGGGAGCAATACAGAAAACAGATAGAGAAGAGCAAGTGGCAATTGTCTTGTCCTATCCTATTCTGGCTCCCCAGAATTGGGGCGGGGGGGCCTCCTAAACACTGACCAGGTATACTGCTGACAACAAATGACTCCCACCCACGAAAGAAAGCCAACCCGTGAGCAACGCCTCCACTGAAGAGCATGTCACCAGCGCCCGCCGCATCTACGAAGGCAAAGTCGTCAGCCTGCGCGTGGACACCGTGGTTCTGCCCCAGGGCAAAACCAGCGAGCGCGAGATTGTGGAGCACCGGGGCGCGGTTGCTCTGGTTCCCATCACGCCCGACGGTCAGGTCGTGCTGGTGCGGCAGTGGCGCCCGCCCGCCCAATCCGCCCTGCTGGAAATCCCCGCCGGCACCCGCGAAGAGGGCGAAGACCCCGAAACGTGCGCCCGCCGCGAGCTGGGAGAAGAAGTCAACTTCGCCGCGGGCCGCATGACCAAGCTGTGCGAGATGTTTATGGCGCCGGGCTATTCCACCGAGCTGATCCACTTGTACCTCGCCCAGGACCTTGCCTCCATGCAGGGCACGCCCGATGACGATGAGTTTCTGGACATTGTCACCCTGCCCCTCGCAGAAGCCATCGCCAAGATCAACACGGGCGAGATACGCGATGCCAAGTCCATCAGCGGCCTGCTGCTGGCCGCGCGCGCTCTGCAAGCGCCCGCTGAGCACGGGGCGGACGCCGCCTGAGAGAACCCATAGAACGTGCCCGGATCGGGCGGCGTTTTTGTTACGCACGAAAGGAACACGCATGAACCTGGGCCTGAGCATGTGGAGCTGCGCCGCTTTGTGGAAGCAGGAGACGCTGGATGTGCCCGGCTTTGTCCGGCTGGCCGCGCAGTGGGGCGTGGAGGGCGTGGAACTCCTGGACTTCTTTTGGCGCGACCAAGAGGCCGAAATGCCTGCCGTGCAGTCTGCTCTGCGCGAAACCGGGCTGCCCGCGTGCGTGTACAGCGTGTCCAACAACTTCGCCCTGCCCGACCCCGCCGCCCGCGCTGCGGAACTCCAAACCATCACCGAGGGCGTGGACTGCGCCGCGCTGCTGGGGGCCAAGATCGTGCGCGTGTTCGCGGGCAACGCCCCGGACGGTGTCGCTTCGGACGACGCGTTCCGCTGGATCACGCTGGGCCTGGCGGACGCGGCGGACTATGCCCACAACGCGGGCATCACGCTGGCCCTGGAAAACCACGGCCTGCTGGCGGGCCTGAGCGGGCAGGTCTCGCTCATCCTAGACGCCGTAAACAGCCCCGCCCTGCGCGCCAACCCCGACACGGGCAACTTCCTGCTGGTGCAGGACGTGCCGGAGAACGCCTGTGCCCGGCTGGCCTCCCGCGCCGCCATGTGCCACCTGAAGGACTTTGTCGCCGTGCCCCCCAACTACCATCTTCAGGCTTATGTCGCCGCGAACGGCTCCAAGTACGCCGGCACGGCCCTGGACGAAGGCGAGGTTGACCTGCCCGCCTGTCTCGCCAATCTGAAACAGGGCGGCTTTGACGGCTGGGTGAATATTGAGTATGAAGCCGAAGAAGACCCGCTGACGGGCGTGCCCCGCTCGGTCGCCAACGCCCGCCGCCTGCTGCAAGCCATGTGAGAAGGCGCGCAAGCCATGTGAGAGGGCGCGCATGTGCTATAATGGCGGCAGGAGGAACCCCCCGCTTTCACTCTCCGCCACTCGTGCTTTTACCCTCCGTCACTCGCGCAAGGAAGACAAACCAATGGCAAAACACACAATCGTCGTCATGGACGGAGACCAGACCGGGCAGGAACTTTTGCTGGAAGGACTGCGCGTCCTCCATCCCGCTGTCACGCGGGTAGACCTGGACTTTCAGCACTATGACCTGTCGCTGGAACACCGGCAGGCCACCAGCAACCAGTCGGTGCATGAGGCGGCTCAGGCCATGAAGCAGCACGGATTGGGACTGAAAGCCGCGACTGTCACGCCCGAAACCAAAGGGGATGTTGGGTCGCCCAATGCCATCCTGCGCCGCGAGATTGATGGCACCGTGATTGTCCGCACCGGGCGTCGGCTGCCGGGCGTTCTGCCGGTCGGCGGCGTGTCCGCGCCCATGTCGGTGGTGCGCATGGCGGTCGGGGATGCTTACGGGGCGAAAGAGTGGCGCGAGGGCGAAGGCTACGGCGAAGTCGCCCACCGCACGGAAACCATCGACCGGGCGACCTGCCGCATGGTGTCCGAGTATGCGTTCCAGCAAGCGCGTAAAATGGGCGCCAAAGTGTTCGGCGGCCCCAAGTACACCGTATCGCCGATCTACGAGGGCATGTTCAAGGAAGAAATGGACGCCGCCAGCCAGCGCAACCCCGACGTGCGCTACGAGCCGCAATTGATTGATGCCACCTACGCCCTGCTGCTCGCGCGCGCCGCTGAGCCGTTAGTTATTCCTGCGCTCAACCGTGACGGCGACTGCCTCAGCGACTTGGTATTGGCGTTCTACGGCTCCATTGCCGGGTCGGAAAGCATATTGCTGTCGTTTGACGAAGACTTCAAGCCCAAAGTGGTGATGACCGAAGCGCCGCACGGGACAGCCCCTTCGCTGCAGGGCAAGAACATCGCAAACCCCCTTGCTATGATTTTGGCGGGCGCATCGCTGCTGTCGTTCCTGCACACGCCGGAAGCGTCACGGGCCTCGCGCGCCATCTACGAAGCCGCGTTTGAGGCCATCCACGACGGCATCCGCACCAGCGATTTGGGCGGCGGCTCCACGACTTCGGAGTTCACGGACAGCGTGATCCACCGCGTGCAAAGCAAAGTGGAAGTGTGGGAAACTCTGGGCGAACGCTGAGAGCGCGCAGAAATGGCCCCCCCGCCCCAATTCTGGGGAGCAATACAGAAGGAGGGCAGCGGCAAGTGTCTTCTCTTATCCTACTCCGGCTCCCCATTATTGGGGCGGGGGGGCTGTTTTTACGAACCCAGCTCCCTGCGGTGGTCGGCAGATTGGAGAACCCGGCAATGATCTGCATCATCTGCAAGCAAGCGGAAGTGGTCTCCGGTACGGCTACCGTCACTTTGGAGCGGGACGGCCTGACACTGGTCGTCAAACACGTTGCTGCCCGCGTCTGCCCCAACTGCGGCGAAGAATATGTGGACGAAGACGCCGCCCTGCGCGTGATGGACATGGCGGAGCGCGCCGCGCACTCCGGCGTTCTGGTGGACGTGCGCGAGTACGCGCCATCGGCAGCCGCATGACCCCTATTTCCAGCAACCCCTTTACTGTGCTGACGCTGATCGCCGCGCCCGCTGTGCTGACCAATGCCTCGTCCGTGCTGGCGCTGGGCACGAGCAACCGGTTCGCCCGCGCCATTGACCGTGCCCGCGCCCTGTCGGCACAACTGGAAAAAGAAGCGGTCAGCGGCGACCCCATGACGCTGCTGCGGGTGCATCAGCTCAACCGCACCGAACGCCGGTCACTGATGCTGCTGCATGCCTTGCGGATGTTCTACCTTGCCCTGGGCAGCTTTGCCGCCGCCGCCCTGGTGTCGCTGGTCGGGGCAAGCGTGGCCGCGTCCGAGCATTCGCTGCTGTACCGAGGAACGCTGCTGCTGGCCCTGGTGACCGGAGTGGTTGGGGTCGGCGGCCTGGTGGTCGGGTGCAGCCTTCTGGTCGGAGAAACGCAGCTGGCGGTCAAGAATGTCCACGAGGAAGCCAATCTTGTTCGGGAGCGCTACAAAGATTATCTGGCGGCCTCGGAGAACACTGGCGAGCCGGGCTGAGCGCGCGGGCGAGCCGGGCTAAGATACGTGGGAGAGCCGGGCTGAGCGCGCGGGCGTTCCAGTGTCGCTGTTGTTGGGTACAACGCCCGTATGCTGTCCCCCAATTTGTCTTCTCCCCCTCTGCCGCCGCGCGCTGCGGTGCGCGTGGGTTTTTACTTTGCCCTCGGCGTTGTGCTGCTGCTGGTGCTGGGCGTGGCCGCGCGGCGTTTTCTGGAGGCGACACTTGCTGTCTCCTTTCCGTTTGTGCTGGGGCTGGTGCTGGCCCTTCTGCTGGACCCGCTGGCGGATAAGCTGGAGCGGCGCGGGCTGAAGCGCATTTACGCCGCGAGCATTGTCTTTCTTGGCCTGCTGCTGGTGCTGGTCGGTATCGGCGTGCTGCTGGTGCCGATGCTGGCCCAGCAGGCATCCGACCTTGCAAGCAACGGGCCGCAGTATGTCGTGGGCATTCAGAGCTACGCCAAAAACTTCCTGGACCACCATCATAAAATAGGGCCATTGACCTTGCCGTCCAATGTGCAGGAACTGGGCGACCAGATTTCCGCGCGGGCATCCGGCCTGCTGTCCACGGCGGGCGGGCGCGTGACCGGGTTTCTGCTCGGCTCGGTGACATTGCTGATCCAGCTTGTGCTTGCGCTCATCTTGACGTTTTACCTGCTGATGGACATTGACCGAATGCGGGCGCGCTTGTTTTACTTCATGCCCGATAAGCACCGGGACATGACTTCCAAGATCGGCCAGGACGTGGGGGGCGTGTTTTCGGACTACCTGGCGGGCCTGCTGAAAGTGTGCGTTTTGTATGCCATCGTCACGACCCTGCTGCTGTACGGGCTGAGCACCGCCCATCATGCCCTCGCGCGCTACGCGCTGCTGGTTGGGGTAGCGGCGGGGATTTTATATGCCGTGCCGTATGTGGGTTCGCTGTCCACGGCGGTGGTGACGTTTTTGGTGTCGTTTGCCGCCGCCGCGCCGTCGGGCCATGGGCTGGTCTTCGGCCTGGTCGCCGTGGGGCTGACTTTGGTCGTCAACCAGGTTTTTGATGGCGTGGTGACGCCCAAAGTGGTCGGTGGGGGCGTTGGCCTGCATCCCGTAGTTGCCGTGTTCGCCCTGGTGATTGGGGCGGAACTATTCGGCATCTGGGGCATGCTGCTGTCTGTGCCCGTGGCAGGGAGCATTCAGGCCATTTTGTTCCGCGTGTTTCCCAAGCTGAGCACCCCCACGCCGCCCACGTTTCTGCGCGTGCAGGGCGTGCAGGACGACGGCGCTCCCGCTCCCAAAGTCATGCAGGGCGAAGATGCTGTCGCGACCCCGTAGCGTTCTCTGCTGCCGCATGCCGTTCTCTTTTCCGGGAGTGTCCATTTCGGCTCGGTTCTCCCTCCGTTTCGGCTCGGCCCTCTTTCCGTGTCCCAACGGTGTTCCCCCGGCTGATCAAGCGTGTACCGACGACGGAACAAACTGTTCCGTCGTCGGTTATGGCTAGGTACGCCGTGGCAGCGCCTATACTGTGCCTCAGAAAAGCCCCTGGGAACGGCCTCAATCCGCGCAAACACCGGCACTGCCAAACCGAGTGAAATTGCACACTCCCCCTTTCCCCCAGAGGGTTACCAGGCAGGTGAAAGGGGTAGAGTCTTGTTTAAGATGCTTGCTGGCTCTGCGCAAGCGTCACACCAAGGAGACTCGTCCGTGAACAAAACAACCCCCTCTCTCGCTGCCGCTCTGCTGGCGGCCCTCGCCATCCTGCCCGCCGCGCGTGTGCAGGCCCAGGCTCAATCGGGTTCGGTGAAGTCGGGCAGCGCCACCATCGCCTATCGCGTGCAGGGGCATGGCCCGGCCATGATGCTGATTCACGGCTTTCCATTGTCCGGTGAACTGTTTGCCAAAAACCGGGCGCTGCTGGCCCGACGCTACACCGTGGTGACGCCCGACCTGCGCGGCTTCGGCTCCAGCACGACGCCCGACACCAAAGGCGGCGTGGAGCTTTATGCCAAAGACATGCTGGCTGTCATGGATCACCTGAACATCAAAAAGGCCATTGTCGGCGGCATGAGCATGGGCGGGCCGGTCGCGCTGGAAATGTACCGGGAGGCCCCCACGCGCTTTCGCGGCTTGATGCTGATTGACTCCACGACATCGCCCGCAAACGACGTGGAAAAAGCCCAGTGGCCCGGTTTCGGCAAGCAGGCCGAAGACAAAGGCGTCGCGTCCATGATCCCGGTTCTGATGCCGCAAATGCTGACCACGCCGTCGCGCATGGCTCAGCCGAACGTCGTCAAGTTCGTGGGCAGCATTGTCAAGCGCGGCTCGGTCAAGGCGGCGGTCGCGGGCGGCCAGACACTCGCAAACCGGCCTGACTCGCGCAGCACCAAGATTGGCGTCCCGGTGCTGTTTCTTGTCGGGCAGGATGACCCGATCTATCCCGTAGAGATGAACCAGAAGATGCACCAGGACACGCCCGGCTCTCGCCTCGTGGTGATCCCTGGGGCGGCTCATGCCTCCATTATTGAAAAGCCGGAAGCCGCCTCGCGCGCCATTCTCGCGTGGGCGTCCACCGTTCGCTAAACTTCGCATTCCCCGGCTTTGTTTCACGGAAGCCGCCGTAGGCCATTGACAGCAAAAACAGCGTCCTGCTTCTTAACAAAAGCAGGACGCTGTTTTTTGTTTGGCTGTCCCTTTTGTTTGGCTGTCCCTGTGGATACCTGCAACGCTTCCAAATCACGGTTTCCAGCCGGCTCTGTCCTTGCCAAGACGTGCCGGGTCTGCTATAATCATTAATGTATGAAGGACGGGAAACACGGCGCGCAAGGGCCGGGGAAAGAGACAAAGCGTGATCGAAACACCGGAGCTGAAGCTATTTGCGGGGACAGGTAATCCCAGGCTGTGTCAGGCTATTGCCCAGTGCCTGGACGTGCCGCTGGGCGATGTGCAGATTGAACGCTTTGCGGATGGCGAAACCTATGTGCAGTACAAGGAAAGCGTGCGTGGGGCGGACGCGTTTATTATCCAGCCGACCTGCCCGCCCGTAGACAGCAACTTCATGGAGCTGCTGATTCTCATTGACGCCATGCGGCGGGCATCGGCGGATCGCATCACCGCGGTGCTGCCGTACTATGGGTATGCGCGGCAGGAGAAAAAAGACAGGCCGCGCGAGGCGATCACGGCCAAGCTGATCGCCGACGTGCTGGCCGCATCGGGCGCAGACCGGGTGATTGCGCTGGACCTGCACGCGGATGCCATCCAGGGCTTTTTCAACATTCCCGTGGATCACTTGACCGCCCTGGGGATGTTCGCGGACTATTTCGCCGAAAAAGACCTGCACAACGTCGTGATTGTCTCGCCGGATGAAGGGCGCGTCAAGCAGGCCCGCAAACTGGTGCGCCGTCTGGACGCGCCTCTTGCGGTCGGGTACAAGCACCACGAAACGCACGGTCATACCGAGATTACCCAATTGGCCGGGGACGTGGCGGGCAAAACACCGATTATCCTGGAAGACATGATTACGACGGGCGGGTCAATCATTGAGTGCGTGGAGGCTTTGATTGAGCACGGCGCGAAGCCGGAGATTTATGTGGCCTGCACGCACGGCATCCTCGCCGCCAATGCGCCCGACCGCTTAAACGACCACCCCGCCATTGCCGAAGTGGTGATCACGGACAGCGTTCCCCTGCCGACCGAAAAGCGGCGGGCGAAGATCAAGCAATTGTCCATCGCGTCCATGCTGGCCGAGGCCATCCGGCGCGTCAACCAGGGCGAAAGCGTGTCCTCGTTGTTTGACTAAAGAAAGGCTTTCCTTATGTCATTGACCCTACAGGAGTTTCTGGTCGGCAGCACGGAAAAAGCCGCCGCCGACTTGACGGCCGCCGTCCTGCGCCTGCCGGAAGACAAGCGCGCCTGGAGTCCGATGGAGCGGGGGCGCACTGCGCTGCATCAGGCGGCAGAATGCGCTGTGCTGAACAAGCATGCGGCGCAGTTGGTTGAACGACGCGTCTGGCATGCCGACAGCTTGGAGGACGTCATGCGTGAGATGGCGCAGCTCGCCCAGGATTGGGACGCTGTTTATGCGGCATTGCAGCAAAACACGTCAGCCCTCATCGCGGCTATTCGCGCCGTTCCCGGCGAGGCGCTCACCGATGAAGTCACGCTTCCCTGGGGCGCGCAAACGCTGTCTCAGGTGATGGCGTACCCCTATTGGAACATGTCCTATCACGAAGGCCAAATCAATTACATCGGGTCACTTGCAGGAGAGCGTGGAGAAGATCATTAATGCCCATTCTTACCATTGAACTGACCGACGAGCAGGCGAAAATGCTCGCGCAGGAAGCCGAGCGCCTGCACCTATCCACGCAGGAACTCGCCGTGCAGACTTTGGACGACCGCCTTGCCGGGCGCAAGCGTTATGTCACCGAAGCCATCGGGCGCATCATCGCGGAGAACGCCGAACTTTACAGGCGGCTGGCCTAACCCATGCCTGACCAATTGGAAATGCTCACGCTTGCGGAAGTGCTGGAACTGCACGAGGCTATGATTACCACTATCGGCGGCAGCCCCGGCGTCCGTGATATGGGAGGCATTGAGTCCGCGCTGGCCCAGCCGCAAATGACGTTTGGAGGAGATGACTTCTACCCCACGCTGTCCGACAAAGCCGCCGCACTCGGCTTCTCGCTCATCAAGAACCATGCCTTTGTAGACGGCAACAAACGTGTCGGCCACGCTGCCATGCTCCTGTTTCTGGACTTGAACGGACACGCCTTCACGTGCGGCACAGACGAAAGCGAGCGCGTCATCAAGTCCGTTGCGGCGGGCACAACCGAGCGTGACGAGTTTACGGAGTGGGTGCGGGCGCACACGCTTCGGCAAAAAAGATAATCTATGTTCCAATCGCTGCTCAAAATGCTGGGGCGGAACGCGCCATCCGCGCCCATTTCTCCAAGAACAATCGCGCGAGACCCGCGCAATGCGCCCGGTGACTTTTACGTGGAAGAAGGATGCTGCATGACCTGCGGCCTTGCGGAAGACGAAGCCCCCGACCTCATTGCAAGTGTTCGCGACGTGGACTACTGCTACTTCAAGAAGCAGCCCACAACGCCCGAAGAACTGGAACAAGCTATCCAAGCCATGTTCGTGTCCGAAGTCGCCTGCCATCGCTACGGGGGCAAAGATATGGGCATTCTGCGTCGCCTGAAGGCCGAAGGCTTGGAAGCGCAATGCGACTTCCCTCTCGCTGAGTAACGCCCGCGCCACGTCCTGCCCTGAATGGGGTAAAACAAGAGCCATGCCATTGTACGATTTCCACACGCACTCGTTCTTCTCCGACGGCGCGCTCTTGCCGATGGAACTGATCCGGCGGGCGCAGGTGAATGGATATACGGCGTTTGCCATCACCGACCACGCCTCGGCGTCCAACATTGAGCCGCTTATAGACAGCGTGCGTCGCGACTGCGACCTGGCGTGGGAGGAATGGGGCTTTTGCGTGCTGCCGGGCGTGGAGCTGACCCACTGCCCGCCCCAGAGCATCGCGCGGCTGGCGGCGCAGGCCAAAGCCCTCGGCGCGAAGATTGTGGTCATTCACGGCGAAACGCTGGTGGAGCCGGTGCCGCCCGGCACCAACCGGGCCAGCGTGGAATGTCCCGACGTGGATGTGCTGGGCCACCCCGGCCTATTGACCGAAGCCGAAGCAGAGCTGGCAAGAGAAAACAGCGTGTTTTTGGAGATCACATCGCGCCGGGGACACTGCCTGGGCAACGGCAACACGGTTGTGCTGGGTCGTGCCGCCGGGGCCAGGTTTCTGATTAACTCCGACACGCACTCGCCCGGCGACCTGCACACAGAGGCTTTTGCCCGGACGGTTGCATTGGGGGCGGGCCTGTCCCCTGCCGAAACCGAAACGGCGATGCACGAGAACCCGCTCGCCCTGCTGCGCCGCCTGGGCGTATCCAACTCAATGCCTCGCGAAGAAGGATAACCATGTCCCAAACATTGCTGCAAGTGGAAGATTTGCGCACGACGTTTAGCGGCGAACAGCGCAACAGTCCACCCGTGCAGGCTGTGCGCGGCGTGTCGCTGTCCGTAGAACGGGGCAGGACATTAGGCGTGGTCGGCGAAAGCGGGTCGGGCAAAAGCGTGACTGCTCTGTCTATCCTGCGGCTTGTTGAGCCGCCAGGCCGGATCGCGCAGGGGCGCATTCTCTTGGAGGGCGATGATTTATTGCTCAAAAGCGAGCGTCAGATGCGGGACGTGCGCGGCGTGCAGGTCGCGATGGTCTTTCAAGACCCCATGACCGCATTGAACCCAACCCTGACCGTGGGCGAGCAGATCGTGGAAACGATACTGGCGCACCAGAAAGTCTCGCGTCGCAGCGCGAAGGCGCAGGCGCTGGACTGGCTGACACGGGTGCGGGTGTCGCTGCCGGAGCGCCGCATGAAGCAGTATCCGCACGAATTGTCCGGGGGCATGCGCCAGCGGGTGATGATCGCCATCGCGTTTTCGTGCCGCCCGGCCCTGCTGATCGCCGACGAGCCGACAACGGCCCTAGACGTCACCGTGCAGGCGCAGATACTTGACCTCATGGATGACCTCAAGGCCGAGTTGAACACCGGCATTGTCTTGATTACCCATGACCTGGGCGTTGTTCGCGAACGATGCGACACGGTCGCGGTCATGTATGCCGGGCAGGTCGTGGAGTATGCGAGCGCCCCTGAGTTGTTCGCCGACCCGAAGATGCCTTATACGCAGGCTCTGCTCGCGTCCCTGCCGGACTGGCGTCGCCCGCGCCAGGAGGGTCCCCTGCCGTCTTTGCCCGGCCAGCCGCCTAGTTTGACCGCTATTCCGCCCGGCTGCCCGTTTGCGCCGCGCTGCCCCCAAGCGTTTGATCTCTGCCGCTCGCGTGTCCCCGCCAACACGACCCTTGCGGGCGGCACCCGCACCGTCCGCTGCCTTTTGTACGAGCCTGATGTAGCGCAGGCCCAATAAAAAGCCCCTTTCTGGGAGAGAAGGAGGCTCAAAGAAAGGAAGTGGCTCGTTTCGCTCGGTTTGACGACTGCTTTTTTCTCCGGGATTGATACTGTTCTCACGGGAGCGTCTGGGCGTTGCTGCGGCGTGGCCCCCGTGTACCGACGACGGAAGAAACTGTTCCGTCGTCGGTCTGCCGTGGGAAAGCCTGAGCCACAGGCGTGTTGCGCCGTCGCGACACAAAGCGAAGGCCGAGCCTTGATGGACACTCCCCAAAGAAATAGTGCTCCGGCGGCGGCTACAGCGAGCCAAAGAAACAGTGCTCCGGCGGCGGCTACAGCGAGTGGGCATAGTTGTAGGCGGCATGGCGTAATTGCTGCAAGGCAGCCAAAGGGCGTCGCCTGGACAGGCACCCGCGTGCCCAGCCGCAATGGGTGGCCGCGCGCAGGCGATAATGGCTGCGGGTTCCCTTCAGGGCAATGCGCAGGCGGTCGGGGTCGCCGCGCAGGCCGGCGATGAGCTTGCGCCGCACGCGCCACGCGCCCTCTTCTAAAGCCGGGCTGCACGACAAGTTGCTGTCGTGGCGGCGGTAGCGCAGCACGGGCTGGTCCACAAACTGCATCCCGCCCAGACGGGTCAAGCGCAGCCACAAGTCCCAGTCCTCCCACAGGGACAGGCGAGGGTCAAACGGGCCGGACACGTCTTCGGCTTTGCAGAGTTCCACCAAAGCAGAGCGGCGAAGGAGCACGGTGCCGGGCGTGATAATGCGCTCGGTCACCGCTTCCACCGCAAAGGCTGTCGGCTTGTCCGGCGGCCACAAGGCGAGGCGGCCATTGTCAATGCCCCAGCGCTCGCGCTGATGCTGCTCCAGAATGCCCGGCTCAACCGGCTGCCCATCGGCATCAATGGCGACGCTCAGTCCATGCGCGGCCAGAACGTCCGGGTGCGTGTCCAGGGCCTGAGTCAGCACGTCCAGCGTGTTCGGCTCCCACAGGTCATCCGCATCTAAAAAGATGATAAACTCGGCGTCGGGGTCGGCGGCGGCGTAGCCCCGGTTGCGGGAGGCGCTGACTCCGGCATTGGCCTGCGGAATCACCCGGATGCGGCTGTCGCTGACGGCAGCGCGGCAGGCAATATCCAGGGTGGCATCCGTAGAGCCGTCGTCCACGATGATCCAATTCCAATCAGGGCGGGTCTGGGCCAGGACGCTGCTGATGGTCTGCGGCAAAAAGCGCGCTCCGTTGCGCACAGGCGTAACAACATTGATTTTCATAACGCTCATTTCACCCAAAGGATAAGCGGCGCTGCGTATCCCGCAAGTCAAAGCTTGGAACGGACACGCTCTGATAGTCGCCTGCGCGAATATCCTGTTCCAGGCAGGACAAGCATTCTTCCAAGCGCACAGTGGCTCGTTCTATGTCTTCGTCCCGACTCAGCATCGGTCGGGCGGTGCGAATGATCCCGGCCATCTGGCGCAGCGCGGTCTTGCGTCGCTGCCAATCACGGGCCGCGCGCACGGGCGTCAGCGCATCATGGGCGGGGCAGGGGTTCCAGATGGGGTCTATATGATGGGATGTGTAGGACGTGCCCACGGAGGCGCACCAGTCCTGCCACTTAAACGGCAGAATGTGCGGATGGGTGTCCACGGCGACCCAGGGCACGCGCAGAGCATCCGCGACAATCGCGCCGTGCATGGCTTCGGTCAGCAGCACTTCCGTGCGTGCGATGCCATCCAGGATGCGCTCGGTCGGCCAGCGCGGGTCCAGATAGCCGATGCCAAGCTCAGCGCAGACAGACTGCCAGGTCTGATCGGCAATCTGCTCAATATGGGGCATATAGGCAAAGGCGCAGTGCTTTTCGGCAGGCGGCTGGTAAAAACGGCGCACCAGAACCGCCCCATCGGCCACGGCGGCGGCAGGCGGCAGGCCTAGTGCCTGCGCCGTGAGCGGGCCGCGCACGCAGTATATCCGGTCGGCCAATCCGGGCCGGTAGCTGCCGTCGCCGTAGCCTGCTCCTGTGCTGAAAATCAGGCGCTGCCGCGCCAGGGGGGTTTCCTCGGTCAGCCGCTCATTCAGCAATGTGCCCATGCCGACCAATGCCACCTGAGGGTCGTCATCCAGCAGGCCCGGCAGCAGCCGGGGCCAGAGCCAGCGGTTCAGGTCATCCCCGAAGTTCTGCGTGTCTTCCCCGAATTGGTAGTAATACAACTTCATAGCACTGTCTGCATTTCGGCGCTTCCAAGACGCGAGGTGCGAACGAGTTCAGGGCATAGCCTTCTTGCCGCCGCGTTTTGCCGCGTGGGCTTGTTGGGTCAAGAATGCATCAGTCATGCCAGTCGTACCGGCAAATCTGCGGGTCTTTGCCAAAAGCGGCCACAGCGGCCGCATGCCCGCCGCCGAGGGGCAGCGAACGCACTGTCATGCCCTGTGTCTGCACCGTGTCCCGGTGCGCCAGCCCGTCGACGGAAAACTCTGCGGGCGCTGCGCCAAACCCCGTCCCCAGGGCTTTCAGTATCGCTTCCCTCCCCGTCCAGAAGGTGAAAAACAGCGCCTTGCGCCGAGCGAGGGCCTCATTCCGTAGACACGCCAATTCGTCGGCAGAAAACACGCTCCGGCCTAACAGCAAAGGGTCAAAGCCTGGGCGGATACGCTCCACGTCCACGCCGACTTCGCCCCCTTCAGTCACGGCCAGCAGCGCCAAATCATCGGTGTGCGACCAACTAAAGTGCAGCGGGCCAGCGCGAAAGCCGGGCGTTAGGCCGGGCTTGCCGTGCGCGCCTGTCGTCAGCGGCACCTCAGGCGGCGCGCACTGCGTGTACCGTCCCAGCAGCATGCGCACAATACCACGTGTCCGCACCCACCGCGCGCGGTCGTGGGCGAAGCGGAAGCGGGCGGCGCGGGCCTGCTCTGCCGGGGTAAGTATATTCTCCAAGCACTGAGGCGATGCTTGGACAGGGGCGAGGCAGATACGCCAGATGTGAATCGCAGGCAGCGCGCCCGGTGTTCTTTGCACCTGCTGATCGCTGTCTGCCGTCAGGGTCGTCATAAACAACTGTCCAGGGCGGCGGCGAGATGCCGGGCCAGCGTGGAAACATACGGCGCGCGCAGGATTTCCAGATGCGCGCCCGGCACGTCCTGAATCTCCAGGCCGGACGTGAATGTCTCCCCCCACCAAAGCGCCGGCTCAGAGTTCTCAAAGACGGAAAGCTCGGTGGCGCGCAGCAGCAGTGTCCGGCCCGCATAGGGGCGCGGCGTGTAGGCAATCTGTGCCTGGAGGCTGGCCGCATTGATCGCGCGCATGGTCTGGGGCAGGAAGCCTTGTTCCGTCGCCTCCGCCAGCAAAGCCGTGGGGGACTTGCCGCCCCCGGCCAGGCCTTCGCGCACCCGGTCGGCCACATAGTGCATCTTCTCCCGCGCCCCCAGCAGTTTCCAGTGGTGCAGGTGGCCGGGCAGTCGCTGCAAGGCGGACTTGTCAAACAAGTCTTCCTGGAACGCGCGCGGGGCGTAGGTGTCCAGCAAGGCCAGAAGGCAGACTTCCCGGCCCCGCGCGCGCAGCTGCTGGGCGATTTCCAGGGCGGCGACCCCGCCGAACGAATACCCGCACAGATTGACAGGCCCCTGCGGACAGGCGGAAACGATCTCGTGGACAAAGCGGGCGGCCATGTCTTCCACGCGCACAAACGGCGCGGCATCGCCCGAAAGCGCGGGGGCCTGCAAGCCGTACACGGGCTGATCCTTGCCTAGAAACTGCGCCAGTTCGCGGTAGCAGACCACGTTGCCGTCAATATGATGGATGCAAAAAAGAGGCGTCTTGGTCCCCTGCGGCTGCAAGGGGATAAGAATATCCGACGATTTGACACTTGGCGCTTTGTCCCGGAGCATCCGCGCCATGCGGGCCACGGTCGGTGCCTGGAACAGCGCGGGCAGGGGCAGGCGCTGCCCGAACTGCCCTTCCACTTTCACCAGCAGGCGCAAGGCCAGCAGGGAATGCCCCCCCATGTCAAAAAAGTCATCGTCCGGCCCGATGGCTGTGACCCCCAGCACCTCCTGCCACAACAGGGCAAGCCGCTGTTCCAGCCCGTCCGTGGGCGCGGGCAGGGGGAGGGCAGCGGGCGCGCTGCTCCGCGCTTGAAGTGCGCGGCGATCTACTTTGCCGTTGGGCGTGAGCGGCAGCGTGTCCAGTGTCTGAAACGATGCGGGCACCATGTACGGCGGCAGGGACTGAGCGAGACTTCGGCGCAGGTCTGCCGTATCTACCGTGCCGTCGGCCACGACAAACGCGGCCAGGGCTTTGTCCATGCCCTCGCCCTGCACGCAGATGGCGCATTGCCGAACGTGGGGATGCTGCGACAGCGCGTGCTCGATCTCGCCCGGCTCGATGCGATAGCCGCGCAGCTTCACCTGTCCATCGGCACGGCCCAGAAACTCTATATCGCCCGTTGGCAAGAAACGGGCGCGGTCGCCGGTTTGATATAATCGCGCACCCTTCGCAAAGGGGGAGGAGATAAACTTCTGGGCTGTCAGGTCGGGCCGGCCCAGATAACCCAAAGCGAGGCCCGCGCCGCCCAGATACAACTCGCCTTCCAGCCCAATAGGCACGGGCTGCAAGCACTCATCCAGCACATACGCCGTGGTGTTGGCAATCGGGCGGCCAATAGGCAGCGACGGGCGCGCGAGGTCGCTGTCCTGCACAGGGTGGCAGCAGGCGAATGTCGTGCATTCGGTCGGCCCGTAGCCGTTGATGATCTGCACATGCGGCAGCGCGGCCCGCACTTTGCTCACGTGCGGCAGGGACAGCACATCGCCGCCCGCCAGCAGTTGTTTCAGCGGGCGCAGCGCTTCCAGGTTGTCGTCCACGAATGCCTGGAACAGGCCCGCCGTCAGCCACAATGTCGTGACTTTGTGCCGGGCAATCGCCTCGCCGATCTCCTGCAGTGTCGGCGCGCCGGCGGGCATCAAGGCCAGCCGCCCGCCGTTCAAGAGCGCCCCCCAAACCTCAAACGTGGATGCGTCAAACGCCAATGGAGCCATTTGCAAAAAGACCTGGGCGGGGCCGAAGTCGGCATAATCCGTATTCCTGACCAGGCGGACAATCGCCCGGTGGGGAATAAGCACGCCTTTGGGCGCGCCCGTTGACCCCGATGTGTACATCACATACGCCAGGCTGTCCGCCGTCGCGGGCGGCAGTTCCACGTTCATGGAAGGCAATGCGGCGTCGTCATCGCCGTGCAAACACAGCAAGGGCACGCCGTCGGGCAGGCAGTGCGCCAGAGTTGTCTCCGTCAAGATCAAACTCGCCCGCGCATCCTGCACCATAAAAGCCAGGCGCTCCGGCGGGCAGGCGGCATCCAGGGGCAGAAAGGCCGCGCCCGCTTTGAGCACGCCCAGAAGGGCCACGATCATGTTGGGTGACCGAGAGAGGCAGACGCCCACAATGGCCCCGGCTCCGATGCCGCGCGCGTGCAGACGGCGGGCCAGTCGGTCGGCGCGGGCATCCACCTGCGCATAAGTGAGGGTGTCGCTGCCGAATGCCAGAGCCACGGCGTCGGGGGTCTGCCGCGCCTGCTGTGCAAACAGGGCGTGGACTGTCTGGTCGCGGGGGAAATCGGTCTCGGTGCGGTTCCACTCCACCAGCAATGTCTGCCGCTCAGCCTCGCTCAGCAGGGGCAGGCGGGACACGGCGCATTCAGGGTCGTCGGCAATCGCAGCGAGCACTGTCTCTAAGTGCCCCAGCCATCGGGCGACTGTGCCTGCGTCAAACAAGTCTGTGCCGTAGTGACACTCTATCAGCAGCCCCGGCCCGGTTTCCACGATATTCAGGCTGAAATCAAACTGGTAAAACGCGCGCGGGTTGGTGCGCACGTCCCACGCGAGCGGTCCGAACGACAAGCCCGGCGGCATGCGGTCCACGTTGAACGTGGTGGCGATCAGCGGCGTGCGTCCGCCGTCACGCGCCCCCGGCAGCGCAGGAAGCAGTCGGCTGAACGTGAGTTCCTGGTGGTCATACGCATCAAACAAGCCGCGCTTGACCTGGGCCAGCAGGTCCAGAAACGACACTTCGGGGCGCATGCGCACGGGCACGGGCAGAAGGTTGACACAGTGCGCGACCAATTGCCCGTTGTCCAGGCTGTTCTGCCCCGCGGCGGGCAGGCCGACCACAAACTCATCCTGCCCCGTCAGGCGGCGCAGAAACGCGGCGTAGCCCGCGAACAATGCAGCGACTAAAGTGCAGCCGTTTTTGGAGCCTAATTTGCGCAGGCAGGCGGTCAGGTCGGCGCTGAGGGGGTGCGTCGCCATCGCGCCCGCGTAGGTGGGACTTGCGGGGCGCGGACGGTCGGACGGCCAGCAAACGGGTGCGGGAAGCGGCGTCAATTGCGCCTGCCACCACGCCAGCGTTTCGGCCCCTTCCGGCGTTTGTTCCTGTGCCAGATGATTGGCGACATACTCGCCCAGAAGCATGGGCGCGGGCAGCTTGGCCTTTGCGCCCGTCAGGGCGGCCTCGTACAATTGGCCCAGCTCCAGCAGCAGAACGCCCGCCGACCAGCCGTCGCACACCAGATGGTGGGCGCTGAAGACCAGAGTATGCCACTCTTCGCTCCGGCGCACGATCTGGGCGCGCACGACAGGGCCGCGCTCTAGGTCAAATGGCGTCCGCGCTTCCTGGGCCAGCAAGTCATGGAACGCCGCCTCGTTGTCTGCGGGCAGGCCCATGCTCAGGTCAACCAGCGGCACGTCCATGCCCGCGTGCGGATGCACCGTCTGCGTTTCGCCGTCGGGCGCAAACGTCGTGCGCAGGGCGTCGTGGCGCGCGGGCAGGCACTGCACCGCGCTTTGCAATGCCCCCGCGTCCAGCGGCCCGCGCAGGTCTAGCGAGATGGACTCAATCAGCGCGCACGAAGCCCCGACCCCCATCTGCGCCGCAAGCCACACTTCGCGCTGCGCGGTCGTCAGCGGAAGTGTGACAGGCCGCGCCGGGTGAGGGTGCGAAGTCGCGAGTGGCGTTGTCCCTCCCGGTGCGGAAGGCGCATCTGCGGGCGGGTCGGGGAAAAAGCCGCCGTCCTGCATGGCGCAGATAGCCTGCGCAAAGAGATTCACCGCCCGGTCAATATCGTCATCCGTGTGCGCCGTGGACAAAAAGCAGGGACGCCCTTCCCAAATATGCACGCCGAGCGCGCGCAGCTCGTAGTAAAATAAACTGGCCCACTTCAGTTCCGGCGCGAACTTGAAATAGAACAGCGAGCCGAAGTTCGCCAATCGCATCGGCACGCCCCGCAGTTCGGAAAACGTATTCACCCGCGCGACAAACGCTTCGGTGCGCGCATTCAACGCTTCTTGAAGGCCCGGCCCGTGCGTTTCCAAATGGGTCAACACCGCCGATGCCGCCGCGAGGGCCAGCGGGTGACGCACAAACGTGCCCGCGAAGAACGTCACGCCCACCTGGGGAAACGAATCGTCGCCATACTGCCACTGGCCGCCGTCAAACGCATCTAAATATTCGGCCTTGCCCGTCAGGATCCCAAACGGCATGCCCCCGCCAATCACCTTGCCATAGGTCGCCATGTCCGCCCGGACACCAAACACTGCCTGCGCCCCGCCGGGATGCACGCGAAAGCCCGTGATTACCTCGTCAAAGATCAAGGCCGCCCCTGCTTCCTCCGTGATCCGGCGCAGGGCGTGCAAAAACTCGCGCGGCTGCAAGTCGGGACGCCTGCTCTGCACCGGCTCCACCAGCACGGCGGCCAGTTCATGGGCATGCTCGGCGACCAGGGCCAGCGATTCAGGCGTGCCGTAGTCCAAAATCAGCGTGTCTTCCACCATGCCCGGCGGGATACCCGGCGCGATGGGCGCGGACTTCAGCTCGCCGTTGACATGGTTCGCCCGCGCCAGCACTTCGTCAAACGTGCCATGGTAATCGCCCGTGAAGTAGACAATCTTGCGCCGCCCCGTGACTGTCCGCGCGACCCGAATGGCCGCCATGACCGCTTCCGAGCCGGTATTGCAGAACGTCGCCCGCTCCATGCCGACCAGGGCGCAGACCCGCCGCGCGATGTCCCCGACAATCGGCGACTGCGGCCCGATCTCCATGCCCGTGTCCAGTTGTTTTCGGACCGCGTCGGCCACAAATTGGGGCGCATGCCCGAACAGATTGACCCCGAACCCCATGGTTAAATCAAGCCACTCGTTGCCGTCCACGTCCCAAATCCTAGACCCCGCCGAGTGCGTGGCAACGATGGGATAAACCATTTCTTTCCACGCGGATTTGAATCCCGCCACCACGCGCGGGTCGGACAGGTGGGGCCTGTGTTTTGCCGTATACTCTTTGGAACCGGGCGTCAGGGCGACCGTGCGCGCGATTAACCCGTCCAGATGGCTCTGCTGCCGGGCTGTCAATGTGCCTTTCAGCCCCTTTTCAATCGGCTTAAACGGCCCAAACGGCTTGGCTTCCACGGCGGGGATTTCGGCGGGCAAGCTTGCGCCGGAAGAAGCCCTCACCCGGCGCTGCTCTGGGGGAGCGGATCGCCCCCCGGCCCCCAATTCTGGGGGGGTAGGATTTACTGGCCCTGGCTCCCCGGTACTCACAGGAACTCTCCCTTCTGGCTCCCCAGAATTGGGGCGGGGGGGCGATCTTAACTCTCCCCTTCCCCCCAGCAAGGCAATCTGCTGCGACATCACCTGCAGCTGCTGTTCCAGGATGCGCTCTATGCTCCCTGCGGCGGAGCCGGCGCTTTGCAATGGCGTGCCTGCGGCGGAGCCGGCGCTTTGCAATGGCGTGCCTGCGGCGGAGCCGGCGCTTTGCAATGGCGTACCGACGACGGAACAAATCAGGCCGTCGTCGGTACGCGCGGGATACGCCGGGGCAACGGGGGAGGCAGGCGCAGACAGCACCGGCAAAGACGGCGCGGCAGCGGGCATTTGCGGGGCGGCGGGCGCGGCGGCAGCGGCGGCGGGCGGCGCGGGAGCGGCGGGCAGGGCGTCGGGCGGCAATTGCTCGTCCATGTAAGCCGCCAGGTCGGACAGGGTCGGCAGGTCTTCCAAGAGGTGGCGGAAGGTCACTTTGACGCCGAACTGCGCGCCGAACGCCTGGCTGGCTTGTGTGAGGAACAGCGAGTCAAAGCCCAGGTCCAAGAACGAGGCCTGCGGGTCCAGAGCGCCCACGGGGACGCCGGAAATCTCGTGCAGGGTCGTGGTGAGCTGGGCCAAAATGCGCGCCGTGCGGCCCGAAGAGGCGGCGGGCGGGGCGGGAATGTTCGTCATAAGGGTTCCTAAATCCGGGGCAGGGCTGTGAAAATCCGGGGCAGGGTGCGGAGCGTCAGCGGCTGAGACCGCAGGGCCGGCGGACACGGCGGCAGGGACACGAGATGAGTGGACAGGCTCCACCCAATGGCGCGTGCGCTCAAACGGATAAGTCGGCAGGGCGATGCGACGGCGCCCCTGGTCGGCGTAGACGCGGTTCCAGTTTAGGGAAACGCCGTGCAGCCACAGGCGTCCCAGCCCGTGCGCAAGCGCGGCGGCTTCATCCATGCGGCCCCGCTCCGTATCCAGGGAGGCCAGCACGGGATGGTCGGCGGAGCGCGCGGGGTGCTGACGGGCGAGCGCTGTCAGGGTCTGCCCCGGCCCGACTTCCAGCAGCAGCGGCGCATCGGGCTGGGACAGCAAGAAGCCCACGCCATCGGCGAAGCGCACGCACCGGCGCAAATGATCGGCCCAGTACTGGGGACTGGCCGCCTGCGACGGGGTGATCCAGTCGGCTGTCACATTGGACACATAGGGAATGCGCGGGGCATGGCGCGGGACGGACGCGACCACTTCCATAAATGGGGCGAGGATCGGCTCCATCATGCCGGAATGGAATGCGTGGGACGTGTTCAGGCGTTTGCAGGCTGCTTGCCGCGACTCCAGCAGGCTCTGCAAAGCGGCAACGGCATCCGAAGGCCCGCTGACTACGCACCCCGATGGGCTGTTGACGGCGGCGAGGGACAGCGTATCGCCCAGCAGGGGCAGCACGTCGGCTTCGGGCAGCCGCACGGCCAGCATCGCGCCCGGCGGCAGGCTTTGCATCAGCCGCGCGCGCGCGGAAAGCACCAGCAGGGCATCGGGCAGGGAAAAGACACCCGCCAGGCACGCCGCGACATATTCGCCGACGCTGTGCCCCAGCATGGCGGCGGGCGCGAGGCCCCACGACAGCCAAAGCTGCGCCAGCGCGTATTCGGTCACAAACAGCGCGGGCTGCGTGATCTCGGTGCGCGCCAATCGCCGCTCGGCGTCTTCCTCATTGCCCGGCGCGGGGAAAAGAATGTCCCGCAAGTCCAGTCCCAAGAGCGGCGCAAGGATGTCGGCGCAGGTGTCTATGGTGTCCTTGTAGACTTGTTCGGCGTGATACAATTCACGCCCCATGCCGACCTGCTGCGCTCCCTGGCCGGGAAACAGGAACGCGACCGGAGTGTCCCGGCGGCTGGTCTTGGCCTGCAAGCCGCGCTTCGGATCGGGCGCGGCGAGAAGGGCGGCGGCTTCGGCCCCATCGCGGCACACGACAACCTGGCGATAGGGAAATGTCCGCCGCCCGGTTGCCAGAGTATACGCCGTGTCCGCGATGTCTGCTTCAGGGTGATGGGCGAGATGCGATGCGAGATTGGCGGCCATGCGATCACGCGCCGACGGGGTCTTGGCGGAGATCGCAAGTACCTGCCAGGGGCGAGACACGCTGCCCGGTGTTGGTACCGGCGCTTCTTCCAGAACCACATGGGCATTGGTGCCGCCCACGCCGAACGAGCTTACCCCGGCCCGGCGCGGGGCATTGTCGCTCGCCCACGGCGTCAACTCATTGGAAACAAAGAACGGGCTTTGCGCAAAATCAATGCGCGGGTTGGGGCTTTGGAAATGCAGGGTCGGCGGCAGCACTTTGTGAGTCAGCGCGAGCGAAGTTTTAATCAGGCCGGTCACGCCAGCCGCCGCCTCCAGGTGCCCGATATGCGCCTTGACCGAGCCAAGCGCGCAGTACTGGGTCTTGTCCGTGCCCCGGCGGAATGCCTGCGTGAGAGCCGCGACCTCAATGGGGTCGCCCAGGGGCGTGCCCGTGCCGTGCGCCTCCACATAAGTGATGGTGTCGGGCGGCGTCTGCGCCAAACTCTGCGCGCGCGCAATCACATCCGCCTGACCGTCCACGCCGGGCGCGGTGTAGCTGACTTTATGGGCGCCGTCGTTGTTCAATGCCGCCCCTTTGATGACGGCGTAGATGGTATCCCGGTCGGCGATGGCATCGGCCAGGCGCTTGAGGACGACCACGCCCGCACCGCCGCCGAAGACTGTCCCGGCCGCCTGAGCATCAAAGACGCGGCAGTGGCCGTCGGGCGACACCATGCCGCCTTCTTGATACAAGTACCCCCGTGTCTGCGGGAACGACAGCGACACGCCGCCCGCGAGTGCCATGCCGCACTGACCTGCCAGCAGGGCCTGCACCGCCTGGCACACCGCCACCAGGGACGTGGAGCAGCCGGTCTGCACGCTGACGCTCGGCCCTGTTAAGTTGAGTTTATACGAGACGCGCGTCGGCAGGTAGTCTTTGTCGTTGCCGACCAAAATGGGATAGTGCCCTACCTGATGGGTATGGGTAAGCGCTTCCACGGCGCGGCGGTCGGCGAGCAAATGGTGCAGCAGGTAGGTGTTCCAGCTCAGGCCCGCGTACACGCCGATGGCATGGGCGCTGGTTTCAGGGCTGTAGCCGGCGTGCTCCAATGCTTCCCACGCGCACTCCAGAAAGACACGATGCTGCGGGTCGGTGACTTCGGCTTCGCGGGGCGTCATGCTGAAAAAGGCGGCGTCAAACAGGTCTGCGTTGTCCAATACGGCGCGCGCTTTGACATAATCCGGGTTAGCGATCAGCTCTTCGGGGACGCCCGCCGCGCGCAGCTCGTCGTCGGAGAAGCGCGTGATGGCTTCCTCGCCGTGGGTGATGTTGTGCCAGAACCGGTCAACGCTGGGCGCATTGGGAAAGCGCCCCGCCATGCCGACAATGGCGACGGCGTTGGTGTCGGGCGAAGGGCCGGAGTGGGCCTCTTGTGCCGCCGCAGGCTGGGGGGCAGCGACGCCGAGGCGCTTCGCTAGAGACGACACGGTGGGGTATTGAAACAGCGTCGTAATCTCCGGCTCCCAGCCGAGCAGGTCGGTCAGCGCCTGCTGGGCCTGGGTCATGTGCAGCGACGTGCCGCCGATGTCAAAGAAGCTGTCGTCGGGGCCGGGCGTGACATGCAGCAGTCCCTGCCATATCTGAGAAATGGCAGATGTCAGAGCCGCCGCTGAAACAGGCGTGGCGGGCGCTGGGATTGCTGCCTTGTCAGGCATCGGCAGGGCGCGACGGTCTACCTTGCCGCTGGGCGTGAGCGGCAGCGTGTCCAGTGTCGTGAAAGAGGCGGGCACCATGTACGGCGGCAGGGACTGGGCGAGACCTCGGCGCAAGTCTGCCGTGTCTACCATGCCGTCGGTGACGACAAACGCGGCCAGGGCTTTGTCCATGCCCTCGCCCTGCACGGTCACGGCGCACTGGCGAACGTGGGGGTGCTGAGACAACGCGTGCTCAATCTCGCCGATCTCAATGCGGAATCCGCGTATCTTGACCTGGCCGTCCGCCCGGCCTAGGAACTCAATGTCGCCGCCGGGCAAAACGCGGGCGCGGTCGCCGGTCTTGTACAGCCGTGCATCTTCGGCGAAGGGGGACGGCACGAACTTCTGCGCGGTCAGATCGGGCCGATGGAGATACCCCTGCGCTAGGCACGTGCCGCCAAGAAATAACTCGCCTTCTTCGCCTGCGGGGACAGGCTGCATCTGCTCATTCAAGACGTAAGTCTGGGTGTTGGCGATGGCTTTGCCGATAGGCGGGAGCGCGGGCCACGACGCAGGCGGCCCGGCCAGTGTGTATTGTGTCACGACATGCGCTTCGGACGGCCCGTATTGGTTGTGCAGCGCGCAGCCCTGGGACTTGGCGAAGAACGCGGCGATCTTGGGCGTGATCTGCAATTGCTCGCCCGCGGTCATGATTTCTTTGAGGGACAGTGGGGCATCTTCTTCAGGGCGCAGGGCATCGGCAAGCTGCTGCAGGGCGACAAAGGGCAGAAAGAGACGCGCCACGCGTTGCTCGCGGATCAGCCGCAAAAGCCCGCGCGGGTCGCGCCGCAGGTTCTCGGAGATTAAAATCAGCGTGCCGCCCGATGCCCAGGTGGCAAACATCTCCTGGAACGAGACGTCAAACGAAAGCGACGCAAATTGCAGTGTCCTGTCGCCCACGCCCAGCGGCGAGTCGCCGACCTGCCAGGCGATGAGATTGGACAATGCGCCATGCCCTAAAGCGACCCCTTTGGGCGTGCCCGTGGAGCCGGATGTGTAGATCACATACGCTAGCTGCTCAGGCCGGGTGTGGTCGTCCGGGGCAGAGGCTGCCCTGCCCTGCCAGTCAAACGTATCCAACAAAAGCGTGTGGTCGCTGGGCGGCAGCGATGCTTGCAAGTCGGTGTGGGTGAGCAGCACGCGCGGCTGGGCGTTTTCCAGCATCACGCGCAGGCGCTCGGCAGGGTAGGCGGGGTCGAGCGGCACATACGCGCCCCCGGCCTTGAGCACGCCCAGCACGGCAGCCGCCATGTCCAGCCCGCGCGGCAAACACAGGCCGACCCGGTCGTTGGCTCCGACCCCCAATGCCCGTAAATGATGGGCAAGAGTGTCCGCCCGCGCCCCAAGCTGGGCGTAAGACAGCGCTGCGCCCTCAAACCAAACGGCCTCGGCCTGGGGCGAACGCGCGGCCTGCGCGTCAAAAAGCGACTGTAAACTGAAGTTTGCTGTGGTCATTTGGCCTCGCACGCTTGGCGAAATAGGGCGGCGCGCGGGCAGACAAAAGCCATCAATCGCCCGGCGCTGTCTTTGTTATCGGCACGCGCGGGCAGGCGGGTTAGGGCGAAATGGAGAACGGCGGGGAAAAAGAAGGGAAAGCAGCGGCTGCATGAAAACCGACCGGGAGGCTCTCCACCCTGTTCCCTGCCAAATAGACCGGCGCGGCGCTGCACCGGCAGCCCCGGCGTGCTGAAGCGGCAAGCGAGCCTCAGCGGGCCGAAGGAGGAACTTCCAAAGACCTGACGGGTTTGCCCGGCGCGCTGCCGGGGTAACATTTGGGCACGGCAAAGGGGCGTACGTGTCCTTCTGCCTCTTGTTTAAGGAGCGCCCCGTGGCTTTTTCTCTTTCCAGTCCGGCTTTCGGTGATGGCGCTGCTGTGCCTGTTGAGTTTACGTGTGATGGCGCGGGCGGTTCGCCGCCGCTGGCATGGACTGATGCGCCCCCCGGCACGCGCAGTTTCGCCCTGGTCGTGCATGACCCCGATGCGCCGGGCGGCGAGGTGACGCACTGGCTGCTGTTCAACCTGCCCGGCGAGGCCGCGCACCTGCCGCCCGGCGTGGACGGCGAAGGGACACCCGGCACCAACAGCATGGACAGTATCGGCTATCTCCCCCCGTGCCCGCCGCCGGGCGACCCGGCCCACCGCTACATCTTCACCTTATACGCGCTGGGCACTGACCGGCTGGGCCTGGACGACAGCGCGCGGCGCGAGGCGCTGGAAAATGCCTTTGAAGACCACCTGCTGGCGCAAACGCAATTGGTCGGCACGTATGCCCGCGCGTCCCGGTGATTGGCGTGACGCGCCAGCCTGGATCGTGCCCCCTGCTGCCATGGCTTGTGCTGGGAGCATGAAACTCCCCGCCCCTTTTATCAATCAGCAATCCCTTTTTTATCAATCAGCAATCCCCTGTCATTTGGAGTGACTTTTATGCATCAGCGCTTCTTTTCCCCCAGCAGAGTTCCCGTCTCGGAGATAGGGCTGGGCTGCTGGCAACTAGGCGGCGACTGGGGGCCGGTCAGTGACGACGAAGCGTTCGCCACTCTGCGCGGGGCGATAGGCAGCGGCGTCTCGTTTCTGGATACGGCTGACGTGTACGGCGGGGGACGCAGTGAGACCCTCATCGGGCAGTTTCTCAAAGTGTCAGGCGACCGGCCCCTTGTCGCCACCAAGCTGGGGCGCGCCCAGCCGCCCGCGGGCATGCCGCCTTTCTCGCCCGCCGCTCTGCGCGCCGCCACGGAAGCCTCTTTGCAGCGCCTGGGCGTGGATGCGCTGGACTTGACCCAGCTCCATTGCCTGCCCACGGAAGCCTTGCGCCGGGGCGAGGTCTTTGATACTCTGCGCACGCTGCAAAGCGAGGGCAAGATTGTCCGCTTCGGGGCCAGTGTGGAAAGCGTGGAAGAGGCATTGATCTGCCTGGGCCAGCCCGGCCTCGCGTCCCTGCAAATCATCTTCAATATCTTCCGGCAGAAGCCCATTGCGACGCTGTTTGACGCTGCCAAAGCCCAGGGCGTGGCTTTGATTGTCCGGCTGCCCCTGGCAAGCGGCCTGCTGTCCGGCAAGTACACGCGCGCAACGCAGTTTGCCCCCTCCGACCACCGCACGTACAACCGCGACGGCGCGGCATTCAATGTGGGCGAGACCTTTGCCGGCCTGCCGTTTGAGACAGGCGTGCGTGTCGCCGACCAAATCAAGCCCCTGGTGCCGCCCAATATGACGATGGCGCAGATGGCCCTGCGCTGGTGCCTGGACTTTGATGCCGTCACGACCCTCATTCCCGGCGCAAAAGGCGCGGACATGGCGCGGGCCAACAGCGCCGCCTCCGCCCTGCCGCCCTTGTCCCCCGACCTGCACGCCGCGCTGACCCGCCTGTACACTGACCAAGTGGCCGATGCCATTCGCGGGCCGTACTGATGCCATTCGCGGGCCGTACTAGGGCCGCGCCGCTGGGGGCAGGAAGCGACTCCCGCGTGGTTTGCTTCCTGCCTCCCAAAGAACGACATCAATCTTCGGCGTGAAACCTGCCCGCCAAGCCGCTCCTCCTCTGCCCGCTTTTTCCTGGACGCAGGCCGATTACGGATCAGCGCAATGGGTGTTTGTGCGCCCCGGCGCTGCCAACGTGTCGCCCCGGCGCTGCCAAGGCGTTCCCTGGGCGCTTGTGCGGCTTTCCCACGGCGTACCGACGACGGAAAAAATCGTTCCGTCGTTGGTACACGGGGGCAACGCCGTGGAAATGCCGGGGCGACACGTTTGCAGCGTGCCCGAACCTTGCATCAACTTCAGACGCCCATGCAGGGCAAACAAAAGGGGCGGCCCTGTGCAGGGCCGCCCCGAAACCAAAAAGCGTCTACCGCGCGGTGATGTCCGCCAGGCCGATGTCCACGCCCTGCCCGCCGATTGTTTGATGCACATGGGCGGCCAATGTGACAGTCGCTCCCGGTGTCAGGAGGGCGCGGGCGGCGGGCAGAAGGGGCAGCGGGTCGTACCCGCCATTGTAGCCACCTGCTTTCGCCGCCAAAACGCCGTTGACATAAACTTCCAAATCCTCGTCATGGTAGGCGAGAATCTGCAAGTGCGGGAACGGCTTGGCGGGCAAAGTAAGTGTGCGGCGCAGCCACAAGTCGCCCGGCGCATCCGCCCACTCGGTGCCCAGGGGAATGCCCGCCGGCAGAAAATGTCCGAACGGGGCCGTGCCCTGCTTCCAGGCCGAGTCGTTGAAGTTGATGGCGGTCCAATTGGATGGCGGCGGCGCGGGGCCGGTGACATATCGCCATGTATGAGGCATGGTTTGGCTGGTAGCAAGCACAGGCGTGATGATGGGCGGGAGCGGCAAAGAGGCCCAATCGCCGACGTGAAAGGTGTCGCCGCGCGACCACTTGGCCCACATGCTGGGAACGGTCAGCATGCGCACAAACACGCCGCCGATAACCGGGCGCGCATGAAACAAGTCGGAGTGGAGGTCATCCGTGCGATAACCGTCCGCAAAGGGAACACGCGCCGTGGTCTGGTTGAGATACACGTTCAGCGGGGCTATTAGTGCGGCGAAGTCGGCGGGGCTTGCGGCCAGCGACGCGCTCCACAGTGTCCAGTCGCTTTTTGTGATATGGGTCCGGCTGTCCAGGGGCAGGCCATAAGCATCCAGGTGCGATTTGTAGCAGGCCACTTCGTCCTTCGCCACCGACGCGGGGAATGTGTGCAGCCTCAATATATTATCCCAGACTAAGTTGTACTTCTGGCTCCAAGTGCCGGGCTTGTCAAACGCCAAGCGGTAATGGTCGCCGTCATTGGCCGCCTGCATCCAGTGCTGGGCGCAGCCGCGCGCCAGGGTCTGGTAGCGATTGGCCGTGGCGCTGTCCCCGCGCCGGCGGCACAGGTCGCCGTAGGCGGCGAGGGCGACAATGGCTTTCACGGACAGGTTGGCATTGTGGGCCAGGTGTCCCATGAAGTCGTCGGTGCAAAGCTGCTCTTCGGGGTCGCTGCCGTACTTTTCCAAATAGTGCGCCCATTGAGTGAGCTGGGGCCACCACTGCGACGCGAACGAGGCATTGCCTTCTTGCTGTGCAATCGCGTCGGTGAGGATGAGCATGTTCCCGCTTTCCTCGACGGGCATGCCTTCGCCGCCGTCATCCGTGCCTTTGGCGATGGGGTAGGTGCCCAGGTCATGCGGGGCATTGGGGAAATGCCAGTGGGGGGACGCGGCGTAGCTGAAGATGGGAACCAGGGACGCTTTCGCAAGGCTGGGGCTGAGAAGCAGCAGCATCGGGGCCAGGGGAAAGATGACATCCACCGTGGCGATGTCGCCGTTGGAGGTGTTTTCTTTGGTAAACAGCAGGGGCTGCCCGTTGGCATCGGCGGCCAGGCCGCAGCCCGCCAGGGCCTGCCGGTAGGACAGGGCCGCCATCTGCGCGTACTGCGGGCCGCCGATGCGCGTCATGTCTGCCATGAGGGATTGGTCAAACTGCGCGCAGATCGCGGCTAAATCGGGGTAGTCACGCTCGGCCTTGGCGAGCATAAACGCGGCTGTATCCCCATTGCGCCGCCAGTAGGGGCGCAGGCTCTTGCCGAAGTACTTGACGGCGTAGACTTCATCATAGGCGACAATCAAGTGCCGGGTGACAGGCATCGCGCCGACACGCCCCAAATCAAAGGCAAACGCCAGCGTGGGTTCGGCGTCATTGGCGGCGCGCGGCATACGGGTGTCGTCGTGGGGAGGCAGCGCCCCGGTCGCCACAAAGCTTGACTGCAACACTGGGCCGGCCCCAATCGCAGACGTGGCCTGGGCGGTGGGCGCGGCGGCATACGCATAGCCCCAGTCCAGGCGGGCATTGTCCCCGGAGATGTCAAAGTAGTTCTGAGTGGGTGTGCCCGCGCGCAGGATGTCCAATGTCGCTGCTGTCGCCCGCTTCCATTCCACGGCTTGATCGGGGGTGTTGACGGCGAGCAGGCTGCCGGTGCTGTCGTACAGGGAAGCCGTGTGGGGCTTGCCGTCCGAAGAGCGCACCTGCCAGGTGAGATACGTGAGCGGGCGGCAAAGAATATCCAGGGTGTGAGGCAGGGCGGCCGTCATAAAGGTGAGGGTGACATGGACATGGCCGTTGTCAAAGTCATAGATGCTGCGCGTCGGCGTGACCTTGAGAGCAGTCTGTGGGAATGCGGGAACCTTGCTTGGGGTATCGCCCATCAACCGATAAGAGTGCCCGTCTATGCGCACAAGGCTGACCAGCGGGTGCGGCGCATGTGTCCAGTGCCGCGTCGTGGTGTCCGTCAAATGGTCGGCATCCGACCAGATGCTCAGGAACGGGTCGCCGGTGACAAGTGGCACGGAGGGCGGGCGAAACGCGGCAGGGGTGGGCGCGGCCTGCGCGCAGGCCGCGCCCGCCAGACTGACGGCGGCCAGGGCGGCTTGCGCTCCGCGTGTCCAAATGCGAGGGAAGTAGGTCAAAAGCTTCTCCTATGCGCCATCGCTTTGCTGCCAAGATGTGCGCTTTGTTATTATGACCAGATTAGACGGAAAGTGCGACCCCTGCCCTTGACTATCTGTTGGGCGAATGGCGGCGGGAAGTTTCGCCCGGCCTGACATGCGGGAACAAGCGCTGAAGCGCAGGCTTGGTTTGCCTGCTTTGTTTTCTTCAAGAGAAGGCGCTCCTTGAAACGTAACGCAAGCCTGGCTTTTATCTTTGTGACGCTGCTCATAGACGTGCTTGGGTTTGGGCTGCTGGTTCCGATCCTGCCCAAGTTTGTCGCCTCGCTGTCCCATGCCGGGCTGAGCGCGGGGTCGCTGGATTACGGCTTTCTGCTTTCTCTGTACGGGGCCATGCAGTTTCTCTTTTCTCCCTTGCTGGGCATGCTCAGCGACCAATTTGGGCGTCGGCCTGTGCTGCTGCTGTCCCTGCTGTTCACGGGCATTGATTATGTGATTATGGCGCTCGCGCCCAATATCGCCTGGCTGTTTGTCGGGCGCATTCTGTCGGGGATCACCGGCGCGTCGTTCACGGCGGCGAGCGCGTATATTGCCGATGTCAGCCCGCCCGAACAGCGGGCGCAGAACTTTGGGCTGCTGGGGGCCGCGTTCGGCATCGGCTTTATTTTAGGCCCCGCGGCGGGTGGCCTGCTGGGCGCATTGGGGGCGCGCGTGCCGTTTTGGGCGGCAGCGGGCTTGTCGTTCGCCAACTTCCTGTACGGCTGGCTGATCCTGCCCGAGTCTCTGAAGCCTGAAAACCGGCGGCGGTTCTCGCTGCGGGAGGCTAACCCCCTGGGCGTTCTCGCCGTGCTGGGACGATACCCTGTCGTGTGGGCGATGGCCGGAGCGCTGGCGGCCGCCAATCTGGGCGGACAATGCCTGCAAAGCACCTGGGTCTTATGGACATCGGCCCGCTTCGGCTGGGGCGCGCGGGACAACGGCCTGTCTCTGGCCGCATTCGGGGTTGTGTCGCTGGTCTTTCAAACCGGGCTGGCGCGCGTTCTGCTGCCCAAGCTCGGCGAGCGACGGACTATTTTGATCGGGCTGGCGATCGGTGTCGCCGAATACGCCGCCTATGCCCTCGCGACCCAGGGCTGGATGGTGTATGCGATTATGCTCGCGGCGGGATTAAGCTTTCTTACAGGGCAGGCGACCCAGGGCCTGCTGTCGCGGCAGGTGGGCGATGACGAGCAGGGGACTTTGCAGGGCGCGCTGTCCAGCCTGGCAAGCCTGACGGGGATTGTCGGGCCGATCCTCGCGACAAGCTTGTTTGCCTATTTTACGCGCCCGCAGGCATCGGTTCAGGTGCCGGGTGCGCCGTTCTTTCTGGCGTCGGCTTTGGATGCTGTCGCCCTGCTGATTTCCATTCGTGCCCTCGCTCGCCTGCCACAAGTTTCCGCCACTGCCGGGGTATAATAAACTGCCTGCTTTGCGCTTTTTTCGGTGTCGCCCCTGGGTTTGTCGCCAAAATGCCATATTCCACTCGTTCTTCCCCCACAGCTCAGGCCCGCATCCTTGAAGAAACAGCCGATTACCTTTCGCGGCTGCACAATATCGCCGCCGCCCTGTCCGAGGCCGTCACCGGCGACCAGGTCGCGGATGTCATTGTCACGCAGGCCGTGCCGCTTTTGGGCGCGCGGGCGGGCGTCGTCTTTGCGCTGAGCGAAGACCGGCGTGAGTTTATCGCCCTGCGCATAGCGGGCTATGGGTCGGAAGTCCAGCGCGAATGGATGCGGTTTGCTGCCGACTCCTCCGTTCCCCTGGCCGATGCCGTGCGCACGCAGTCGCTGGTCGTGCTGGAAACCGGGGACGAGCGTCAGGCGCACTATCCGCACTTGGCAAACTTCGGCAATGGCATTCCGGGCGGCCTGGTCGCCGTTCCCGCGCTGCGGGCGGGGCAGGCGGTCGGGGCCATCGGCTTTGTGTTTGACGGCACCCGGAGATTTTCCGAACCGGAGCGCGCGTTTCTGCTGCTGCTGGGCGAGCAGTGCGGCGCGGCGCTGGCACGAGCGGGTTTTTACGACTTGCAGCAGCATGCCCATGCGCTTTCACAGCGGGAGACGGCGGAAAGTCAGGCCCTGGTACAGGCCCTGCGCTCCAGTGAAGAGCGCCTGCGCCTGCTTCTGGCGGCCACCAATGACGGCGTCTGGGACTGGCAGCCGCCGTCGGGGGAAGTGTTCCTGTCGGCCCGCTGGCAAGACATCCTGGGCCAGGACAGAGACGGCCTGCCCAGCACCTTTGAAGACTGGTCCACCCGCATTCACCCGGATGACTGGGAGCGCGTCAAAGGAGAGTTTGAGTCCTACCTGCGCGGCGAAACGGCGGATTATACCAGCGAACACCGCCTGCGCCACCAGGACGGCGCTTATCGCTGGGTCCTGACACGCGGCCTCGCCCTGCGCGACGCCGAGGGCCATGTTGTCCGGTTTCTGGGGACAAACACCGACATCACCGCGCGCAAAGCCGCGGAAGATGCCCTGTCCCGCGTTATTCAAGACCTGCAAGACGCCAACAAGCGCCTGCAATCCCTGGCGACCACGGACAGCCTGACCGGCCTCCAAAACGAGCGCGTGCTCCAAGAGCGCCTGGCCGATGAGTTTCGCCGCGCCCGCCGCTACCAGACGCCCTTGTCTGTGATCCTGCTGGACGTGGACCATTTCAAGAGTTACAACGACGCGCACGGCCACCCGGCTGGCAGCCGCGCCCTGTGCCGCCTGGCGCAGATTTTGCAAAAAGCCGCCCGCGAAACCGACATTGTCTGCCGCTACGGCGGCGAAGAGTTTGTGCTGCTCCTGCCCCACACCAGCGGCGCGGAAGCGATGGCCCTGGCGGAACGCCTGCGCGCCGCCGTGGAACACGCCCCCTGGAAGCGCCGCGCGCTCACCATCAGCCTGGGTGTCTGCACCCTCGGCCCCGATGCAAACAATGCCTTGTTTCTGCTGGAGCGCGCCGATGCCGCCATGTACGAGGCCAAAGCCGCGGGCCGCAACCGCGTCGTCAGCGGCTGCGCCGACCCTGTCCCCCTGACTCTCGCCCTGGACTTTGACGCCTAGCGCGAGGAGGTGAGGCTTCTCTGCCCGGCGAGGGCCGCCGGATGCAGACGCATTGCTTCCCCGTTTCTATGGCTTTGCGGCGGCGTACCGACGACGGAACAGTTTCTTCCGTCGTCGGTACGCCGTTGCAGCGAGGTGGATACGCCGAAGGAGCGCTTGGACAAGGCTTTCTCGACAAGCAGACAACGCCCTTCCGACAAGCAGACAATGTCCTCCCGGCAAGCACAGCGCACTTATGCGTCTTCGTAGACAATCACCACCTTGCCGCTTTGGCCGCCGGCGGCGGTTTCATAGGCTTCGGCGGCCTGCTCCAGCGTGAAGCGGTGCGTGACAGTCGCTTCCGGGTGCAGGTTCCAGCGCGAAAGGCGCTCCACCAGTTCTTCCATGTGCGGGACACTCGTCACCCACGACCCGTACAGCGTGATCTGCGGGTGAATGAGAAGCGGGGACACGTCAAAGTCCATCGTTCCGCCTTCGCCGACCAGGGCGCACCGGCCCCATTGACGCGTCCCCTGCAGCGCCAGTTTGCGGGCCTGGCTTGCGCCGGAACAGTCAATGGACGCTTCGCACCCCCTGCCCTGCGTCAGAGTTTTGATCTTGCCCAGAGCGTCGCCGTCGCTGCCAAACGCTTCGTCGGCCAATCCCAAAGTTTTGGCGAGACTGATGCGGGCCGGGCTGGTGTCCACCCCGATAACCTGATGCGCGCCCAGAGCCTTGCCCAGCATGGCCGCCGCCAGGCCGACCGGCCCCAGGCCTGTCACCAGCAGGCGGTCTTGACCATTGACCCGCATGCGTGTCAGGGCTTCCCACGCCGTGCCGAAGCCGCAGGCGACCAGCGCCCCGTCCACATAGGTTAAATTGTCCGGCAGAGCGATGCACGTGTTTTCCTCGGCCAGCAGGTAGGGCGCATGGCCGCCGTCGCGCTGCCACCCGTAGGCCGCGCGGCGGGGAGTGTGGCACGAGATCATGTATCCCGCGCGGCAGTCCTCGCACACGCCGCAGCCGCTGATATGGTACAGCACGACCCGGTCGCCGGCCTTGAACTTCTTGCAGCCTGCCCCGACTTCCACAATTTGGCCGCACGGCTCGTGCCCTGCAATCACATTGCGATAGGCTTCATCGCCCACGCCCAGATGCTCGCGGTAGATGGCCCGAATGTCGCTGCCGCAAATGGAGCTGGCCTTCATCTGCACCAGCACCTGCCCTGCGCCTGGAGTGGGGATGGGCTGCTCGCGATACTGCACCGTGCTGTTGCCGGGCAGAACCAGCCCGGTCATGGTGCGTGCGCCTTCCAATGCTGCTGTCATAATATCCTCTGTGTCCATTTTGAGCCTAAGGCGGCGTGATGGCGCCGTTTGTATCCCACAGGTCTTCCCAGGTCTGGCCGTCCTTCCACAAAAAGACGTGGCCTTTGATTAAACGGCAATTCTTGTCCAGGCTGCCGATCTCCTGCATGTCCTGCGCGGAAAGAGGTTCACTCACTGATGTGACGCAGTGGAAGTATGCTTCCTTGGAAAGAGCGGCAAGCCGGGACATAAAGCCGTTGGCAGCCGCTGATGCCGGGGGTATGAAACCCCCGGCAGGGACGAAGCCCGGCCCTCGCGGGCGTAAGACTGAGGTAACATAAGTCTTTCTTCCGTCCGAAGGACGTGGCTTCCCAGTTGCCGGGGGTTTTATACCCCCGGCACTTGCCACTGCCAATGGTTTTATACCCCGGCACTCTGCGTAACATCAGTCACTCACGGCGGCCTGCAAGTTGGCGAGGTAGTTGCGGGGAGTGGTGGAAAAGGGCCAATGCACCAGATATAGGTCTCAGTAGTCCAGCCCTAAATCCGACAGCGACTGTTCGCAGGACGCGGCCACCTGGCCCCATGCCGGTCGTTCCACACTTTAGAGGTCACCCAAAGGCCTTCGCGGGCGACCCCTGCCGCCTGGACAGCGGCCAGGGAGCGCCCCACCCAGTCCTCGTTGCCGTAGACGCTGGCGCAGTCAAAGTGCCGGTATCCAACGGCAGCCGCGCCCAAAACCGCCTCGGCGATTTGCGCGCCGGTCACGGTGTCCGACCCGAATGTGCCCAGCCCAATGGCGGGCATTTGGGCGCTGGTGAACAGCGTTCTTTGGGGGACAATCTTGGGGTCAACGCCGTCACTTGACGGTAAAAATAGGGGGGAAGAAGTGTCGGCAGGCGGCATCATTGCGGAAGGCTTCCTTCAAGCGCGGCGCTTGCTGACTGGCGCGGCGCGTGTGCTGAGAAGTTCACCAAAGGCCGCGCGACTTCCTGCCGGGAAACGAAGCGCGGGGGCGAGCGGGCCAGACTGGAGCGGGGGCACGAGGGTATCCCGCCTGCTCCTCTGAGGCTAAGGGACGAGGGGGGCCAACCCTGCGGCTTTTGCAGGCACGCGCTCATGCACTTGGTACACGACCAGCGCACCGTCGGCGGCGGTTGCTACGGGCTTTTTGCCCGCAATCCAGTGCCGGAGGCCCGTGTCAATGAGCGGCGAGGGAACTGCAATGTAGTCGCAGCCCTCCACGACCCGGTCTCGACTATACCCCGGCGGCAGGGGGACGGGCGCAGCCACGCGCAGCGGGTTGCGGCCATACAGGGCGAAGTAGGGAGAAAGGTACGAGTAGCCGAGGAAAACGCTCTGTCCGGGCGGGACGGCGGCCCGCACGACGGACGCAAGGCGAGAATAGTCCGCATGACGCGCGTGCCAGGCATCGCGCCCAAGTCCGGCCAATTCAATGCCCAGGGCGAGTGCCAGTCCCCAGCCCGCTCCCCGCTTCGCCGCCGTGGACGTGGAGTGCAGGCAGAGCGCCAGAGCCACACAAAACAAAGGCACGAAATACAGAAAGTAAAACGACAGCCGCCCGTAGGTCGCGGCCACCAGCGTCACGAACCCCAGCAGAACGATAAAATCGGCGTCCCGGAACCGCCGCCCCTGTGCCGCCGCCCAAGCCCCGCCGCCCAGCAGGATCGCCAGTGTCCAGACGTGGAGCTTTGAGTTGAAAAACCAGAACCAGAACGGCGGCTCCGCGTACAATGCTCGCCGCGCCGCCTGCGCCCCCATCTGTGCGCGGAACGACCCGACGTCCTGCTCAATATACACCACCCACCCCAGCAGGCACAAAAAGAACGGCGCAAGAACCGCCCCGAACTCTGCAAAGCGCCGACGCCGCCACGCCATGTGCGCGACTACGGCCAGGGCGGCAACGATCCCCAGCGGGTGCGTCAGCAGCGCCAGGCCCGCGAACAGGCCCGCGAGAGAGTACGCCGCCGGACGGTCCGCCCGGCGCAGGGCTTGCAGGTAACAGGCGGCGCACAGCAGAACGAACGCGGCGCAGAGCGCATCCATGCGCGCGACCCGCGCCCCCTCCCCAACCCAGACCAGAGGGCGCACAGGGTGGAAACGCCAAGCGACTGCCGAGGCGAGGCCCAGAAGCGCGAAAGCCAATACACGCACAGAACGACAACCAGGCCGCAGAACACCGAAAACAGCCGCGCCTGCACAAGGCCGACGCCAAACACCCTGAGCCACAGCCCCAGCAAGACAAAGTAAATCGGCGGCTGCCAGTAAACGTGCCGTTCCATGCCCGGCAATTGCCCAAGATAAAGAGTTGTGCCAACGAAGCCCTGCCGCGCCCAGGTCGCCGCTGGGTCCACGAAGCCCGGCTCATCCCCGCCCGGCGTCGGGGTCTTGGTCAGCAGGGGCAGCCATGCTGCCAGGGCGAGCACAAGGAGAAACGCCACGCAGGCGGCGTCACGCCCTGCGCTGAAGCGCGGCCTCCGTGTCAGGCTGGATACTCCATCAGCGCGGGAGGAAATGCTCATCCAACTCTCGATCTGCGTCAACACACAAAAGCATACTCTGGGGCGTTGGGTGCAGCCGCCAGGCATTGAACCGTACCCCAGGTCGGCGGCTGTGAAACAGGCACAAACCGGTTCTGCCAGGGCGTTCAGGCGCAGAATGGGTGGCGCTAACGAGCAAGAAATGTCAGCGTGGAAGGCAGCGAGGGAAACGATTGAGGCAAATAAAATAGTTCTTGACACAAAAACAAAAGCGTGATAGGATTAGGCTGCTTGCTGTGGTGTTGCTGACAAGGGAGCAGGCAGGGTTCAGTTTCGCCGCATAGGGCACAAAGTCAATGCTTGATGCGGTACACGCGCTGGAAACGCGACAACGGCGGCAGGAGAAAGCTTATGAAGAACGAATGGAAAGCGATGCTGAGGCCGCTGCTGGTCATGGGCGTGCTGGCCGCTCCCGCCTGGCTTGGTGGGTACGGCGGGTCGGCCCCTCCCTGCATGCCGAGTTCCTCGCCATAATAAATAGACGGTGCGCCTGCCCAGGTGAACTGCACCGCTGCCGCCAGACAGTCCAAGTCCTGGTTGTTATGACAGAGCGTGAGGAAGCGCGGCGTATCGTGGCTGCTCAGCAGGTTCATCATGTTCCGCGAGACTTGCGGGGGGTGGCTGTGGTAGAGCGTCATCAGGCGGTTCAAGTACTCGGAGGGCGAGGCCTTGCCCTCGGCGAAGAAGTCCCGGCTTGCAAACAGGAAGGGGTAGTTCATGGCGGCGTCCCATTGGTCGCCGGTCAGCCAGGGCGAGGCATCTCCCCATGTCTCGCCGACAATCCACATCTGCGGGTCAAGAGCCTTGACTTGGGGGCGCAGCTTGCGCCAGAAGCGCATGTCTATGGCATCTGCGACATCAAATCTCAAGCCTGCCAGGGGCGCTTCCTTCTTCCAGAAACCGACCATGTTGAGCATATAGTCGCCGGTTTCGGGGTTAGCCATGTTCAGCTTGGGCATCCCCCAATAGCCGTCGTAGGCCGCGTAGTTGGGCGGCGATTGCGCATGTACGGGATAGGACTTGATAAAGTACCAGTCTTTGTAGGCCGAGGCCGCGCCTTTTTGGACAACATCGGCGGCACTGTAACCATGCAAACCACCGTTTGCTAATGAAATAGCCCGGCCCTCATTTGAGAAGCCGGGCTATTTTCCGTAATGGCGGTTATGCGATAAAGTCCAGCTCACTTGGGACATCACTTACAATTGAAACCCCATCTGCTCTAGCATGATTTCTAGCACTCGACGTTGGGCAATGCCTGACGAAAGCACTTCCTCGATCACCTGGCCGATAGCAAAGGTTTCCGGTGGCTCACAGATCGTATCCACCCATTCCTGATCCCACAGGTTTTCGGCGCGGACATGTTGCACGAAGTTGCGGAACATCGTCGAGGAGATTTCTAAACCTTCTAACATAGCCGCCGGAGAGTTGCCGTACAGGGTACGGGTGGGAAGGTCTTGGGGTTGCCAGCCCGCCGCCTGGTACATTCCGCCAACCCAGCCGCCCATACTGATTTCGGAATTGTCTCCAAAGAGATGGATCAGGCTTTCGCGCAATGTCCGGGGTGGCTCCACAAAACGCACTACTTTGTTCCGAAATGCGAGCGGTGCATCCAATTGCCCGTCGGTGAGAAGCCGCACGCATTCCAAAATGCGTCGCTTTACGGTGTAGTCCTTTTCCAGCAAGCGATCTGTCAAATCCATGTTTCGTTTTCCTCCCGGTAAAGTGGTCATAATAACCAATGGTGCTAGTTTTAACTGTCAATAACAGCAGCAACCTGTTTGCGGGCCAGGGAAACTTAGAAGAACTCATCACTTGCGCCTGTGATGCGTA
>JAABUQ010001459.1_pt1 | contig 50660 bp, 48 predicted proteins | sample 5560001 | NCBI WGS metagenome assembly JAABUQ01 (sample SAMN10711888, study PRJNA513371) | rock metagenome | isolation source: Antarctica rocks | place: Antarctica: Victoria Land, Finger Mt nord | collected 2015-12-18
AGTGTTCCTTTAGAAAACCCAGCAATCGATCACGCGATACCTTACCCGATTCCCGAAGCGCCCGACCCACAGCTTTATGGATCAAATCATGCGTGTCGTCCAGTAACATCTCGCTGATATGAAACGTATCCTCCATCTGGCCCTGTTTCAGAAAAGCGAAGGTCGAGACAATCACAATTCTCCGCTCCCAAACATTGCTGGATTTAGCCAAATGAAAGAGCGGATCACGCGGACGTTGTAGCAGATGCGCACCCACGATGTACGGGGCCGACGTGTCCACCAGATCCCAATTGTTCAGCCGGCGGGCATTGCTGAGGTAGAACTCGAAAATTGTCTCTGTCTCCGGCTCAGAAGCATGTTCATAACGGGCGACGAGGATTTCGGCCGCCGTGAAACGGTGTTCGTGAACTGGTGACTTCAGCAGTCGCTCGATCTCCCGCAGCGGTAAATGCACGAACCGATGCGCAATCTTTCTCTGTACCGGAACTCGTATCCCGAGGAACTGGTCCCCTTCGCCGTATTCACCTTTACCCGTTTTGAAAAACCAGGCTGCACTCTTCGCCCGTTCTGCATCGGCCTGCACGTTCAGCTCCTCTTTCAAATCCGAAAGCGTGAGAGCGGACGGGATAGCCGGTTTTTTGCGGTTCAAAGCCAATCGCTAAGCTTAGACGCTGCGGTCCTGTATTTTCAGACGGCTATTTTGTCTCGGCAAAAAGATCTTTCCACGATTCGTCGAGTGAAATCCAGCGTTCCGATTCCTCATCCCAGCTGGGCGTCATATCAGGAACATGCATAAGGCCGTGTCCGTCCAAGCAAAACAGCTCGGTGCCCGACCAGTTCAGAAGCAAACAGCCTGGGCAACCCACGCGCACGGGGAAGCACAGCAGTTTCAGGCAAACCCGGCAGCGAGCGCGCTGGTCTGCCACTGCCCAAAAAAACACGCCCATCGTTGCCAAGATATAGAGCCACAGAAGAAACGGGCCCGCGGCAGGATCTCTCGATCCGAACAAGATCGCCGATTGAGAGCGGCTCCACTCGAGAGTGGCTGCAAACACGAGCAGGCACGCGAGCGCAGTCTTGGCAGCGAAAAAGGACGCTCTCTTCAAAATCGCCGCTCTATCGGACGACTTCAGCAGAAAACGAATACGGCGTAGCGGGACACGCGAGGCCAGGAACACCAGCAGACCGGAGCACAGCGCCGCAACCGAAAAGACCCTGACCGGGATCCATGCCGCATCATTTAGAAAGGAATAGCGCAGCTGCGAACGGAAAAAGTAATAACAGGCGGTCTCGGCGATGCGCGTCAGATCTTTATCGAGTTCTCTTTCCGAAACACCAGGCTTGATGCGGCCCACCACCATCAGCTGCGCATCTGGCAGGAACGGCTGCACCAGATAAACAGCAGGCTGCCTGGACAGGAAATGAAAATCGCTTGGCAGCACCGCCGCGACCTGGTACCAATCGCGCCCAATCCGCACTTTCGATCCAATCGCCCGCGTATCACCGCGAAACATCGATTTCCAGAGAGAGTGCGTCAGAACGAGTCCCCGATTCGCCGGGAACTGCCCGAGAAACGGTTTCGCCTCGAGTACGCCAAATAGACTGCTTTGCGTTTTGATAACCAGCGGCTGCATCGACCGCCCATCTGCCCTGTGCAAAGCCGGATGGCTGATCGTAAACGGCGCCACGCTCGCCAGCAGATGACTGCGGGTTCCCCATGCTGCCACTGCGTCGGGCGGCAAGCCCTCATCACCACCCCCTGAGATCGGGTGAAACCAGATGAAAACCAGCTGGCGATTTCGGTGGCTGAGGCCTCTTTGAAACATGCCGCGTGTAGCCGTGAAACCAGATGTCAGGGCAGCCAGAATCAGCAGCATCGCGCCCATACTCGCCAGACACACCCAAGGCGAACGAATCCAAGCGCGCAGCCGGCTTTGGACCGCATGCTGGCTTGTGAAGTGCCAGAATGCATCGGGAAAAACACCCGAGCAGCGGCTTAGCAGGAGCAGCGATTCACGGCTATTCCAAAGTCCCGCATGAGCTAAAAATTGCCAGCGATGCCAGATCTCGGAATGCCATTCCTGCTTCCATTCCAAACGCTGCGCTGAAGGAACCAGGCGCGAAGCAGCTTCGAGCATCGCACCGCAAACCAACAGCGAAATCGGGCGCTTTGGCTTCGGCAACATTTGGTCTCTTTAACGACGTGGTTTAACGACCAGTTTGTTCAGCAGTGGATAACGCTTTTGCGATTGCTCCAAAACATCGGAACCGGGCCGGGTGATTCGGTAGTACTTACGCGCGGGCCGTTGTTCAGCCAGCGCCTTTTTCTCGGATTCCCATTGCGAGGAGATCAGCCCTTCGGTCTCCATGCGGCCCAGTGCCGGATAAACCGTGCCGCTAGGCAGCCCGGTTGCGTCCATGATGTCGAATCCATAACTTGAACCCTGGTCCACGGTCTGCAGAATAAGCGCCGCGGTGTGGGAGAGCTTCGTTGAATCGCTCACAAAATTGATTTGGTTTCCGCCGCCAAGTCTGTTCCGGCCGGCGTCTATATAGCATTCTACTTCTTTTGACTTAGCTAAGCTTCAACAATTCGAAATCAGGACCTGGCCCGTCCTCAAAGAGCAGACCTTCTTCCGAGCGAGTGGCGCTGCCACGGTATTTACGCAGGCCATACCAGCAGCCGGCAAGCACGAGTGCGAAGCCGCCGAACCGATACGGAGCCTCCAACATCCAGCGTTCTATAGCGGCGAGACTCGGGACAATCACCAGCACGCCAAAGATCGTGGCAAGCATCTTCGCTATCATTCGCCGGATGTCCACTTGACTGACGCATGTAAACGGAACCTTTCTGAAGCCCAATACCAACAAGTCAGTGAACAAAATAGTCAGTGCGACGACCGCCCCGATGTGAAGCAGTGCAGCGGGCCAGCCCATGCGCAGTACGGTGAGCGGAAGGAAGACGGCGATCTCCCAAGGCAGAGTCGCCAAAAGCAGGAGCCGCCTCGCTATCTGGCCGGGTCGCGGTTGTACCGGGCCAGCCGCAACTTTGAATACCCAATTCGCCTCCGTGAAGGCTGCGGTATCGAATACGAAACGAAGGCCGCTTGCAACGAAAAAAGCTATCAATGGCGGAACAGACAAATAGGCAGAACTGGGCAAAGCGTTCCGTGGTTCTTCTGCGCTGCTACTCAACGCGGTTTGGGCCACTATCACAAGCCCGATCCCGAGATAAGCTCCAAAGAACATCAGGTGGGGCTCGCTCCGCAACAACACCTTCATTGCAAAGGAAGTGCATCCTCGTTCGAACTGCGAACGGAATAGCGGCTTAAGAAACGCTTCCGGAAGTCTGATCCGAAAAAAGGGTCGGCCCGTCGTGAGCATATCGAAGGATTCAGGCCGACGCACGAAGATACGCCTGTAGCAGACTGCATACGCCGCTGTCGAAACGATAATTGATCCCGCGAGCATAAGCAAAGCCTGCTGCGCCATTCTGACCATTTGTGGCTTGGTGATGCCGACCATGGTTTCGTAAAGCCCGAGGAACCAGAAGGATGGCACCCACTGCATGTAAGTTCCGGCGGCGCCCGGCAGGTGTCCGGCGAAAAGCTGGATCAGGAGGTTCGAAAAGAATTCGCTCAATAACCCAACTACCAGAAGGATGCGCGTAACAAGCGATACAGGCTTAAGAAGCCTGCGCGGCACGAATAACGAAAGTAACCCCACGAGCGCGAACACCGCGAAAACGCTAAAGAGACTCGCCGAGAAAACTGCAGCGGCATGAGCGGCGCCTACCCGAAAGAACGCCGCAGCAGTACCAATGCTCACCGTCACAAAGAACGGAAACAGGAGAGACGAAACTGCGTTTACCACCAATCCAAACAGGACGGCGAGCCCAAGCAGTGCAGCAAAGTTTGCCAGGAAGATATCGCGGATCGGAATCGGCAGGGTAGCGAGATTCGAGAAATCTCGCCGGTCGGGAAAGAGCCGGTTCCAGCGAGCCACCATCACCAGGCCTGTGATGGTCATCGAAAGCACGACAAAAAAGTATTCATCGGAAGGCGACCTTCGGATAGCATCTGTGTTCGCCCCGCAGCCACTGCAAGAGCGTCGAGTACTTGCCCATCAGAAAAATCGACGCGAAAGCCCCAGGCAACGCCACCAGGGCCAGTACGGCTCCTAGTCCCAGGCCCAGGCTCCCGGACGTCTGCTCCTCTTCGCTCGCGAAAAGCCGGCGAATAAAGTGTGCGACCAGCGTCGGGAACGGTCTCTTCTCAAACTCGGCTATCCGCGTCATCGGCTTACAACGGCATCCACAATCGCCTCGGCTGATGCATCCGCGTCCACCTCCTGCACGAGGCTCGAAAATGCAGCTTCAAGCGACGGCATGGATTGGAATCGCTTCAGATCATCAATCGATCCATAAGCAAGCTGTTTTCCCTGCTGGAGAATCGTTACATGAGAGCAAACCTTTTCGACTACTTCGAGCACGTGCGAACAGTAGAAGATAGTTTTACCTTCGCGCCCAAGTGCCGAAACCAGTTTTCGGAATATAAGCGCTGAGGTGACGTCCAGCCCGGATAGAGGCTCGTCAAATATGATCAGAGACGGATTGTGGAGCAGCGCGGCGATAAGTAGAATGCGCTGCCTCATACCTTTTGAATAGGCGGCGAAGGTCATGTGGCGATGCGGGCGCATGGCAAACAATTCGAGCAGCGACTCGGCCCTGCGCTCGCTCACCGCTTCCGGCAAGCCTCGCAGGCGGCTTACCAATTGCAGGTATTCATACCCCGAAAGGAACGGGTAAAGATTCGCTTCTTCCGGAACATACCCGACGAGGCGCTTATAAGCGGTCAGGTCGTCTTTGATATTTACACCCTGAAATGAGACCGCACCACTCGTCGGTTCGAGGAGCCCCGTTATGACTTTGACGGTCGTGCTCTTGCCTGAGCCGTTCGGCCCGAGGTATCCGAGCACTTCGCCCGGCCGTATCGTGAAACTCACGTGATCGACAGCGGGTATGGAGCTATAGCATTTCGTGAGAGAATGAACTTGCAGCATCCTGAACGTAGAATACTACATAGGGTGCTGGAGAGCAAGGCTGGAGTTTCTTGGCTGCCAGCCCTCTAGCTGCTTTCTTAAAAGGTAAAACCAACTAGAAATTCCGCTTGGTTTTGATTGGAAGCCAGGCTCGCTGAGGATGTCGGCAAATAGTAGTTTTGGCTTCCCCAGTGGGTGTACCGGAACTCCGGAGTGAGATGAAAAATCAAGGCGTGGAAATCAAGGCCCGCACCAATCGCAATACCTGCGGAAGACTGGTTGCGAGTAAAAAGTTGAATATCTGAGACGTGATTGAAGGTCGGTCCTGCGTCCACAAAGGGATGCAATAGCGGAATGCCTTTGAAGTGATATTTCAGCAAAATCGGGAACTCCCATTGACTGCTGCCACTTCCAGCAAAGACAAAGTGGCGATAGAGAGCGTCAGCTTCCACGCCCAGGTGAAACGGCAGGCGCAGTTCGACCTGCGGCCCAATGATGTAGCGATTGGTAGTAGAACCCAGTACACCGGGATCGAACTGCCCTGAAGTGACAAAAGCATCATTAATCGGAACGCCGGCTTTCACGCCGACAGAAAAGAGCTGCCCAAAGGCGGGAAATGAAGAAAGTCCTAGTGCAAAAATCATTGCACTCACAAAGCGATAACTCATATGGTGATTGGACGGAACACCTCGCGAGCAGGTTGCCAGGCTTATCGCTAGGATAGAAACTTGAACAGCGCAGATCGTTCGCTCCAGACGCCTGGGAAAACTGCTTACCCGCGCCGGCTTGAAGGACGCGCCAAAGTTACTGGCGCTGCTCGTTACACAGGCGACCTAGGATCTCGCCAGATCGGTCTGGATTTGCTTCACGCGGTCGCTGTTCAGAGTAAGGCGGCGAGCGGCCGCGTTCGCTCTATCGACACAACGGCAGCGGAGGCAATTGCCGGCGTCCGAGCCGTTCTTACCCATCAAAATGCTCCGCGGCTGAAACCGGTAAAAACCCTTACGGGGAGCGAGATCGATCTCTATCTTCCGCTTCAGGATGACCGGCTTCATTATCACGGGCAGCCGATAGCAGTAGTGGTGGCCGAAACTCTCGAGCAGGCGCGCTATGCGGCAACACTTTTGACTGCGGAATACGAGGTTTGTGATCACCCTGCCCTGTCCTTCACCGAACAGTTGCCGGATGCATCGCCCGTCAAGAAAGTTGCCGCGGGCGATCCCGGCAGGGTCGTTCGTGGCCACCCCGAGCCTGCATTCCTGACCGCGCCCGTCCAGCTCGATCTCACTTACACCACCATGCCGGCGCATCACAATGCCATCGAGCCGGGCGCGACGATAGCGGTCTGGGATAACAGAGGACGGCTCACCGCCTGGTCAGCCACGCAGTTTACTTACGGCGATGCAACTTCACTCGGCCAAGCGTTCGGCTTTGGACCTCTCGAGCAGAAGCTCGGCATTCTCCCACGCGCCGCTGCCGGCATCCAGTTGGGTGGAGGGAAGATACGTGTGATTGCGCCGCTAGTCGGAGGCGCGTTCGGCAGTAAGGCGTCAAACGCAACTCTCTTGTTGGCAGCTATGGCGGCCAAAACAGTTGGCGCGCCGGTCAAGCTCGTGCTGACTCGCGAACAGACGTATGCGATGATGCCCTACCGTTCCGCCGTTATTCAGCGGGTGCGCATCGGTGCATCTTCGGACGGAAAACTATCGGCGCTTCTGCATGACGCTGTCATACAGCATTCCAGAGTCGGCCCGTTCATTGAACCGGTCGGCGAGTGGACTCCGCATCTATACGCCTGCGATCACCTCAAGACCTCCCATAAAATTGTGAGACTCGACGTGAATGCTCCGGGTTGGATGCGGGCGCCCGGTGCCGCGCCGGGCTTGTTCGGGCTTGAATGCGCAATGGACGAATTGGCGCAAACGCTCGGGATCGATCCTGTTGAACTGCGTTTGCGTAACTATACGGATGTGGATCCGCAAACGGGGCATGCGTGGTCCAGTAAATCTCTCCGGGAGTGTTATCGAGCAGCCGCGGATCGAGTCGGCTGGAAGGATCGCAACCCGCGCTGCGGTTCGATGCGGGAGCCTGGCGATCTGATCGGTTTCGGCATGGCCACGGCCGCTTACCGCACCATGCAGTTCCCTGCAGTCGCACGAGTGTTCCTGACCGCAAACGGTGAAGCCGTCGTGCAAAGCGCGGCGCACGAGATCGGGCAGGGCGCTTTTACCTCACTCACACAGATAGCTGCCGAATCCCTGGGCCAGTCATTAGACCGGGTTCGATTCGAGTTCGGCGATTCGCATCTGCCTTTCGCATTCATCACAGCTGGTTCGGCCACGACTCTCAGCGTCGGGAGCGCCATTAAACTCGCCGCTGAGAAGCTCAAACGGGCCATGATCCTGCGCGCAAGAACGGACAAAGCTTCTCCGCTCTATCGCGTTCCGTTGCGCGAGATCGAAGCCGCGAACAGCAGGATGTTTGTGCGCGACGACCCCAATCGCGGCGAAGAATATTGTTCGCTGATTGCGCGTCACCCGAATCGCACTTTCGCGGCCAAAGCAGTAGCCGGGCGAACGTTTGGGAAGAGCCGCTACGGGCGTGCTGCATTCGGAGCCCAATTTGCGCAGGTCGCGGTAGATCCGGCCACCGGACAAGTGCGCGTACAGAGATTAGTAGGTGCCTTCGCCGGCGGACGCGTGATCAACCGGGTACTCGCGGAAGGCCAGCTCCGCGGCGGGATGATCTGGGGACTCGGCCAGGCTCTGCTCGAAGAAAGCGTTCTTGATTCCCGCAACGGAAACTGGGTCAATAGCAACTTAGCCGAAGCATTAGTTCCCACCAATTCCGATGTTCCAAGTGTCGAGCCATTGCTCATCGAGGAAGATGACAGTCGCGGTAGTGCCCTTGGGGCCAAAGGGCTGGGCGAGATCGGGATCACGGGCGTTGCCGCAGCCGTCGCAAACGCTGTTTACCACGCAACCGGGAAGCGGGTTCGCGAGCTTCCGATCAAACTCGATAAGCTGCTCGACTTCAAACTCATTTGATTTCCGATCCGCCACCTGGAGGTTCGTTCTACATCATGAAAGCATTCCTTTTGCTCGCAAGCGTAGCGCTGATGGCTGCTGCTCAACAATTCTCTTCGAGTCCCGACCAGGGTCGTTCGATGGTTGTCACGAAGTATGGAATCGTCGCTGCTCCGCAATTCCTCGCCTCCGACGCCGGCGCGAAAGTGCTCGAAGCAGGGGGCAACGCTGTGGATGCGGCGATCGCTGCGAATGCCGTTATGGGCGTGACACAGCCCTATGTGAACGGGATCGGCGGCGACCTGTTTGTCATTTACTACCAGGCCAAAACAGGAAAGCTTTATGGGCTGAACTCAAGCGGCTGGACGCCCAAGGCACTTACGATCGAATACCTGAAGGCTCATAACATCCAGCAGCTCGATGAGCGAGGTGTCCACACCGTTACAATTCCTGGTTGCGTCGCTGGTTGGGATGCCTTACGGAAGCGCTTTGGAACGATGCCGTTCAGCAGGCTGCTGAGCCCCGCTGTTTTCTACGCCGCCAATGGATTTCCGCTGGCCGAAAAGAATGCGCGCTATTGGATCGGCAAAGCTTTCCTGAATCAGCCCGGGTACCAGGAGACGTACATGCCGGGTGGCGTGCCTCCGCAGGTCGGAGACATTTTCAAAAATCCCGCGCTGTCGGAATCGTTGCTGCAGATTGCTGCGCACGGCCGCGATGCGTTCTACAACGGAAAGCTGACCGATGCCATGGTCAAGTTCCTTCGCTCGCAGGGCGGCACGCATACGGTGGAAGACTTCGCTGACTTTGAACCAGAGTGGGTGGATCCAATCTCGACGACGTATCACGGCTGGACTGTGTCCGAGCTTCCGCCCAATGGTCAAGGCATCGCTGCGCTATCAATGCTCAACATCATGGAGAACTTTCCGATCGCGAGCTATGGCCAGAACTCTGGAAACGCCATGCACGTCATGATCGAAGCGAAAAAGCTGGCTTACGCCGACATGATTCATTACGTAGGTGATCCGCATTTCACAACCATTCCGGTGAAGCAGATGCTGTCCAAGGATCTGGCAGCCAAACGCGCGAAGCTTATTCAGATGGACCATGCTGCCTGTCAGGTTGTTCCTTCTGAGATCAGCGCGAAATTGAATGCACGTGGGCACGAGACGATTTACCTGTCGACCATCGATAAAGACGGGAACATCGTTTCCTTGATACAGAGTAATTACGGCGGTTATGGAACTGGTATGGTTGCGCCTGGAACGGGCTTTGCTTTCCAGAACCGGGGTGCTGGCTTCGAACTGACGCCGGGCAAACCGAACTCGATTGCGGGTCACAAGCGTCCTTTGCACACCATCATCCCGGCTTTCATGCAGAAGGGCGATCTGCACATCGGCTTTGGGATCATGGGTGGCTGGAATCAGGCGCAGGCACACGCTCAGTTTGTTGCGAACGTTGTCGATTTCGGCATGAACATCCAGGCGGCGCTGGAAGCAGCGCGTTTCACCAAGTCCACATTCGAGGGCTGCGACGTCGAAATGGAATCTCGCATCCCAGCCGCCGTTCGCGCCGCATTGGCCGAGCGCGGCCACGTGCTGAAGTTACTTGAACCGTTTTCTTACACCGTCGGCCAAGGGGAAGCGGTGCTCCGCGACGATAAACGCGAAGTGAATTTCGCCGGTTCCGATCCTCGCTGTGATGGCGAAGCAATACCGCAGAACCCGGCTTTCTAACCTGAGGGGGCGATTTTTTCTCCGACGCGCTGAAGCTCCTGCAATTTCCCAAGCAACAAGGACGCCGGCGAACCTTTGCCGATTACCTCGTGAATCAGCGCACGTTCCGGCAAGCTGTTCAGTCGCGCGAGACTCGCGCCCGTCAGGACAACGATAATCATGTCGGCGTGAAGCGCTTTCAGCCCGCGAATGAGCCGCAGCCCGGACTGCTCGTCGGGAAATTTCAGATCGACGATTGCGCAGCCTGGATGCCCTTTCCGGGCGGCCTCTAAAGCTGACGCTTCATCAGAAGCAGACACAACCTCGAAACCGGCCTGTCTCAGGAGCATTCCGCGTATCATCAACTGATCTCGGTCGTCATCCGCGATGAGAATCTTCATGGATTTAACACCGGCTGCGTCTACTGGGCGAATGTAATCTGAGCAATCACCATCTTCGGCACCGCTTGATTCCAACCATCCGGGACGGCATCGAAGGGCAGACGAAAGTGTCGTTTTTCCTGGGGCTTCAGAGGCGAGTTCTTCGAGTTCACAATCGGCAAGCGTTCGCGCTGCAACTCTTTCCCATTTACGTCGTAAAACAGGCAATACACCTCTACTGAACGCAAAGCCTTCGGGCCATTATCGGCAATAGTGCCCTTTATTTCGACGACCTGTTGCTTCATGAAGTTTTCAGTCGCTTCCATCGCAACATCGCTCAACGCCAGATTCGGCAAATAGGCCCGAGCCTCAGCCGATGCGGTGGTTTCCTGTCTTGACGGCGCTGGCGGGCGCATTAGATAAAAGGCGCCTATTGCGAAAACGAGTACAACGAGAATGCCTGTAACGACTGGAATCAGAGGAAATCGGCGGGGCGCTGCTGCCGTCGGAGCCATGTTCTATTGCAAGTCTAAAACACGACCCCGCCGGTTCTTATGGACCAGTGATCCGCGAACCCAACGCCCGCTGCGCGGATCTGGAGCACTTCCCCGCTTCTGCTTACCTCCGCTTGCGAGAAGCGCTCTTCTTCGCTCCGGAGCGTTTGGAAGCTCCCGCTTTTCCACCCGATCTCTTCGACGCCCCACCCCGATTACTCATACCCGCATTTTTCTTCGCAGCCGGGCGCGCCATCTTCTTTGCAGCTGTTTTCTTCGCCGGGCGACTCGCTTTCGTTGTTGCCGCCTTTTTGCCTGCTGCTACTTTCTTCGGCGCTACTTTCTTGCCGGCAGCTTTCTTCGCAACCACAGTTTTCTTCACCGGCGAGGCCTTTTTGGCTGGAGCCGTCTTTTTGGCCACCGCCTTTCTTGCAGTGCCGCGGTTGCTGCTCGCGCCGCTCGTTGCGCGCTTGCTCCCTGTCGATCGCGAACGCGATCCCGAGCCCTTGCCGCCGCCGGTCTCCGCTGCCGTCTCAGAACTCACGAGCTTATTGAAATTGCTCTTCTGTCCATCCGCGGTCTCGTCCTGATACAGCAGGGCAAGTCCGCGCTCATCGAACTTCTCGAAGAATTGATCCCACGAAAGTTCTTCCAAACTGGAATCGTTGCTGGCAGGTGCGCCGGGAAACTCGATCCGTAAGATGCCTACGTCTTGTTTCGAACCGGTGTTCGCGACATGCGCTGGCTTCCCGCCTCGCGCCTCGGCCCAACTTCGTATCTCATCGTGATCTTTAGTTGTGTTTGAATTGCTTGCCATTCATTCTCCCTTTCGCTAAACGGCTGCAATTACAATACCAGCATTACCGCGTACCTGGGCGTCCACAGCTCCAGCGTTTCACTCAGGTAGATTGATGCGGCGCCACCACCTTTCCGCTGCGGCAGGGAAAAGTTTCGCGCTGTATGGCAAAAAGTGCTCAGCTCGCTTTGAAACATCGTGTGCTGCCGCGAGTCCCATTAAGTGTTCTGCTGCGCATCGACTGCAGCGTGAACAAGGAGGCATGAATGGCACTGTTTACATCCGTCGAGTTCAATTCGCTCAATGACCTGTTTCTCAACCAAATTGAAGATCTATACGATGCGGAGAATCGCTTGACGAAGGCTCTTCCAAAGATGGCCGAGGCTGCACATTCCGGCCAGTTAAAGCAGGCGATACAGCAGCACCTCACCGAGACCCAAGGGCACGTGTCGCGCCTGGAAACCATCTTTCGCGAGCTTAAGGTCGAGCCAAAGCGCGAGACTTGTCAAGCCATGAAGGGCCTCATCGCCGAAGGCGAGGAGATGATCGACGCAAAAGGCGACCCGGAGGTAAAGGATGCAGCGCTCATTGCCGCTGCTCAGCGAGTAGAGCACTACGAAATATCCGGCTACGGCACGGTTCGCACGTTTGCGCAACGTCTGGGCCTCACAAAGATCGCCAATTTGCTGCAGCAAACATTGTTGGAGGAGGTTGCCGCTGACAAGAAACTGACCACCATCGCCGAATCTTCCGTCAACGTGCAGGCCGCAGGTTCATCCCGGTAAAGTTCGACTTACGACGACAGCCGCTGTGCCCCCTGCATAGCGGCTTTTTTCGCAGCGTTATCCTGCCCTAAACTTTGACTGCTACTATGCGCAGCCGGCGATAGTCCACAAACCAACGCCCGTCCTGATAAAGAGCCGGTCGTAAAACGTCCACAACTTCCGCCAGCGCTCTCTCCCGCGCCTCTGCCGGAAGGGGCTCGAAGTTGTACCAGGAGAATTGGCGAAACCAGTTTGCCAAACCCTGTTCTCCTTCGAGCGGCGTAGCTCGGTCGAACAGTTCAGCCATGCGCACTTCGAAACTGGTTGTTTCCAGGACAGCCGAATATTCACTGACGGACGGGAAGTACAGGTGGGAGAAAACAGGTTCATTCTTCTTGTGTTGCGGCAAAACAGTTCGTAATGCTTCCTCGATGTGACGTATGTTGCCCTTGCCTCCCAACTCGGCCACCAACCTTCCTCCGGGCTTGAGAGCTCGTGCCATAGCCGCCGCCACCTTCGACGGATCTGACATCCAGTGCAAAGCAGCATTCGAGAAAATCGCATCGAACTCGCTTGAGAACTGTATCTCCGCCGCATCGGCCAACACAAAACGCAATGCCGGGTAGTTTTGGCGGGCCTGCCCGATCATGTCCGGAGAGGAGTCCAATCCGGTCACTTGGGCTCCCGATTCAGCTATCCGGTTTGTGAGCTGACCGGTTCCGCAACCGAGATCCAGAATGTTCTCGCCCTTCTCCGGGCGAAGCAGTTCGATAAGCGTCTCCCCGTACTGCCAAACAAACGCGTGGCGAGCTTCATAGAGTTCCGTATTCCAGGTCTGTTTAACACTCATGCGGTGTAGGCTCGCAGCACCAGAAACACAACAACGCCGGTCACTGAGACGTATAGCCAGATCGGAAACGTCCAGCGTGCGATCTTGCGATGAAATCGGAACTGGCTTCGTAGCGCATACCAGAGAGTGCCCAAAATCAGGGGCAGCGCAATCATCGACAGCGTGATGTGGGAGATCAGGATGAAGAAATAAGCCGGACGAATCCAGCCGTGCCCGGCAAATTTGGTGTCACCGTGGAAATAATGATACGTGATGTAACTTACTAGGAACAGCGCAGAGAAGGTAGTTGCACTCACCATAAACCGCATGTGAACCAAACGGTTGCCTCGCCGGATATTCACATACCCCAACACAAGGCAGATCGCACTGAGAGAGTTGAAAATCGCGTTGGCTGCTGGCAGGCTGCCGATCCAGCTTGGACCCGCAACTCTGCCTTTGAAATAGATCAGCCAAACGAGAAAGGCGGCGATCGCGACGCTCAGAATCCCAATGACTGGAAGAGGCTTTCGGGCTAGCGTAGCATCGTTGCTCAAGGTTCGGGAAGACTGCGTCATTCCACGTTCTCTCTACGCAAGCTACCTACGTCGCGCAGCATCGCCGGAACATCATCATAGGCGCCGAGGGTCGAATAGTATCCCCGGATGTGGCCGCGCTTGTCGACCAAAACAAACTTGGTGCTATGACTGATTTTGCCGATAACGTCGCCCACATGGAAAGTCGTATAAGCGAGAGTGTGAACCGTATCTGGTGAACCCGTGAGGAAAATCCATTGCGGTGTGGGCCCGCCAAAACGATGCGCGAAGCTGGTCAAGGCCGCGGGCGTGTCACGGTCGGGATCAACCGATATCGATACGAGGCGCACGTCCTCTTCCCCGCGCAACTTCTTCTCAACCGAGTGCATGCGCGCGCTCATCATGGGGCACTCCGCCGGGCAGTTCGTGTAAATGAAATCTGCAACCCACACTTTCCCCATTAGCGCCGAACCATCGAAAGGCCTGCCAGCGGAGTCGGTCATGCGGAACGGAGGAACTGCACCGTAATCAGGCAGCTTGGCGGATTGACGAGCACAGCCGGCCAACAGAAGAATGGCTGCGAAGCTAAATAGGGCGCTACGGCTCGAGAACAAACCAGACAATACCTTGAGTGTACGTTGTCTCTCGCGAGAATCTTGTCAGCGTTCCTCTAGAGGGGCAGCAGAGCGCGTTTGACGGTTTTGTTCTAATAGCTCTGTTACCAATGGCATCGAATCTTGTTCCCATCACCGTCGCGCACGGCGACGGAATCGGCCCTGAAATCATGGCTGCCTCCCTGCACATCATCAAGGAAGCCGGCGCTCGCATCGAAACCGAAACCATCGAGATCGGCGAGAAAGTTCATCTGCGCGGGATCAGTGCCGGCATCGAGCCGAGCGCTTGGGAATCTCTTCGCCGGACGAAGGTTTTCTTCAAAGCGCCCATCACAACGCCACAGGGCGGCGGTTTCAAATCGCTAAATGTGACTACGCGCAAGACGCTCGGGCTCTACGCTAACGTCCGGCCCTGCGTTTCGTATCACCCCTACGTCCAAACCAAACATCCAGGGATGAACGTGGTGATCGTCCGCGAGAACGAGGAAGACCTGTACGCGGGAATCGAGCACCGGCAGACCGACGAAGTCTACCAGTGCCTCAAGCTGATCAGCCGCCCCGGCTCAGAGAAAATCGTTCGCTACGCCTTCGAGTATGCGCGCCGCAACAATCGCAAAAAGGTGACGTGCTTCACGAAAGACAACATCATGAAGTTCACCGACGGCCTGTTTCATAAGGTCTTCGATGAGATTGGCGCCGAGTATCCCGAGTTTGAGAAGGAACACTGGATCGTCGATATTGGCGCGGCGAAACTCGCCGATACGCCTGAAGCTTTCGACGTGATCGTCATGCCGAACCTATACGGCGACATCCTCTCCGATGTGGCGGCGCAAATTGCCGGTTCCGTAGGTCTGGCGGGTTCTGCCAATGTCGGGATCGGCGCGGCCATGTTCGAAGCCATTCACGGTTCAGCTCCGCGGCGCGCCGGCCAAAATCTAGCGAACCCTTCCGGTCTGCTGCATGGCGGAATCCTGCTGCTGGTGCATATTGGACAGCCTGAAATTGCGGAGTGTGTTCACAACGCCTGGTTACGGACGATTGAAGATGGCGTCCATACCTACGACATCTACAAAGAAGGCGTGAGTAAACAGAAGGTGGGAACGAAGGAGTTTGCCGAAGCCGTTGTGGCTCGCCTCGGCCAGAAACCACAGCAGCTGAAAGCAGCCTCCTATTCGAAAGAACCGGATCAGGCAGCCGATCACGAGATAAGCGAACCCAAACGCGCGGACAAACAACTCGTTGGCGTTGACGTATTTTTCCAGTGGAACGATCGCAATCCTGCTGAATTCGGCAAACGTCTCGAGGCTTTCAGCGGCAACGGGCTCAAGCTAATATCGCTCAGCAACCGTGGTGTAAAAGTGTACCCCGGTGGTTTCAGTGAGACCTTCTGCACCGATCACTGGCGCGCAGACTTCATGTCGGAACAGGAAAATGGTCCGGTGAAGCACGCGCAAATTGTTGCGTTGCTCGATCGCCTCGACAAAGCCGGTCTTGACTTCATCAAGATCGAAAACCTCTACACTTTCGATGGACAGAAGGGCTACGTTGCCTCACAAGGCGAGTGACCGGCGTGAGTGAAAAACCGCTGGTAGGCGTGATCATGGGCAGCCGATCTGACTGGGAAACGATGCACCACACCAGCGAAACGCTTACCAAGCTTTCGATCGCGCATGAGTGCAAAATCGTGTCCGCGCATCGCACGCCTGACTGGATGGCGGAATACGCGAAGAGTGCGGTCGGTCGCGGTCTCGAAGTCCTCATTGCAGCGGCTGGGGGTGCCGCGCACCTGCCCGGGATGGTGGCTGCGCACTCGTCCCTGCCCGTCTTAGGTGTGCCGATTAAAAGCAGCATTCTGAACGGCGTCGATTCTCTGCTGTCGATCGTGCAAATGCCCGCGGGTATCCCGGTTGGAACCCTCGCAATCGGACCCGCAGGCGCTACCAATGCGGCTCTGCTTGCTGCAAGTATTCTTGGCCTTAAGTACCCCACGATACGCGAGCGGCTCGATCTCTGGCGCCAGAATCAAACTGAGTCCGTTCTGCAAAACCAGCTTCCGTGAGAGAACCTGACCTGGCAAAGCCCATTCTCCCCGGCAGCGCGATCGGTGTGCTCGGCAGCGGACAACTGGGGCGTATGTTCGCGATCGCGGCGCGCCGCATGGGTTATCGAGTCCATACCCTGTCGCCCGATGAAGACACACCGACCGGGCAGGTGGCCGACCTTGAAATCAATGCTCCCTACGAGGATCTGGACGCCATCTACCGGTTCGCGAGCGCGGTGTCCGTGGTGACCTTTGAATTTGAGAACGTGCCCGCGGAGACGGCCGCCGCTGCCGCCCGTTGCGCGCCTGTTCGCCCCAGCGGCCAGGTTCTTCACGTCACGCAGCATCGCCTCCGTGAGAAGACGTTCCTTGCGCAAGCTGGCTTGCCTCTGACGCCGTTTCGCCGCGTTAATAATCCGGACGAACTTACCGAAGCAGCCGAAGCAATTGGCCTTCCCGCCATTCTCAAGACAGCCGGTTTCGGCTACGACGGCAAAGGACAATACCGCGTCTTCTCACCTGCGGATTTTGAATCGGCCTGGCAAGCTGTTGGTGAAGCGGAAGCGGTACTCGAGGCGTTCGTCGATTTCGATCGCGAGATCTCGGTTGTTGCTGCGCGTTCGCTCACCGGCGAATTCATTCACTACGGCGCAATCGAGAACCACCACGAAAAGGGCATTCTTGATTTGTCGATCGCTCCGGCAAGAGTCGCTTCAACCATCACGCGCGATGCAGTCGAGATTACCCGGACGATTTTGGAAAAGCTGGAAGTTGTCGGAGTGCTCTGCGTAGAATTCTTCGTGCGAAAAAATGGCCAGCTTCTTGTCAATGAACTCGCGCCAAGGCCCCACAACTCAGGCCATCTTACCTTTGATGCCAACGTAACCAGTCAGTTTGAGCAGCAACTTCGCGCTGTTTGCAATCTGCCTTTTGGAGCGGTCACGCAACTCACCCCGGCGGCTATGGCAAATCTCCTCGGCGATTTTTGGGATCCCGGCGAGCCGGACTGGGCTGCCGCCGCCTCCGTCCCGGACGTAAAACTTCACCTCTACGGAAAGCTCAGTCCCCGGCCCGGTCGCAAAATGGGTCACTTAACGGCGCTCGCGGGCACGGGCGAACAAGCGTTGGCAGACGTCAAGCGCGCAAGAGACTCGCTCACGCGCAACAGTAAACCCCGAGCAACGGACCTGTAAACTGGTTCTTACGCTGGCTCTCGGCTCCTGAGCGCGTCACCCAATGAAAATCTGTTATTTCGATGCATTTTCCGGTATCAGTGGAGACATGACTGTAGGCGCGCTGCTCGATGCCGGTGCGGATTGGAGCGCGCTTGAAACCGCGCTGCGCAGCCTTGCGCTCGACGCCGAGTTCCGCGTTGAGAAGACAAAACGCCACGGCATTGCGGCTTCGAAATTCTCAGTGGTCTTCACAGAGCAAAAGAAGCATCGCCACTTAACGCACATCGAGAAAATTATTCAGGGCGCACAGCTTTCACCAAAGGCGCAGGCGAATGCACTGGCAGTTTTTCGCAGACTCGGAGAAGCGGAAGCGAAGTCGCACAGCGTTCCTATCGAAAAAGTGCACTTTCACGAAGTCGGCGCGGTCGATTCGATATCAGACGTAGTGGGTGCTTGCGTAGCGCTCGACCTGCTCGGTATCGACGAGATCCGCTGCTCGCAGATAAACGTTGGTAGCGGCACGGTGAACACGGAACACGGTGTGCTTCCCGTCCCTACTCCGGCAACGGCTGAACTGCTCAAAAATTCTCCTGTCTATGCAGCGGGACCCGAAACCGAACTGACAACTCCGACCGGAGCAGCGCTGGTGACGACTCTCGCTGCAGGGTTCGGCCCTTTGCCGGCCGTGAATGTTCTCTCACAAGGTTTCGGTGCGGGCGATAAAGACTTCCCACAGCAGGCGAACGTGCTCCGCGTCTTGATTGGCGAGCGCTCTGATGCGGCGGAGGCCACCACGGTCACCATGCTCGAAGCAAACATCGACGATTCTTCGCCGCAGGTGCTTGGTTACGCGATGGAACGGCTGTTCGAAGCCGGCGCTCTCGACGTGACGCTAACGCCTGTGTTCATGAAGAAGAGCCGGCCCGGAACGCTCGTGTCCGTCATGGCGGCTCCCGAAAACGCCGAGCAGCTTTCCTCAATTCTTTTTGCGGAAACTACCACCTTGGGAGTGCGCAGCTACCGTGCTGAGCGCCGTGTCCTTGCCCGCCACTTTGCGGAAGTAGAGACCATGTACGGAAAAGTGCGTATCAAGTACACAGAAGGCGGCAGCTTCGCACCTGAGTTCGATGATTGCCGCAGCGTCGCATCCGCCCATGGCATTCCTCTGCGCATCGTTATGGCAGAGGCCAGCGAAGTTTTCCGGAGACAGCAAAACTCCTGATGAGTAACGGCAGATACTATCTCACTACGCCCATCTACTACGTCAACGCGGCGCCGCATATCGGACACGCTTACACGACGATTGCCGCTGAGACAATTGCACGCTTCAAGCGCATGCAGGGCTCCGACGTGGTTCTCACCACTGGCACCGATGAACACGGCACCAAAGTAGAACGGGCAGCAAAGGCGCAGGGCAAGACCCCGGAAGCGTTTGTCGATCTGATCTCAAACGAGTTCCGCACGCAGTGGCAGAAACTCGGTCTCCAGATCGACCGCTTCAAGCGCACCACCGATCCCGCTCACGCCAAGCTGGTGAACAAGCTTTTTGAAGACTGTAAAAAGAACGGCTACATCTACAAGGGCAGTTACACCGGTCTCTACGCCGTCGTCAGCGAGTCTTTTGTCAACGATGCAAAACCGGGCGACGTGGATCCTGAAACGGGCAAGCCCTACGAAGAGGTCACAGAGGAGAATTACTTCTTCAAGCTCTCGGCCTTCATTGACCGCCTGCTCGCATTTTACGAAGCGAATCCGGACTTCATTCAACCCGAGATCCGTCGTAACGAAGTCTTGGCTTTTGCCAAACAAGGTCTCGCGGATCTCTCCATCACTCGCACCAGCATCAAATGGGGCATCCCGGTTGAAGCCGATCCCGCCCATGTTTTTTATGTCTGGTTCGACGCTCTCACTACCTATGTCAGCGCAGTCGAGGGAACGGACCTGTGGCCTGCTGACCTGCACCTGATCGGCAAAGAGATACTTCGCTTCCATGCTGTTTACTGGCCCGCTTTTCTGATGGCGGCCGGCTGGCCTTTGCCGAAACAGGTTTTTGCGCACGGCTGGCTGCTGTTCGAGAACGACAAAATGAGCAAGTCGCGTGGCAACATCGTGCGGCCTTCGCCCATCGCCGACGTCATGGGCGTCGATGCGCTTCGCTATTTCCTGTTGCGCGAAATTGTGTTTGGCCAAGACGGCAGCTTCAGCTTCGACGCCCTGGTGGGCCGTTACAACTCCGATCTGGCAAACGGCCTCGGTAATCTGGCGAGCCGCACGCTGAGTATGATTCAGCAATATCGCCACGGAGTGATCCCGAAGTCTAGCGGCTCGGCGGAACAAATCCTTGCGGCCGAATCCACAACCGCAAACGCGGTGGATGCTTATGAGTCCTTCAACTTTTCGAAAGCACTAGAACTTATCTGGGGAATGGTCTCGAATCTCGACAAGTTCATTGTTGAGCGCGCGCCATGGAAACTGGCGAAAGACGCCTCACCCGAAGCACAGGCAAAGCTCGACGAAACTCTCTACACGGCTGCTGAAGCTCTACGACTAATTTGCATTTTGGCGCATCCCGTACTGCCGCACTCGACTCAGGCAATCTGGATGCAACTGGGTTTCACAAACGCTTTAGAAAAGTTGCAATGGAAAGACGAGCTCGTCTGGGGAGGGTTGCCAGCAAATCAGAAGATCGGCACGATTGCACCCGTATTTCCCCGGCTCGACAGCAAACCAACTGTTCTGAAAATGCAGGAACTCGAAGAACAAGAAAAAGTACGTCAGGCCGTCCTGATGGGCAAAGCGCCCGAGCCGAAAACCACCACTCTGGAGCCCGCTGCAAATCTCATCTCCATTGACGACTTCTCCAAAGTGGATCTGCGCGTCGGAGAAATAAAATCGGCCGAGCCCGTAAAAGGCGCCGACAAGCTTCTTCATCTGAAAGTCGACATCGGAGAACCTGAGCCGCGCACCATCATTGCCGGCATCGCTCTGGCGTACAAACCGGAGCAGCTCATCGGGCGCAAAGTTGTCATCGTGGCTAATCTCGAGCCGCGAAAACTGCGCGGCTTAGTCTCGCAAGGCATGATCGTTGCTGCAAGTCTCGAAGGGGGCCTGCCCGTTCTTGCAGGTTTCGAGGAAGACATCACGCCCGGATCGCGTCTTAAATAGCAGTGAAGCTGGCCGATTCCCACTGTCACTTGGACGATGCCCAATTCGCTGCGGATCAAGCTGCAGCTGTTGAACGCGCCCACAAGGCAGGCGTCGAATACATGCTGGCGATCGGTACCGGCGAAGGTCCTCCTGATTTGGAAGCTGCAGTACGTCTCGCCAGCGCGTGGCCCAACATGTACGCCACGGTGGGCGTTCATCCAAACGACACGCCGAAGATCGATAGTGAAATTTTTGACCATCTGGAACAACTACTCACGCATCCTAAGGTCAGAGCGGTTGGTGAGATCGGCCTCGATTATCACTGGGGCACTCCCAAGGAAACGCAGATGCCCGCATTCGAAAAGCAGTTGAACGTGGCAGCCCGCGCGCATATGCCGGTCATCATTCACACTCGCGATGCGTGGGCCGATACGCTCGACATCCTGCGCAGCCACTGGGCTCCCACCGCCTTGCCGTGCGTCATGCATTGCTTTATTGGAGACGTCGAGCAGGCGCGTGAGTGTCTCGATCTCGGCTTTCATCTGGGCTTTGGCGGTGTGACTACCTTTCCTAAATCGGCTTCAATTCGCGAAGCGGCCCGGACTACCCCGATCGACCGCTTGTTGCTCGAAACGGACGCCCCGTATCTTGCTCCGGTGCCGTACCGCGGCAAACGGAATGAACCGGCTTTCGTAACACATACCGCGAAGACCATTGCTGAATTGCGCGGCATCACGCTCGAAGAGCTCGCCACGCAGACTACACGAAATTTTGAGCGCTTGTTCAACGTCGCTAACCAGCTACACTGAGGGGTGCCGTAAGGTCAAAAGCACATGTTCAGCAAAATTCGGCAATCCATCGCAGCTCGTGACGCTTTTGAACTCGTGAAGGCGGATCTCATCGAAGTAGAGAAAGAAATCAGTGCGGAGTCCGCGGCGTCGGTCGAAACCATCGCTTCCATCAATCAATATCTGCAGGCGGGTGGAGGAAAACGTTTGCGGCCCGCGCTGCTCCTGCTTTGCACGCGTCTATTTGGTCCCTCTACCCAATGCGCTCGACGCCTCGCTGCAGTTGTGGAAATGATTCACACTGCAACGCTCGTGCATGATGATGTGATTGACGTGGCTAAGACGCGCCGCGGTCGCCCCTCTTCGAACGTGGTTTGGGGAAACCACGTCTCGGTGCTTGCGGGGGACTGGCTTTACATGCAAGCCTTCCAGCTCGCGCTCGACGAGCGGAATTTCCACATCCTCGATGTTTTGATCTCTCTCACGCAGATGATGGTCGAGGGTGAACTGCTGCAGCTCGAACATCTACATCAAATCGATATCACGGAAGCCGATTACATGGAGCTTGTTGATCGCAAAACAGCCGCTCTCTTTTCGGCTTGCGCCGCGCTCGGCGCCAGCGCGGCCAACGCGGACGACGCCGCAGAATCCAGTTTGCGCGAGTTTGCCTGGAACCTCGGCATGGCGTTCCAACTAGTCGACGACATCCTCGACTTCACTTCCACCGAGAAAATTCTCGGCAAGCCCTCCGGCAACGATCTTCGCGAGGGCAAGGTCACTCTTCCGATGATCTATGCACTCTCTGAAGCTTCCGCCGAGGAGCGCCGCGACATCGAAACGGTGATGAACGACGGCAGCTACGAGCATGTACCCTTCATGCGCATTGTGCAGATCCTTGACCGGTATGGTTCGGTCAAACGGGCCTACGAACGCGCGCATAGCTTTACTGAGAAATCGCGGACCTTCCTGGCAGGTTTTCCGCACAGCCCGTCTCAGCGAGCGCTCAACTCCATTCTCGAGCTCGTGACTGAGCGCAGCTCCTGAAACCGAACTACTCGATCCGTCTATTCATTCCCGCTACCACTTGCGCATGGTTCACTGCAGCAGTGAGCGAAACTCCGCCAATAATGTTGCCCAGCAGAGTCGGAACCAAATAGCCTAGAACGATAGCACCCCAGCTCTTGGCGCCGACCATCGCGAGAAACAGCACCTCCACAGATCCCGCAATGATGTGGGTGAATTCTGCCAGCCCCACTACATAGGTCAGGATGACGATCACCGCAATCCGCCCCGTATCGATCGCGGCCAGCATCCAGACAACCATGGCGATCAGCCAGCCTGCAAAGATACCGCGCAACACGGCGGTCCTGAAAGTCACGTCAGCCGCTGCGGTAGCCAGCTGCAACATCGAGTGCTGTACCTCACGACTAAACATAGGCGTATTGCCCACAACCCAGGCGAACAGATGCGCGCCGACCAGATTGGCCGTCAGCACAACCGCCCATAGTCTTGCGACTTGGGCCAGAGTTTCCCAATTACGTCGCGCCAGCAGCGGAATGATGGCCGTGAGCGTGTTCTCTGTGAAGAGTTGCTGCCGGCCGATGATGACGATCAGGAATCCGACCGGATAGCCTAGCCTGACGAGCAGCGGACGCCATGGACGATCGGGCAGGTACGAATGGAGCAGGGCCTGTGCCACAAAAGAGAAGCCCATGGACATTCCTGCCGCCAGACCCGACCACGCTAACGCGGATGGCGGCCTGTTCAGTTCCTCTTCGCCGTCGGCCCGGATTGCCTCATGCACCACCACGGCGCTGACGGAGGTTCTATCCTCCGCTTCCTGCTGCTGCTTTTCGGTCAGGTCCGGCACGTTGACCGCCGTACCCTGTTGTTGGTTTTCGTCGCTAGGAACTTCGAGCAAATCAGACCAGTTTCTGCTTCTTGACGGGTAATTCGCGGATGCGTTTACCGCTCGCCGCGACAATCGTATTGCAAATCGCTGGCGACATAGGCGGAACACCGGGTTCGCCCACACCGGTCAGCGCTTCACTGCTAGAAATCACGCGAGCCGTCGGCCGCTCCTTCGTGTCGAATTACTTCCCAGTTTAACTTCAGACTCACCCTGCGCCGCTCTGCTGGAGCAACTTGGCTACTAACCCCGTCCACCCCGTCTGGTGACTTGCGCCCAGACCCTTCCCGTTATCGCCATCGAAATACTCATAGAACAAAACATACGAACGGAAGTTTGGGTCATCCTGCAACAGCTTGTCGTTGTTGTAGATCGGACGTTGCCCATTATTGTCCGGCAGAAACAGCGCGGCCAGTCTTTGAGACAACTGCCGGGCAATTTCGGCGAGACGCATCTTCTGTCCAGAGCCCGTCGGATACTCGACCGTGAACGAGTCTCCGTAGTAATAATCCAGGCGCTGCAAAGATTCGATGATCAGGAAATTCATCGGGAACCAAACCGGTCCTCTCCAGTTGGAGTTTCCTCCAAACATGCTGGTTTGCGATTCGGCCGGCTCATAAGTCACGCGAAAGGCTTTTCCATCTAGCGAAATTTCATAAGGCTCCCGTTCGTAAATCCGCGACAGGGACCGAATACCAAACTGCGAGAGAAATTCCGACTCATCAAAGAGCCGCTGGAAAATACGAACAATGCGGTCGGGATTCGCCACCGAAAGTAGTCGGCGTCGCCCCACCCCGGTTTCGGTCATGGAAGCAACGCCGGAAGTCAGATCAGGCCGGTTTTCAATAAACCACCGCATCCGCTTTTGAAAGCCCGGATGCTGGTCGATCATCTCTGCTTCGAGCGTGTCAATGGCGAAGAGCGGAACAAGTCCAACAAGCGAGCGCAGCTTCAACTGCATCCAGTGATCGCCGTCCTGCAGAAGGCGGTCATAATAAAAACCGTCTTCCTCGTTCCACAGCCCGCTGCCGCCGTGGTGGTTGATCGCGTCGGAGATGTAGAGGAAGTGCTCAAAGAATTTGCTCGCGATGTCTTCGTAAGCCTCGTCCGTTTCAGCAAGGTGCAGAGAGATTTTCAGCATGGCGAGGCAGTACATCGCCATCCAGCTGGTGCCATCCGACTGCTCCAACACCCAACCACTGGGCAGAGTCGTATTCCGGTCGAAAACACCGATGTTGTCGAGGCCGAGAAACCCGCCTTCAAAGATATTGTTCTCCTCCGAGTCTTTGCGGTTCACCCACCACGTGAAATTCATCAGCAGCTTGTGGAACGCGCGTTCGAGAAACTCGATATCGGGCTTGCCCTTGATCCGCTGATCGATCTTGAAGACTCGCCATGCAGCCCACGCGTGAACCGGCGGATTTACATCACTAAAATTCCATTCGTAAGCCGGAATTTGTCCGTTCGGATGCATGTACCATTCGCGCAAAAACAAGCTGAGTTGCTCCTTAGCGAAGTCCGGATCTGCCGGCGCCATCGCGACCATGTGGAACGCGAGATCCCACGCCGCGTACCAGGGATATTCCCACTTGTCCGGCATGGAAATCACGTCTTCATTGAAGAGCTGCCGCCATTTGTGATTGCGGCCTTGTTTCCGCTCCGGCGGTGGCGGCGGCATTGCGCTATCGCCGTTGAGCCATGTCTCAATAACGAAGTGGTAGTACTGCTTGCTCCAGAACATCCCCGCAAACGCCTGGCGCTGCACGTTTCTGGCTTCTTCTTCGGCATCACCTGCTACGCAGCAATAAAATTCCGAAGCTTCGCGAATGCGAGTGTCGAACACCCTCGGCCAAGTGTCACGGGCAAGTGCAGGCTGCTCCTGGCGGGCGAGGCGGAAACAGAATACCTTTTCTTCGGAGGGTCCTAAAGTGAGTCGATATAACGCAGCAGCTTTGGTCCCTTCTTGGTCAGGATTCAGCGCCTCAGAGGCGCCGTCGATTACGAGGCGGTGGAACGCGTCCTTGTAGAAGACGTTTGCCCCACGCCATCCCCAAATGCGCTCGGTATTTGTCTCGTTTTCGGTGAACAAAAGCTGCGGACTTCCATCCGCCTCAAATACCCAGCGGCCCAACGAAGGATGCTCGCCGAGGATGTTTCCTTCCGCCGTGCGGCTCAGTCGCGGTTTGTTCGAAAGGTCGAAATTCTTATCCCAGCTCCAGGTGTTCCGAAACCAGATGGTCGGCAGGAAAGCCAGCTCCGCATTTTCGGGACCGCGATTGATGATCGTCACGCGAACCACCATGTCGTCGACATCCTGCTTGGCGTACTCGGCGAAGATGTCGAAATAGCGGCTCTCGTTGAATATGCCGGTGTCTTCGAGCTCAAACTCGGGATCCGCGCGCGTTCGCTTGGCGTTCTCCTCTACCAATTTGGAATAGGGAAACGCGGCTTGCGGATACTTGTAAAGCCCTTTCAAATAAGAGTTGGTCGGAGTGGCGTCGAGATAGTAGTACACCTCTTTCACATCTTCGCCGTGATTTCCTTGCGGCCCCGTCAGCCCAAATAGACGCTCTTTGAGAATGGAATCCTTGCCGTTCCAGAAAGCGAGCGCGAAACACAGGTATTGATGGTTATCGCAGATGCCTAAGATGCCATCCTCGGTCCAGCGATAGGCGCGAGATCGAGCATGATCATGCGGGAAATAATTCCAGGCTTCTCCGTCCGCGCTGTAATCCTCGCGGACCGTTCCCCAGGATCGTTCGGCTAGGTACGGACCCCAGCGTTTCCAATGCTTCGTCCGGGCTTCGGATTCAGCCAGGCGCAGGTGTTCAGCGGTTGTATTTGAAGACATGTGAAGGAGCGACTCATTGTAGTCGATCCTTTCGAGGGAGCTCGGTTAGGCGACGCTGGCTTCAACAGGAACTTCTAACGGGTGTTTGTATTTGCACTCCGCATTCGGGCACTGAGCGACCGGGCCAGCTTTCAAATATTTCTCGATGAGATAGCTGCTGCCGCAGTCCGGACACTTCTCTGGAAGAGGCTTGCCCCAGGCGACAAAGTCACATTCGGGGTATCGATTGCACCCGTAGAACGTCTTGCCGCGCTTCGATCGCCGCTCGACAACTTCGCCCTGCGTGCAGTTCGGGCAAGGTACCCCTATCGTCTTCTGCTTGACGTACTTGCATTTCGGATAGTTGCTGCAGGCGACGAACTCCCCATAACGCCCGAATTTCTGGACCAGATTGCTTTCGCACTGCGGACACTTTTCTTCGAGCGGCACGTCTTTGCGCTGCTCGCCGCCAATCTGCTTGGTGGTCTTGCAGTCCGGATAGCCCGAGCACGCAAAGAACTGCCCGAAGCGCCCCTTTTTGAGCACCATGGGACGGCCGCAGTTTTCGCAATACTCGGCCTCATCCTGCTCGCCGAGGTCGGCGCCTTCACCGTCCGTGGACTCCATCGCGACTTCACGCGTGTTGCTGCACTCCGGATAACCAGTGCAAGCGATAAAGCTGCCGTGCTTGCCCCACTTGATCACCATCGGCTTGCCGCACTTCTCGCAGAGGAGATCGGTCGGCTTCTCCATCCGCTTGATGTCCGTCATGTGGCGCTCGGCATGTTCCAGATTCTTCTGGAAACGGCTGTAGAAATCCGCCATGGCGACGCGCCATTCAATTTTGCCTTCCTCAATCTCATCGAGCTCTTCTTCCATGCGCGCGGTGTACTTCACATCGAAGAGATCGTTGAAATTTTCAAGCAGCAGATCCGTAACAACCGTGCCGAGCTCGGTCGGATGAAACTTGCCGCCCTCCTTCTTGACATACTCCCGATCCTGAATCGTAGACAGAATCGAAGCATAGGTGGAGGGTCGCCCCACGCCATCCGATTCCAGCTTCTTAACCAGCGTCGCTTCGTTGTAACGCGGCGGCGGTTCGGTAAAGTGCTGCTCGGGCAATATCTCTTTGAAGCGCAGGACCTCGCCTTCCGTTACGGCCGGAAGCTTGTGCTTGAGGTCCTCGTCGTCGTCGTCCTTCTGGTCTTTGCCTTCTTCGTAAACTTTGAGAAAGCCTTCAAATTTCAAAATGCTGCCGGTCGCGCGGAAAATATACGGCGTATTGCTCTTGCCGTTCGCGTTGATGTCGATTGTCGTCTGGTCGAGCAACGCCGGATTCATTTGCGAAGCGATAAAGCGCATCCAGATCAGGCGATACAGCTTCAGCTCGTCTTCCGCCAGGAGCTTTTCGAGCGAATCCGGTGTGCGTAAGGCCGAGGTCGGTCGAATCGCCTCGTGCGCGTCCTGCGCGTCCTTTTTGGTTTTGTATGTGTTCGGCGTAGCGGGCACGAACTCAGGACCGTACCGTTCGGCGATCATGCCGCGCACTTCCGCCAGCGCGTCTTCCGACACACGCGTGGAATCCGTACGCATGTAGGTGATCAATCCGACTGAACCTTCTTTCCCAAGCTCCTTGCCTTCATAGAGACCCTGGGCCAGCATCATCGTGCGCTTCACGCTGAAACGGAGCTTACGCGAAGACTCCTGCTGCAGCGTAGAAGTGATGAAGGGCGGGACGGCGTTGCGCTTTTTTTCACGCGTATTTACCGACCGAACTGTGTACGTGGCGTCTTCCACGTCGCTGACGATCGCCGACGCAGTGGCTTCGTTCCCGATTTCCGGGGCCTTATCAGCAACCTTGTTCAGACGCGCCGTCAGAACCGGCGGCTTTTTGGCGTTGAGAGCAACGTCAATGGTCCAGTATTCCTGCTTTTGAAACGCTTTGATCTCGCGCTCGCGATCCACGATCAAGCGCAGGGCGACTGTCTGCACGCGTCCGGCGGATAAGCCGCGGCGTACCTTGTCCCACAAGAGAGGCGAAATTTTGTAACCGACCAGCCGGTCAAGCACGCGCCGCGCCTGCTGCGCATCAACCAAATTGATATTCACCGCCATCGGCTTATCGAACGCCTTTTTTACGGCATTGGCGGTAATCTCGTTGAACATCACCCGGTAAATCGCGGGTTTATCGCTCTTTTTCGATTCCAGCTCTTCTTTCAAATGCCAGCAAATTGCCTCGCCTTCCCGATCGGGGTCAGCCGCCAGGTAGACAGAATCTACGCCTTTGGCAGCCTGCTTCAGTTCGGCGATCAGCTTTTTCTTGCCCTCAATCACTTCATAACGGGGCGTGAACTCATGCTCGATATCAACAGCTAAGTCTTTCTTAGGCAAGTCTTTAACATGCCCCAACGAAGCTTTTACAAGATACTGCTTACCGAGATACTTCCCTATAGTTTTCGCCTTCGCCGGGGATTCGACGATGACGAGAGATTTAGCCATACCTACTTATCTGTGACCTTAATTAACTTGATTCCGAGACTTGAGACGAAGTTTCCGGGTTGAGAACGCTACCCTTTTACCACACCTTGATGTAGTTCTTCCCGGGGAGCTGGCGCACAAGGCCCGACGTCTCAAGGTCAAACAGTGCACCGATCAACTGAGATGAAGAGACTTCCTCGAAAGCTTCAACGATTGATTCAAACTGTTGAGGAGCATCGACTTTCAGGAAATTCAGCAGCTTGCGGCGAGCACTTTCATGGGCTCTTCCGGACCGCTTTGGCTAGCCATCGCAGCCTCTGCTATCTCAGGAAGAATCTGCTGCTGGGCGCGGGCGACCAAATCCTGGCGAACAGCGAGAGGGAGCTCATTTGTCACGTCGCTCCATTCTTGCACCAATTTCGCGCCTCCTTCTTTGATGAGCAGATTAGGGCCCCAGCTCATTTTGGACGTTATATTTCCGGGGACGGCGAACACTTCGCGCCCCTGATCCATGGCGAGCCGCGCCGTGATGCCGGATCCGCTATGTTGAGCGCCTTCTACGATCAGCACGCCGAGTCCAAGTCCGCTGACGATACGATTCCGGACCGGGAAATTTTGCGGAAAGGCCGGTGCTTCCATCGGAAACTCGGAAAGCAGTAGCCCGCGCTTGGAGATCTCCTCGTACAGCTTGCGATTGCTCGATGGATACAGGACATCTACGCCGCAACCCAGGACGGCGATAGTGTTGCCGGTGGCCTGAAGAGCGGCGCGATGGGCAGCCGTATCGACGCCGCGAGCCATGCCGCTGATGATCGACAGACCGGCTTGGGCCAGATCCGCACTGAGCCGCTCGGCGGCCGCCAAGCCATAGGGGGTCGGGCTTCTGGTCCCCACAACCGCCAGTGCGTAAGAATGCACTAGCTCCGTTTTGCCGAGGGCGAAGAGCAGCAGCGGCGGATCAAAGATATCGCGGAGTCGCGCCGGATATCCGGGGTCGTGAATCGTTATAAGCCGAGCGCCCGCTGCCGTCATCTTCTGCTGCTGGTTTACGGCATCTTCGAATGAACAGCCGCTCGCGACATTGCGCGCTTGCGAAGGGCTGAGGCCGGCAGCCTCCAATTCGGTCGCCGAGGCACGAAAGATCGCCTGTGGAGATTTCAATTTCTTGAGCAGCTTTAGGGTGCCTAGCGTTCCCAGGCCCGGTACCATGCGGAGTGCCAGCCAGTGCAGCACTTCTTCGGCGGACAGAGCGTATACGGGAGCCGAGGCTGGAGCAGCTGGATAGGGAGCAGCGGTTCTTACCACGTCGAATACGTGGGGTACGGCTCAGCGGATTCTCAAACCGGCGTGTGTGACGAGTTATCCGGCGAGCACTCCGGATTCAGGCGCTACTTTCAACCACCGGCTTACAATTAAGTCCAGATCTTCGCGGTTGATCGGCTTGACAAGGTAATCGTCCATCCCGCCGGCAAGACACTTCTCGCGTTCCCCTATCAAAGCGTTCGCGGTAACGGCAATGATGGGGATATGAGTGGCGCGAATTTCTTCCCGTATAACTTTGGTCGCTTCAAAGCCATCCAAAATGGGCATCTGGCAATCCATCAGGATCAGATCCCAATCGGGCTGCTGCTTCACCTTGTCGACAGCCTCCGCGCCATTCGAAACGATCTCCAGGGTGCAGCCGTGGCGGGGGAGTAAATGCTTCATGACCTTCTGATTGATGGGGTTGTCTTCCGCCAGCAGAATGCGGCCGCGCTGCCGTTCGATGGCGCTGGGCGATCGCTCGGGAGCCCTCTCGGGCGGCAGTTCCGTCTCGCTCACTTCGAAAAGCACCCAGAATGTGCTCCCCGGGGCGGGTGCGCTCTCAAGCCCTACGGAGCCGTTCATCATCTCAGCGAGGCGTTTGGAAATGGCGAGCCCAAGACCAGTGCCCCCGTACCGGCGAGCGGTGGAATTCTCTGCCTGGGTGAAACTCTGGAACAGCTTGTCCTGCAGCTCAGGAGCTATTCCTATGCCGGTGTCGGTGACCGAGAACTTCAGCTGCATTCTGCCGCTAGCTTGCCGGTTTTCGAGCGACAAATGCGCGCTGACGCATCCTGATTCCGTGAACTTGACGGCATTCGAAAGGAGGTTCAAGGCAATCTGCTGGAATCGCAACGGGTCCCCAATAACCCAAGCCGGAAGAACATCATCAAAGGTCAGAACCAAATTGAGGTTCTTATGCCGGGCGGGCTCCTTCACGAGGTTCAAGGCGTTTCTTACGACCGTCCGGATTTCAAAGCGCGTGCACTCAAGATGGAGCCTTCCCGCTTCGATCTTCGAGAAATCCAGTATGTCGTTGATGATGGCGACGAGCCCTTGTCCGGAATCGCAAATCGCCTGAACAAAGTCTTTCTGCTCTCTCGTAAGTGGAGTATCGAGCAGGAGACTGGCCATGCCAAGAACGCCGTTCATCGGAGTTCTTATCTCGTGGCTCATCATGGCAAGAAACTCACTCTTCGCCTGATTGGCGCGATCCGCCTCGACCTTGAGCAGCTTCTGCTCAGCGAGCCTGCAATCAATCTCCTCGGTACGCTCTGCTACGATTCGCTGGAGCTCGCGCCTCCTTCCGGCCAGCACGTGTTCTCTCCAGCGCCAGATACTCAACGCAAACAGGAGGATGAGGGATGCCCCCGCGGCCAACGAGCTTTGGGTATGCCACCAGGGCGGCGCGATTGTGAAACTAATCGAATTGACGGCAGATACGAGGCCGGTATCGCGATCTATCGCCATCGCCTCGAAGCGATACGCGTGGGGACTCAGAGCGGGATAGCGGATTTCGTGATCGGCCGTGTCGACGAATTCCTGTTCCAAGCCGATCAGGCGATACCGGAAACGTATTCCCCTCTCGTCCTTCAGACTGAGTGAAGCTAAGTCGATCGTGAGGGGATTGTTGCTCCAGGGGAGCTCGCCCCTGGTGTGGAGGACATTTTCCTTGCCATAGCTGGCTGTCAGGAAAACCGGTGGACGCGGAGATTGGATGGCGAGCCGCTCTGGCGCCTTGTAATGAGAGAGGCCGCCGCTGGTTCCTATCCACACCGAGCCGTCAGCATCCTCCCAAAAAGCTTCGGCATCCACGTCGTTCCAGATCAGGCCGTTGTCGACGTTATAGCTACTCCAGATGTGCCCGTCGAATACCTGCACGCCCTGGTTTTCGCCGACCCAGACCCGGCCGCGCCGGTCGATCTGCAGGAACAGTGTCCTGTTCGAGGCAAGAGGAATGCGTTCCGCGCTAACGATCTGCCCGCCGCGCCAGGTGAGACGTGAAACACCCGCATCATCGCTGCCCACCCAGACTGTCCCTGACGGCTCGACCGCCAGTTCGGAGAGCCCGCGACCGAGATGCAGTTTTTCCAAGGGGAAACGAGACCAGACGTTTCCCTGCAAGCTCAAGAGGTCGTGAGAGGAGAGAAACCAGAGTCGCCCATCGGAGGCCTGCGCCATACGCACGAAATCGGACGCAAAGCCGGGCGGCTTGGCGATCAACGAGAGGGTTCGTGCTGCACCGCTTTTTTCACTTGCGAACAAACCGCTATCGGCCAGTACCCATAAGCGATCCCGGCTGTCGGCAAACACCTGATTGACGCCTTCGATATTGAAACGCTTGATCCGGTGTGCGCGAGGATCAAGGCGCGACAGTTTCCTGTCTGCGGTTTCAACCCACATGTAGCCGTCGCGAGTAGGTATCAGGGACTTACATCTCCCAGCAGTCTCGCCGGGGATCACCCAATCCTTAAACGTGCGGGCACCGGGTTCCAGGGTACTGATTCCGTTATGATGTCCAACCCACAGGACGCCGGAACCGTCGCGCGCAACAGCCCAGATCTCGTTGCTGCCCAGTCCCTGATCGCGCGTCCAGTTTTCCCATTCGCCATACCCGATCCACTTACGCAGGCCGTGGCCGAGCATCCCGAGCCAGACGATATGGTCGCGATCCGCGAAAATGCAGGCCACCGCACCTTCATCAAGGCCGTTAGCTGACGAAACAGAGTCCCAGCGACCGCCCGAATAGATAAAAAGTGAAGGACCGACGCCAGCTAGTACGTGTCCGGCAGGGTCTTCGATCAGAGGGACGTAGATATCATCCGCATCCTTTGCGGGCGGGTCTCGCAGCTCCCAACGTTTCCGCTCACTTGAGTAGGAGGCGATGTGCTGTGCTCCGCGGCCCAAAGCTCGCCATCGCGCTTTTCGAGCAGAGCCCTCCAGGAATCTTTTGGCAATCCTTGCTCTACTCCCCAGCGGGACACAACGTTTCCGGTCGAACGACAGATCGCGTTTCCGCAACCGAACACAACCGAACCATCGCGCATCGCAAGAACGCTCCGGGCTACACCGAGTGAAGGCTTATTTCCCGCTTGACCGAACGCCTGAGGTTCAACCGTCCAGGACTGCCCGTTTGCACCGGGCTTGAAGGAGAGGAGCCCCAGTTGAGTTACCGCGAATACGGCCCCGTTCGTCGCCGAAGTAAGCGACGAGTAATAGCCAATGGCGAGATCGGTATCTTTGTAGCGGATGCTACGGAACCTTCCGTCCCGAGAGCTAAAGCCGAGCCCTTGTGTAGTTCCGACCCAGAGCCGCCCCGCGTGGTCCACGTGAAGCGCCCGAACGAAAGTGCCGGGCAAGCCCTCAGCCATTCCGTACTTGCTGAAGTTCGATCCATCGTAACGAAAGAGGCCGTTTTCCGTGCCAAGCCAAAGGAAGCCTGCCCGGTCCTGCGTGATGCAGTTTACATTGAGATTTCCGAGTCCTTCGACATAGCTCCTGAAGGTGTACCGCTGTCCAGATAGAGGAGGTGCGTAGAGGAACGTGCCCAGTAAGGCGATTGCAAGCCAAATGCGTCTGAGCGGCAGAGTCATCCCTAAGGGTTATCGGCACAAAACCGAGGCTTGAGAGTAAGTGGGCACGAAATGTGACAACTTCTCACTTTTGTATGGACGTTCACAAAAGAGGAACCAGGACCCCTCGCCAGCATCCGATATTATGAGTCCGAACCCTTCATGAGAATTCTGGCAGCCGAAAGTGCCCTTCCTCCCCACTACTATCCGCAAGACGAACTGATCGGAGCGTTTCGGAAGCATTGGGGGAAGCGCCTCGAACGATTCGACATTCTTGAACGGCTGCATGCGGCGACTCAGGTGGACGGGCGCTACTTGTCCCTTCCCCTGACTGAATACCCCCTGAAGAACTGGGGTGAAGCAAACAATCACTGGATTGAGACTTCGCTCAATTTGGGAGAGCAGGCCATCTGCGGGGCCATGAGCCAGGCGGGGATTCAGGCACAAGATATCGGGGCGTTTATATTTGTTTCGATTACGGGCGTGGCGAGCCCGTCGATCGAGGGGCGCCTGATCAACCGCATGGGCTTGAGCAACCGTACGAAGAGGATGCCGATCTTCGGTTTGGGCTGCGTCGCGGGAGCCGCCGGCATTGCTCGCGCCGCGGACTACGTACGAGCGTTCCCCGATCAGGCCTGTCTGCTGCTTTCTGTCGAGCTCTGCTCGTTGACCGTCCAGCAGGATGATTTCTCGGCGGCCAACCTGATCAGCACGGGACTTTTTGGCGACGGAGCGGCGGCGGTGCTGGTGGGCGGCAGCGAACTCGATGGGCCGCGCGGGCCGGCTATCGTGGACACTAGATCTACTTTCTACCCCGATACGGAGCGGGTGATGGGCTGGGACATCTCGGAGAAGGGATTTCAGATCGTACTCTCCCGGGAGGTACCGGAGGTGGTCAGGCAGAATCTGCGGGCCGACGTGGACGGCTTTTTGCAGGACAACGGCTTGACCCGCGGCGATATCGGCAGCTGGGTGATACACACCGGAGGACCGAAAGTTCTCGAAGCTACTCAGGATGCCCTGGAGTTGCACGCAGGCACGCTCGACGTATCCTGGGAGTGCCTGCGCAAGACCGGAAATCTGTCTTCAGCATCGGTGTTGTTTGTGCTGGAGGAAGTTCTGCAGAATCGCCGGCCGGAAGAAGGTACATGGGGGATCCTGGCCGCCATGGGCCCGGGGTTTTGTTCTGAACTGGTGCTGCTCAAGTGGTAGGCAATCAGCGTAACCTCGTGTGAGGTGCGCCGCATCTAAAGGTAGTTCATGGCCAGATTTGTCATTGTGCTGGCGGTCGCACTCAATCTTTCCGCTTTTCCGTACCCGGGGCAGATTCCGCCTGGGCAGCAGTATCCTCCCGGACAGGGCCCTGGAGGGCAAGGTCCCGGAGGGCAGGATCCGCTCGGGCGCGGCGGTATTTCTCTTCCTTCACGGGGCAACAAAAAGAGCCAGAAGCAGACCGAGCAGCAGCCCACGCTTGAAGCCGACGGGCTCACGGTATCGAATGATGGTAAGAAGTTGCTCATCGCTACCGAAGACGGCCGCGTTTTGACGATGAGCATCGCCCCCGCAACGAAGTGGGTTCGTTCCGGAAATAATATTGCGGCGAGTCAAGTCGGACCCCGGACGAAGGTTCACATCGTAGCGGCCGAAGACGACGAAGCGTTCCTGACTGCGGTGACTGTCGATTTGCTGAAAGACGCTCCGGTCGAGGAGCAGAGGGAAGCAGGCGCGATCTCTCGAAGCGGCGGGAATCGCAGCGGCAATGCGGGAGTCAACGCGGGGAACGGCGCGCCTGCCGAAGACGAGGAGATGGCAAGGCCGACTATCCTGAAGTCTCCCGCGGCTCCGGGACGGCCGGTTTTAAAGAGGGGCGCGCCGAAGGATAGCGGATTACCTACTGCGGATTCCTCGTCATCGGCTCCGGAAAAAGCAACCCGTCAGCCGATAGACAAAGCAAGCGCTGCTACTGCGAAACCGGACACAGGGGACGCAACGGATTTCACTTTAGATGCAGACGCCCCGGCTGCGAAACACACTAACGCCTACGATCAACTGATTGACCGCACCCGCGAGTGGGCGATGACGTTCACAAACGGGCTGCCGAATTTTCTATGCCAGCAGAGCACCACGCGCTACATTGAGCAGTCTCGCTCGGAGGGTTTCGAGCCAGTTGATGTGGTGACGGCTAAAGTCCTGTATGAAGATGGCCGGGAGAAATACAGCGCCATCACGGTTGGGGGCAAGCGGACCAACAAGAGCATGATGGAGATTGGCGGCTCGACTTCGACCGGCGAGTTTGCCTCAGTTTTAAGCGGCCTGTTTCAAATTGCGACTCGAACAGAATTCAAGTTCTATCAATCGACTACAGTCAGCAAACAACCGGCGGCGATTTACGATTTCAAGGTCGCGTTACGGAACTCTAACTGGACCATTCAAGTCGGGGGCCAGACTTTGCGACCAGCCTTCAGCGGCAGCATCTGGGTAGATAAAGAAACGGCTCAGGTGCGGCGCATCGAGATGCAAGCTGATAATATTCCGAAAGATTTCCCCGATGACACCGTCGCCTCGGCGGTTGACTTTGAGGAAGTGCCGCTTGGCACGTCGAAATTTCTATTGCCGGTTCATGCCGAGAATCTCAGCTGTCAGCGGGGGAGCACCATCTGTTCGAAAAATACGATTGATTTTCGGGACTACCACAAGTACTCGGGCGAGAGCACCATCGAGTTCAAGTAAGGTGCTTTACGTCGACCCCCGGTTTTGCTTCGGCGACTCCTCCGCTTGTAACGCTACTGAAATCTGCCCACTCTATAAAGTGGGGGAATAGAAGTTCAGCTCATGAAAAATAAACATGTGATTGTGGCGGCAGGGCTCGGGGCGCTCTTGGTCCTGGCCACTGCTTGTTCGACGAACAAGACAGCTGAGAACTCGCCGGTGGCGAGCAGCGGAGATGGTAAAGGCACGGCTCCAGCCGCAGCGGTCGCCAAAAAAGCGGATGAGGCGTTGGTCCGCTTCATCAACGGGACGACCAGCTCGAAGGACCTGGCATTTGGAGACGCAACTCCGTTTACCGGGATAGACGCGAGGGACGTTACCGCGTACAAGGCGCTGCCTGCGGAGCGGCACGAGTTCAAGTTGTTCGCGAAGGATGACAAAGCGACAGTTCTGGCTACCAATAGCGAGGGATTGAGCTCAGGAAAGCATTACACCGTGCTCGCTGTAGCCGACAAGAGCGGAAAGACATCGATCGACAGCGTGTCGGATGACCTGACGCCGCCTGCGGCCGGGCAAGCTAAGGTTCGCGTCATCAATCTTGCTCCAGGTATGGAAAACGTAGATTTATACGCGGGGCAGAAAAGCGCGGTTATCAGCGGAGCTGGGCTGGATCATCCAACAGACTACAAAGACGTCAACCCCTCTAAGGCCGAGTTAACGGTCCGGCACGGCATGAGCAAGCGGAACGCGGCTCCGGTGAAAGATCTGACTCTCGAAGCGGGCAAACTCTATACGATTCTGGTTTTCCAGGATAAGAACGGGAAACTCAAGGTCAAGACCGTTAAGGACGAGTTCACGGCCCCTAACGGCGCAGCATCATAACTTACAGTATTGCTGCACTTCGGCACACAATCGAAGCAGCAGGTTGACTAGAGGCCAACCTGCTGCACGACTGATGTATTCATCCGGTAGCGGTGTCGTTAGGCGAGCGCCTCAGTTGCCAGCGCTGCCTTGCGACGCCGAAACATCCGGAAAATTCCGGCAAAGAAGAAACCGCCGCCAAACAGACCAATTGTGCCGGGTTCCGGTGTGCTGGCAACCATAAACTCCTGTTTGGAGCACTCGTCTACCGGTCCGGTCTGCGAGATGATGCTGTAGCCACTCGCGTCAAACGAAGCAAAATTATTTGCAGCAGCTTCCAGGTAGTTTTCGACGCCTGTGTTGTTGCTGTTAGTCACATTGGCCAGCGTGCTGTAATCCATAATAGCCCAGGCCGCTTCCTGGATATTGGCGCGATCCGCGCCCGGCTTCGTGATTAAGCTGAATAGATAAGCTTCCGCCGTATAGACCTGCTTGCTGGTGTAATTCTGGCCAAGGATCGTTTTGCCGTCATTGCCCAAATACGTTCCGCTGAAATCCGAGCTCGTGACAGCTGTTTTGTTAGCCTTCCACTGATCACCAGTTGCCGACCTCCAGGAAGTCGTCCACACACATCGCGGGCGTGCTCACGCCATTGATGCTCAAGGTATAGGGTCCGACGTAGACGCCATTGAGGGCAACGGCGGGGGTTCCGGGGTTGAGAAAGCTCACATTCACCGGTGCCGCCGACAGCAGACCGCCGAGGAAGAGAAGAGAGAAAAGCGATTTTTTCATGATTGCCTCCCGAACAGTTCGGGAGTCATCGTTTTGGGCGCTCCCGCCTGACATGAACTGCTTATCGGCGGCGGCTGAAGAAACCTAAATGGCTTGAAGTACTGCGGGGACTAGGACGTGGATGCTGGGCCAGATTAGCGCGTGCTCAGGCGGTAAGCGGCATCGTTCCACCGGAGCTCATTCTTAAAATCGCGGATGCGAGTCTCACGATTGATGACCAGGAACTCGATGTCAGCCATGTCCGCGAAGTTCTCCAGGTGCTCTATCGAGAGAGCGCGGCTGAAGCCGGTATGATGCGCGCCACCCGCTAGGATCCACGCCGTCGCGCCTGTTTTCAGGTCCGGTTCCGGTATCCAGAGGGCACGTGCGACGGGCAGTTTGAGCAGCGGATGCTCCGGTGCAATCACGTTTACCTGGTTGACGATCATGCGAAAGCGATCGCCCATATCGATGACGGAAGCGTTCACCGCAGGGCCGTGTGCGGCTGTAAAGACCAGGCGCACGGGATCGCTCTTGCCGCCAATCGAGAGCGGGTGAATTTCGACGGTAGGCTTGTCTTGCGCGATCGAGGGACAGATCTCAAGCATGTGCGCGCCCAGAACCTGCCCCCCGTCCTCGAAATGATAGGTGTAATCTTCCATGAAAGACGTGCCGCCTTCGAGCCCGGCAGCCATGACCTTCATCGAGCGGACCAGCGCAGCAGTCTTCCAGTCGCCTTCGCCGCCAAATCCGTAGCCATCCGCCATCAAGCGCTGCGCCGCTATGCCGGGCAGCTGCGGCATTCCGTGAAGATCTTCAAAGGTGTCGGTGAAGGCCTTGAAGCCGCCCTCATCGAGGAACTTGCGAAGAGCAAGTTCAATCCGGGCAGCATCCCGCAAGTCATTGTGCCGCGGACCGCCAGGCCGCAGAGATTCGGCGACGGTATACGAATCGTCGTACTCCTTCGTGAGCCGGTCAATTTCGCTGTCGCTGATGTACTGAAACTCGTCTGTGAGATCGCCAATCCCATAGCCGCGCACGATGTAGCGCAGACGGATCTCGGCCTCTACTTTGTCGCCTTCCGTTACGGCGACATTGCGCATGTTGTCACCGAAGCGCGCTACTTTCAAATTTTGTGCATCGTGCCATGCACAGGCGGCGCGCACCCACGCAGCCAGCTCAGCCTGGACTTCTTCATCCTGCCAGAAGCCGACGATTACCTTCCGGTTCAGCCGCATGCGACTTGCCAGAAAACCGAATTCCCGGTCGCCATGCGCCGCCTGGTTCAGATTCATGAAATCCATGTCGATGGTCGACCACGGCAGATCTTTGTTGTACTGCGTGTGAAGATGAGCGAAAGGCTTCTGCAAAGCCTTGAGCCCGGCGATCCACATCTTGGCTGGCGAGAAGGTGTGCATCCAGGTGATCAGACCGATGCAATGCTTTGAGCTATTAGCTTCCAGGCAGAGTTCGTAGATCGATTCGGGGGTAGTCAGAACCGGCTTGAAGAGAACAGTGACCGGCGTATGCGGAAGGCTGCCGAGACCGCGGACGATTTGTTGCGCGTGGATGGCGACCTCGCGCAAAGCTTCTTCGCCATAGAGATGCTGGCTCCCGGTAGCGAACCAAATTTCAAAGCCTTTGAAGTCGATCAAGCTAGCTTGCCCTTCAGCATAGTGTAAGAGTGGGGCGGCAACTCGTAGCGAAAACGTGCGCCGCTTGCCTGTGCACTTTTGGTGGTTGTCTTGACAGGCATGCTCCCGAAGTTGTTTTCAGATTTGATATCGGGACCATTCACCTCAGCCACCTGCCAGTCGCCCGAAAACTGCTTGTCTTCGAGCTCGAATGTGACCGGCAGCGACTCCGTGCGGCTCCGGTTCACGGCGTTCAACACGAGAGTACCGCGATCGTAAGCCGCGGAGACATCGAGCACCGGCGTGGCGGCCGATCGTTTGGTCGCGTAAGTGGGGCCGTCGACAAATAGCTCGAGCGCGTTGCCGAACGAATTCGCCGCGAATAGCTGGATCGGGAAATAGATCGCCTGCAGAAACATACCAGTGGGGCTCGTGAAGATGGGTGCGATCACGTTCACCAGCTGCGCAGATTGGCAATTTTGATGATGTGCGCGTTGTTTAAGAAAGTGTTCAGGAAGGTGGCGATTACGAGTGCATCTTCGAGATTGTAGTGTTCTTCAAGAATGTGGCGTCCACGTTGCCTATCGCCTCGCGCGCGATACCAGACATTCCACTCGTCCCATGCGATGTACATCTGACGGTTCTCGGTGTCGGACATCGCTGCTCGAATGATTCCCTCGGCCACTTTGGTGCGCGCCTCGAGTTCGAGCGAACTTGCCAGAAACTCCTCGTAGTTGTTTTCTGGGTTTCCAACATAAAGATGCAGTGACAGGTAATCGGCGTGGTGCTTCAGATGGTCGAGGACGGTGCGGTTCCAGCCAATCCAATCAGCCTTGTAGTTGGAAGAGCCGGCTGCGACAAGCTTGAGATTCGGATCGGTCCACTTCATCAGCTTGGCCCCTTCCAAGGCGAACTTGCCGTAATCGTCGGCCGTGCGGTGGCCCATTTGCCAGGGCCCATCCATCTCATTGCCGAGCCCCCAATACTGTACTTTCCAAGGCTCCTGACGCCCATTCTTCTGGCGGAGTTTAGAGGTCGCCGTGTCGCCGGGCAGGTTGCAATACTCGACCCACTTCTGCGCTTCGTCCCAGGAACCCGTACCGAAGTTAGCGCACAGATACGGTTCGGTTTTGCTGGTTTCGCAATACTCGAGAAACTCGTGAGTGCCGAAGCGGTGTCTTCAATCGTGCCCCACGCCATTTCGAGGCGCGCAGGACGGTCGTCACGAGGCCCAATGCCGTCGCGCCAGTTATAGTTTGAGGAAAAGTTGCCACCCGGCCAGCGCAGCAACGAAACATGGAGGTCGTCGACGGCCCTCAACACATCCTTGCGGAACCCCTTCGCGTCAGAGAGCCTGGAATTTTCCTCGAAGATACCGCCCTCAATGCAGCGGCCGAGGTGCTCGGTGAAATTGCCGTAGAGCTTGGGATCGATGGGCCCGATCACGCGCTCGGTGTCTATTTTGACCCGGGCTTCTTTGGATGACGGCCGCGCTCTAAGAACCAGAAGCGCAGCAAGAAGGGAGGACTGAAAGGCGCGGCGGGAGAGAGGGCGGTTCGACATGGAGTAGACGGCAGGAAGAGTCTTTATATCGTGGCAAATTGGCTAAGTCAATCCAAAAAATGCAAACAGAGGCTGCGCTGATCATTGGAAAGAGCGCCGAGGCTCGAACACTCAGGCCGACTATCAGACCTGGGAGCAAAATGCGAAGCGTCGCGCTAATGATCATCAGAGTAGCTCCTAGCTCCAGGATGTTACACGGCTTCGCTGGCTTGCGGCGGTGCTAAATTTCGGTCTCCCGGCAGGGTCGCCGGCTCGATAATGTGCCGGCGACCAATACCGCGCAGGTGGATACTCAGAGCCTTGAGAGGCTGAACGCTCCAGTCGCCTTTTTATAGAGAGCTACGACTTGGGCGCCGTCGCCGGAGCTGCGGGTTTCGAGCGCCGTTGACCTTCGTCCGATGTTAATTTGTGAACATCTTTGTTACGCGCTAGATCAGCGGTATGCAATTTCTCGATGGCAGCTTTGCGTTGCGCCGCGACGTTCTGCTGTTCCTTCAGCCGCGCTTCCCACTCCTGCTTCGCTGCTGCTTCGTCCTTTGACGCTTGCGCTGTTCGCGCATCTTTCGCGCCAAATGATTTCATCGCGGCATTTCTAGCCGAAACCTTTTGCACGTACGCTTCGTGCGCCTGGCTGGTTCGTTCAGTGGCCTGGGCTGAAAGATCACTTAAGCGCTTGACTTCTTTTTCATCTGCACCGGCCTGTGCACCATCAGCTTTGATGTCGCTTCGATCTTTGGATACTCCCTGCCCGTTCGGACTCACGGGTGAACCTGCGAACGTGAGGGTGCCTCCCCAAGATAGAAAAGCAACGGTTGCTAAGACTATGCTTCTTCGATTCATTATTCGTCGAATCTCCTTCGCTAGTTAGACTGGCGCGACAGGTGTGACCCGTCTAATTTAATGACATCTTAATCTCAGCTATGCCGGGAAGTGTATACAGTTTGTTACAACGCCAGCCCAAGCCCTCGCACGTAGTGTCTGTGTGTTGAACTGAAAGGGTATGAGCGAATTTTTAGACGCCGCAATTGTCATCGCCCGTGAAGCAGGCCAGGTGCTGATGGCGCACCGCGGTGTTGACTTCGAGCTGAAAGGCGACTATGACCTCGTCACGGCGGCCGACCGGGCGAGTGAGCAGCTGGTGATGAAGCGCCTTCGGGATCGTTTCCCGAAGCATGGAATCGTGGCCGAAGAGGGTGGCCGGGCTGAGATGCAAGCCGAGCTTCGATGGTATGTCGACCCGCTTGACGGCACGACGAATTTCGCTCACGGCTTCCCGATGTGGAATGTAACCCTCGCTCTCGCGCAGCGCGGAGAGGTGATTGCCGGCGTCGTGTACGATCCGCTCAACCGTGAACTATTCGCAGCCGAGCGCGGAGCCGGCGCACGCTTGAATGGAGCGCCGATCCATGTGAGCAAAGCACAAACGATCAACGATTCTCTGCTATCGACCGGGTTTCCCGGCCGCAGACGTCATCAGAACGTCAACATCCACTTCTATTACCAGCTCGCGATGTTGAGCCACGGAGTGCGGCGCGGCGGGTCGGCGGCGATTGATCTTGCCTATGTGTCCTGCGGCAGGCTCGAGGCATTCTGGGAATTTGGCCTGAACCCATGGGACATGGCGGCAGGCACGCTGCTCGTGGAGGAAGCCGGCGGCCGAGTCTCCGGTATGCGCGATGAACCATTGGACATCGAAGGTAAATACGTGGTTGCCGATAACGGCCTGGTTCACGGTGAGCTGATCGAGCTGTTTGGCGAAATTTTTGACGGACGCTACCGTCACGAAATGCCGGGACTGCCTGCTCCGGAATGGGAGATGCAGCGTGGCTGATTCGCTGGCTGTCCCGATCACGCTCGAAGGAGCATACGCGCTTCACCAGATGTTTCGAATCCGGCGGCCGCAATGGCGCACTTTACCGGAAGCAAAGCAGCATGAGATCGCCGCGGCAGCTACGCATCAGCTCACCGCGATGGAGGCTGGGGCGGATCACGGACATCCGAGCCAATCGGCGATCTATTCACAGATTGGGGATAAAGGCGACCTGATGTTCGTGCACTTCCGCGACACTCTCGAAGACGTGCACCGGGCCGAATTGCAGATTGCGCAGCTTGAGTTGTCCGATTACCTGGAACCGTCTCACTCGTACGTCTCGGTTGTCGAGCTTGGGTTATACGAATCGAGTGCGAAAACTTATGGGCAGTTGCTCGAGCGCGGACTGGAACCGCACTCAACTGAATGGAACGCGAGTATCGCCGAGGTGGTCGCCCGGCAGCAGGCGGCTATGGCATCGCGTCTCTACCCGGCCATTCCCCCGGCAAAGTACCTATGCTTTTATCCGATGGATCGAAAACGCGGTGAAGAGAAGAACTGGTACACCGTTCCGATAGGCGAGCGGCAGCGCATGATGCATGAGCACGGCATGATTGGACGGCGTTATGCGGATTGCGTGCGGCAGATCATCACAGGTTCGATCGGCTTCGATGATTGGGAATGGGGCGTCGATCTTTTTGCCGATGATCCGGCTGTCTTCAAACGGCTCATTTATGAGATGAGATTCGACGAAGTGAGCGCCATTTATGCGCTATTCGGAAGCTTCTATATCGGAGTTCGTCTACGTGCGGCGGATCTCCCAAGAGCCCTAGCTGCCGAGCTTCCGTAAGCCCCTTCGGCGGCGGTCCAAACCATTGAGAATGGTACGCTTATTATTCTTAAATGCGTACTGTCGACCTAATTCACCGCAAGCGGGATGGGGAAGAATTATCTCCGGAAGAAATTCAGTTCCTCATAGATGGATATACCCGCACCGAAATACCCGATTATCAGATTTCTGCCTTCCTGATGGCGGTATTTTTCTCTGGGATGACAGACCGCGAGGTCAGCGTATTGACCGAAGCCATGATGAACTCTGGCTCGATCGTCGATCTGTCATCTATTCCAGGTGTCAAAGTCGATAAGCACTCAACAGGTGGAGTCGGAGATAAAACCAGTCTAATCGCATCCCCGATCGCGGCGGCGGCGGGCGTGGTGGTTCCGATGATTTCGGGCCGCGCACTCGGCCATACCGGCGGCACGCTTGACAAGCTGGAATCGATCCCAGGGTTTCGGACTGATCTCTCAATCGACGAGTTTCGAAGTCTTCTCGCGGAGCACAAGCTGGCATTTATCGGCCAGAGTCCAGAAATTGTCCCCGCCGATAACAAGCTGTACGCCTTGCGCGACGCGACCGCTACTGTGGAATCGATTCCGCTCATTGCGTCCTCGATCATGTCGAAGAAGCTTGCCATCAGTCTCGATGCGCTCGTTCTCGATGTGAAGGTGGGTTCGGGCGGCCTGGTAAAGAAGCAGGTGGAAGCGCGCCGTCTGGCACAGATGATGGTGGGGATCGGGCGACGCCTGGACAAGCGGGTGCAAGCGCTGATTACCGACATGAGCCAGCCTCTCGGTTACGCGATCGGGAATGCTCTCGAAGTGATGGAAGTGTCTCAAACTCTGCAGAACGCGGGACCGGCGGATTTGACGCGCATTTCGCTCGAGTTAGCGGCTCGCATGATCTTCCTCGGGAAGATCACGAAAACTCTCGAGGAAGCGCGCGAGATGGCGCAATCGAAGCTCCTCGATGGCTCGGGCTTCCAGAAATTCAAAGAGGTGATCGCGGCGCAGGGCGGCAATCCGCAGGTGCTCGACCGGTTTGATCTGCTGCCGAACGCCACGGGCGCGCAGGAGATCACGACAGCGCGCGGCGGCTATGTGAGTGCGATCGACGCAGAGCTGATCGGCCAAGCCTCGTCCATGGTTGGTGCAGGGCGTAACACGAAAGAGGATTCGATCGATCCGGCGGTAGGCGTTATTCTTGAAGTTAAAGTCGGGCAGAAGATCGATTCCGGCAGTATTCTTTGCCGTATTTACTACACGAGCGACGAACATCTGGAGGAAGCGGCCGAACTCGTGGAAGACGCGTTCAAGATCGCCCAGCAGCCGGTCGAAGAACGCGACCTGATCCTCGAAGTCGTCAGCTAAAGCCAGCGCCGGATGGGTCGTTTCACGGGCCTGATCGGGCTGGCCGCCATCCTCTTTTGTGCTTACCTTTTCTCGACGAACCGCGCTGCCATCCAGCGGCGCGTCATCGTCTGGGGCGTCGTGCTGCAATTCACGTTTGCGGTTCTGGTTCTAAAGACGCGGTTCGGCAATCTGTTCTATGGGTTGAGCGTGTTTGTGAACGCAATGTTGAATTACACCGTTGCGGGTTCGTCCTTTGTCTTCGGTGACAGGCTGGGGATTCGCAACGATCAATTCGGGGTAATTTTCGCGTTTCAGGTGCTGCCGATCGTCATTTTCATCTGCTCGTTTTTCGCGATTCTTTATTACCTCGGCATCATGCAGATCTTCGTGAAAGCGATGGCTGTGTTCATGCAGCGCTTCATGGGCACCAGCGGCGCCGAGACCACGTGCGTAGCGGCCAGCATCGTGATGGGGCAGACCGAAGCACCCGTGACGATACGCCCTTTTCTCGCTACGTTGACGGAATCTGAATTGTTCACCGTGATGACGAGCGGGATGGCGCACGTTTCGGGAGCCGTAATGGCGGCGTATGTGGCGATTGCGGGAGTCTCGATTGCGAATCTACTCACGGCTGTGCTGATGACTGCGCCGGCGACATTGATGCTAGCCAAGATGTTCGTGCCGGAAACTGGTTCGCCTGTTACTGCCGGGACTGTGAAGGTGGACGTTGAGAAGCCCGGGGTCAACCTGATCGACGCGGCAGCCAGAGGCGCGGCCGACGGACTGCAGCTTGCCTTGAACATTGCCGGAATGCTCATTGCATTCTTGGCGCTGATCGCGATGGTGAATGGCGGATTAGCTTGGGTGCACGAAATCCTGCCCTGGATGCCAGCCTCTTTGCAGCAAATCCTGGCGTTGCTCTTCGCCCCGATCGCCTGGGCGCTGGGCGTTAGCTGGCACGATTGCGCGACCGTCGGCAACCTGCTCGGCACGCGCATGATCCTGAACGAGTTTGTCGCGTTCGTCGATCTCGGCAAGGTGAAGAGCATGTTAGAGCCGCGATCGTTTGTCATTGCGACGTTCGCGCTTTGCGGGTTTGCGAACTTGAGCTCCATTGCGATTCAGATCGGCGGCATTGGGGCGCTCGCTCCGTCGCGCAAATCGGACCTCGCTAGATTAGGATTGAAGGCCATGATCGTCGGTACGCTCGCGAACTTCATGTCGGCGTGCATCGCGGGGATTCTGCTGTAAGCGGCGGAGTCTGCATGCCTACGCTGCGCGATATGCAAGCCGGAGCCGATCTGATTCGAGCTCGCACACCGGTCCGTCCGACAATCGGCGTGGTGCTCGGCAGCGGCCTTGGCGCATTTGCAGGGCTGCTGCAGCACGCTACGCGGATTCCTTACCGCGACATTCCGGGATTTCCGCTTTCGACTGCAGTCGGCCATGCGGGAGAACTAGTCATCGGAACAGTTGGCGCAAATGGCAAGGGAGCGGCCGACGTGGCTGTACTTTCCGGACGCTTTCACTTGTATGAAGGCTACACCGCGCGGCAGGTAACGAGCGGTATCAGACTCTTTCACGAGCTTGGAATTGAGACCGTCGTGCTCACCTGCGCGGCAGGCGGACTGAACCCCAATTTCGCTGAGGGTGCTCTCGTCCTTATCTCGGACCACATCAATCTGCAAGGCGAAAATCCGCTGGCAGGGGAAAACGACGATACGCTCGGGCCGCGGTTTCCGGATATGACGGAAGCGTATTCGAAGCGTTTGCGGGAGTCGGCTCACCGTGCCGCCGCCGAGCTTGGGATTACGCTCCATGAAGGGGTGTATGCGGCAATGCTGGGCCCGAGCTACGAAACTCCCGCGGAGATTCGCTTTCTGAAAGCGATTGGCGCGGATCTGGTCGGGATGTCGATCGTAGCGGAAACAATCGCGGCGAATCACATTGGCATGGAAGTCCTCGGGATCGCCTGCGTGACAAACTTGGCGGCCGGACTCGGCCCCGGGAAGCTCGTGCATGACGACGTTTTGGCGATCACGCAGCGCATCTCCGGCACTTTCCTGAAGTTATTGAACAGGCTCATCCCGCAGCTTGTCCATTCCTAAGCCCGGATGCCGAACGCGAAACGAAGCCTTGTTCTGTTCGATATCGATGGCACCCTGATGCGCGGCGCCGGCCTGCAACATAAAGAAGCTCTGGTCGAGGGCATTCGACGAGTGACCGGGCGGGCGACCTCGCTCGACGATATACCCACTGCCGGCATGCTCGATCGTGATTTGATTGCCGCCATGCTGCGCCCGAGCGGCGAGAGTGACCGGCGAATCCGGGCCGTTCTGCGGGAAACGATGCGTGCCTGTGAAGAATGCTATCTAGCAAACTGCACTGCTGATCTCGGGCCGTTTCTCTGCCGAGGCGTGAAGCAAACGCTGGCCGAGCTGGTATTAGGCGGAGCGGCCCTGGGGCTGGTTACCGGTAATCTAAGTGCAATTGGCTGGCGAAAAGTTGAACTCGCCGGAATCCGTTCAAGCTTTTCGTTTGGAGCTTTTGCAGCCGAAGGTCGAACGCGCGCGCGTCTGGCGCAGGTGGCGGCTTTGCGTGCAAAGCGGATGGGCCTGGTCGCAAGAAACGGCCGGGTTTCGTTAATCGGTGATCACGCGAACGATGTGGCAGCAGCCAAAGCGAACGGTTTTCAAGCCGTAGCCGTCGCTACGGGAATCACGTCCTTCGAAGAGCTGGCCGCAACGAAACCGGATATTCTCGTGCACCATTTGGAAGAGCTGGATCTCGGGCAGCTCCTTTGAGGGCTACGCGAGCAGGTTGATTAAACTTTTCTGCATGTTCTCCGCAGTCTTCAGCAGGTCGACTCCCACCGCAAACTGATTCTTCGCGGCAAGCAAGGAAACGGCCTCTTGCGATAGATCGACCGTATCGGCCGCCATGCTGCCGGGCGATGCCGTCGTGCTTCTCGTTAGCCGCGCCGCCGACTGTTCGAATTGGTTTGAGCCTGGCTCAGACCCTGTAATGCTGAACTTAAAACATCCACATCTGCCTTATCGGACAAACTGGCTAGTAAGTTTAAGATTTAATGGACGCGAGAGTTCCCGGGCCAGCGTGGTCACCGCGCGACAGTTGCGCGCACGACCAGGACCAAAGGCTTGTCTGTTCCCGCTCTTGCGACTACGACGGGCTGATTGCCCACAACATCAATGCTTGCGGTAATGTCGCCCTCGTTCGGCGCAAGCGGCATCGCAGGTTTTGGCGGGGCTGAACGGTCGAGCCAGCACTGGATTCGATTGAGACTGATCAAATCCCGCTTACTTTCGGGCGGTTCATGAGTGGTGAACGCCGACTGAATTCTGATTGGTTTCAGAGCAGTGGTGTTCGAGGGAGGCTCCGCGAAGCTGATCTCTCCCGGCTGCCCCTCGCGCAGGCGCACCACCTGCGAATCAGCTAGCTTGAATTGCGGCGCACCTGCCGCCGAAGCTAGCTCTTTTCCAATTGACACGAGTTCCGGTGGGAGACTTGAGGCAGAGGGTGATTCAGCAGCGGTCGATAACAGATAAAACGTGATCTCGAAATCTGATATCGCGGGAGGCGCAATATCCAGCCGCTTGCCCGTTTCTTCAACTTCTTTAAGGAACTGCGGCGGCCCGTTTACGGTGAGCATCTTGAGAGCGCTGTTTGCAGTCATGACATACGAGCGGCCGGCATACAAGCTGCGCAGCTGTTCGGGATCCAAATACTTGAATTCCAGCGTCTTGCTGCCCCAGTCAGAGGATTGTGCCGCGTCCGGCGACGTAGAATTCTGCTGCCCGCAAAGAGCGCCGGTCGTGAACACAGCGAGCCAGAAAATTCTTTTCACGCGTGATGGGCTCATCATCCTACGTGCCCACGCGCTCCTGTAAGTCTCATCCGGATCGATTCACCTCTACATAATTGTTCTGCATTATCAGTTACCCTGAGAGAACAAGGTTATCAAGCAGTTCCGCTGTCATGGGGACTGTTTCGATTCGACGTTCTATGAAGCGAGTCCGATGAAGAAAGCTGGAAAAACGCGCCTGCCGGTGCTTGGGGCAGATGAGCGTACGCATTCTTCGACCGACCGTCCCGGACTCTCTACAGACGATCCCGACAGGCCAATGCCCGAGCAGATCGGGCAATACAGACTGGTTTCGCTTCTTGGGCGAGGAGGGATGGGGGCCGTGTATCTGGCGCAGGACACTCGCCTCGAACGCCAGGTTGCGCTCAAGATGCTGCCCGAATCCACAGCGCTTGGTCCGGAAGCGCGAGAACTGCTGACGCGCGAAGCGCATGCTCTCGCGTCGTTAAATCATCCAGGCATCTGCACGATCCACGGAATCGAACAGAATCAGGAAAGGCTGTTCCTGATCTTCGAATACATTGACGGAACCACCTTTCGTGATTTGCTTGCGCTTCCCGCTCCGGGGTGGCCGCCACGTCCCGGAATCGCGGCCAGTTACATTCTGCAAGCTGCCGAGGCTCTGCAGGCGGCGCATACAGCAGGCATAATCCACCGGGATATCAAGAGCGCCAACCTGATGCTTACGCCCGATCACCGGGTCAAGGTGCTGGATTTTTTGGCGGAGCACAACTTAACCGGAACCGGCGCGTGGAGGGCGGCGACATCCTGGTCGGAACGCCATCATATCTTTCACCCGAGCAAGCGCGCGGAGAGCCGCTCGATAACCGGACTGACCTGTGGTCGCTCGGCGTGGTGTTCTACGAGATCCTCGCGGCGAAGGCGCCGTTCCTGGGTGACAGTTTCGAACGGCTGCGGGAAGCGATCCTCAATGACGAGCCACGGCCACTGCGTCAGCTCCGGCCTGAGATCTCTGCGCCGCTTGTGCGTATCATTCACAAGTTGCTGCGCAAAGATCGTGAACAGCGCTACCAGTCGGCGCGCGCACTGATTCAAGATCTGCGCCCTCTTGCAGTTCCGCTGACGGGGGAAGTGGGCATTCCCGCTTACCACCCAAAAGCAAGCTCAGGCTCGGCGCCGACGGAGATGAACACGCTCGTCGGAACCGCCGAGCGCCGCGCGATTACGTTTCTGAGCCTTGAGCTGATTAGCGAAGAAGAAACGGCCGGGAAGGCGGAGAGATCGTCTGCTATCGATGACGCCCGCGAATTATGCCGCCAGGTCATCGAAGGTCACGAGGGATCGCTCGAAAGCTGGAGCGGTAACAAAGCGGCCGCGTACTTTGGCTATCCGCGGGCGCGGGAAGACGCGGCTCACTTTGCGGTGAGCGCCGCTCTCGCGTTAGGCGAATTGTTTGCCCGGCCGCGTTCGCGGTATAGCATCAAGATCGGCGTGGAAACATCCTTCGTAATTGCGACGCTTTCGCCGGCCGGCCCTACCGCACCATGAGCGGTGAAGGCTTCGAAATGGCCGACCAGCTTAGCCAGTCAGCGGGTGCAAACGAGGTTCTTGTCGGGCCTAAAGCGCAGCGGCTCATAGAAGGGCGCTTCGAACTCGCCGACGAGAAGAAGATCGATTGCCCCGACGGCCGCTCGTTGGTGTATCGCCGGGCTCTTCACCAGAGCACCGCCCGCAGCCGCTTCGAAACGATGGCCGAGACCACGCTTACGCCGCTCGTAGGGCGTCAGCAGGAGCTTCAGTTCATACTGAGCCGGTGGCAAACTGCGCTGGAGGGACAAGGCAACG
>JAABUQ010001460.1_pt1 | contig 50645 bp, 41 predicted proteins | sample 5560001 | NCBI WGS metagenome assembly JAABUQ01 (sample SAMN10711888, study PRJNA513371) | rock metagenome | isolation source: Antarctica rocks | place: Antarctica: Victoria Land, Finger Mt nord | collected 2015-12-18
ATCAATGCTTTCGACGTCCAAGACGCCGTGCTCCCGCAGGATCGTCGCGACGGAGGTGGACTGTGCTACGCTCATGGTAGCCTCTGGTTGTGGACGGCTTTGCGCCAACCGACCGCCACGCGGTCTCGACAGCAGGTGTACCGCACCGCGCTGATGTCCGCAACCAGCGGCCCTCACGCACCCCCTTACACCTCTGCCCGCGCCCTACATCTCGTCGGTCTGAGACGCAGCCTCGCTAGCCACTAATCACTAGCCACTAATCACTAGCCACTCGTCACTCGCCCTCGATGTGCAATGCGTAGCCCATGCCGCGCCGCGTCTCGATGCGGATGTGGTCGCCGGAGGCGTCAAAGTGCTGCAGAGTGCGGCGCAGGCGGGCCATATGCACGTCGAACACGCCGGGCTCCACGCCCTCCGGGCCCCACACGGCGTCGATCAGGCGCGATTTGCTGACAATCGCGCGGTGGTGGCGCATCAAAAAGGCGAGCAATCCCGCCTGCTTGTTGGGCAACTGCTGGGCACGAATAGCGTCGGCCGTGCCCAGTCCGTCAACCGTCACCGCGTGCGCCTCGGCGCGGGCGCGTGAGAGTTGCCCGGCGCCATCCGCGCGCGTTAAGACAAGGTCTCCGACGCGAATCACTGGGATCGGAGAGTCATAGGGGTTGGATTGACGTGGCCGTCTGCTCATTCTTGCTGTTCTCCTTTCTTCTTTGCGGTTGGACAGTAGGTCAAAGATGTCGTTGCCGGGCGTCGATAAGGACAAGCGAACGTATTGTGGTCAACCGTGGGGGACAATCATCATGCCTCATCATAGCGCGATCTTGTTTTCAATGATATATGTCGTCGGCGCGCGGCTCCTCATCAGGGCCATGTCGTTCTCAGGGTAGGACGGCAGCGGCGCTGTTAGACTATAGCATCAAGAGAGTGGAGGGCAAGAGAGCATGCGTCACCGGCCTCGACCTATGCGCCGCGCCCTACGCCTGACGCCGGAGCGTTTCGATAGCCTGGTGCAGGAGGCGCTCGACGCGCTGCCGCCCTGGGTGCAAGAACGCCTGCGCGGCGTGACCGTGGCCGTGGAGGATGAGCCGCCTCCCGACGAGGACGCCGACCTGCTGGGCCTCTACGTGGGCGACGCGCTGACCGAGGAGACGCCCTACGCCGCCCCGCCGATGGTGCTGGTCTTCCAGGGGCCGCACGAGCGCCTGTGCCGCACCCGTGGGGAGCTGCGACGCGAGGTCGCCGAGACGGTTCTGCACGAGATCGCGCACCACTTCGGTCTGGAAGAGGAGGATCTCGACGCGCTGGGCCCCTTGCGCCTGCCGCGCCGCGCTGACCACGACGACGAGGAGTCGTGACACGGTCCCGCTCACAACCTGTTGCCCGTCCGCGCGCCGGACTCGACAAGTCCGGCGTCTACGTGAGCAAACCCTGCTCGCGCGCCAGGCTGACGGCGTGGGTGCGATTGGCCGCGTGCAGCTTGCCCAGGATGTTGGAGACGTGGTTCTTGACCGTGCCCTCGGCCAGGTAGAGCCGCGCGCCGATGTCGCGGTTGCTCGCGCCCGCCGCCAGCAGGCCCAGCACCTCGCGCTCCCGCTCGGTCAGCTCCTCCTCTTGCGGCGCGCGCGCACGGCGGCCGAGCTCGAGCAGCAGCTTGCTGGCCACGCGCGGCTGGATGAACGACTCGCCGGCGTGGACGCGCCGGATGGTGTCGATCAGTTCCGGCGCGGGCACGTCCTTGAGCAGGTAGCCCATGGCCCCGGCCTTGACCGCGTCGAAGACGTAGTCCTCGTAGTCGAACGTGGTCAGCACGATCACGCGCGTGCCGGGGCACGCGGCCGCGATCAGCGCCGTGGCCTCGACGCCGCTGCGCAGCGGCATCTGCACGTCCATCAACACGATGTCGGGCCGCAGCTCCAGCGCGCGCTGCACCGCCTCCTCGCCGTCGGCCGCCTCGCCGACGACCACGAGGCCCGGCTCGAGGTCGAGGATGATGCGCAGCCCGTCGCGCAGCAGCCGCTGGTCCTCAGCCAACAGGATGCGGATGTCGGACACCTATCCCCTCCTTCGACGCAACCAACGGGACGCTGGCGCGCAGCAGGGTCCCGCCGTCTGGGCGCGGCCCCAGCGTGAGGACGCCGCCCAGCGCCTCCACGCGCTCCCGCATGCCCACCACGCCGTAGTGGCCGCCCTCGGGCCGGGGCGACGCGCCCAGCCCCACCCCATCGTCGCACACCTCGAGCCGCACCTTCTCCTCGCATAACGCCAGGGTCAGCCCGACGCGCCGCGCCCGGGCATGTTTGGCCACGTTTGCCAGCGCCTCCTGCGCCACGCGATAGAGGGCCTCCTGCACCGCGCGGTCGAGCGCGTCGGCCTCGTCCGCGATGGCGACCTCGACGCTAATGCCGCCGTGATACCCCAGGTCGCCGGCCAATTCGGCCAGCGCCGCGCCGAAGCGATGCTCGTCCAGGACCGGCAGACGCAGGCCGGCCAGCGAGTTGCGCAGGTCGGCCATGGCCGCGCGCACCAACGCCTTGGTCTCCTCCAACTCGGCCGTCGCGCGGGTTGGGTCGACGGCTTGCAGGCGCTGCGCCGCCTCGATGCGGATGGCGATCAGCACCAACGCGTGCCCCAGGCTATCGTGCATCTCGCGCGCCAGGCGATTGCGCTCGCGCAGCGCGGCCAATTCCACGTCCTGCGCCGCCGACAGGCGCAAGCGCCGGTGCGCCTCGCTCAACTCCTGGAAGAGGCGTTCGCGCCGGAAACGCTCCCCGAGCAGCGCGGCGAGCGCATAGCTGATCCCCACGCCCATCAGGATGGAGAATCCGGCCCAGAGCGCGTCGGACAGCGCGAATCGATGGCCGCCGAGCGGCAGTACCCCGGCGGAAGCGAGGTAGATCAGGACAGCCAGGCAGACGGGCAGGGTCGCCTCCCGTAGGGGACATACCGCGACGGTCAGGCCAATCAGCACGTAGGCCAGGCCGCCAAAGCTGCCGCTCAACAGGAGCAAGGCCGCCGTCAGGACGAAGCCCGCCGCCAGGTATGGATAGGCGATGCGCCGCGGCACAGGCCAGCCCGTGCGGGCACGGAGCGGTGTGAACAGCACGTACCAGCCCAAATAGGCGAGCGACAGAAGGATCATGGCCGGCCCGCGCCACGACTGCCACAACGCCGGCTGCCCGTCGCCGGCGGCGCCGCACCCGATGACCAGCAGGGCGACCGTGACCGCCAGCCAGAAGAGGTTGAGGTGGCGCATCACCCGCATCTCGCGCCCCATCGTCGCGTTCTCCGTCATGCCTATCGCACCTACTACTATGCCTCACGGAAGCGGAAGAGGCGGCCGGCGACGGCGAAGCAGACGACGCCGTACAGGAACAGCACCCCAATGGAGGGTAGCACGTCCATGAAGCCCTTGTCGAAGATCATCAGCCCGTTGAAGCCCTGCATGGCCCAGGAGTTGATCGTAACCTTGGAGACGTTCTGCAGCCATTGCGGCTCCAGGAAGAGCGGCAGCCACGACCCGCCGATGGCCGAGAAGCTGAGCACGATCAGCGTGGTGATGGGGCGCAGTTGGCGCTGCGTCTTGACGAACGAGACCAGGATCAGCCCCAGGCCCGTCGCCGCCAGGCTTGTGCCGACGATCAGCAGGGCCAGCGCCGGCAGGGACGATCCCAGGTCGATCCGGAACAGCACCGCGCCAATGGCGAACAGCAGCGTGAGCTGCACCAGCGATTGGATGAACTGCGACAGCATCTTGCCGCCCAGCAGCGCGTACGGCGGCAGCGGCGCGATCAGCAGGCGCTTGAAAGTGCCGCTCTCCTTCTCGTCCAGGATGGACCCCGCGCCCGCCGTGATGCCGAACAGGGCGAACATCACGGCGTATCCGGGCACGGTCTGGTCCTGGGAATTGATGATGCGGCCGGTGGCGTTGACCGTCCGCACCGCGACCGGCGGCGTCTGATCCAGCTGCTGGGCGGCCTGCGCCGTGAGTTGGCCTGTCAGGACTGGGTCGACGCGGCCTGAGGAGCGGCGCTGGGCCTCCGCAATGGCGCTAGCGGTCACGTTAGCCCAGGAGAATCGCTGCACGACGCTCCCGACAGTGTAGCTGGCGATGGTGGCGCGCTGGTCGTTGTTGCCGGCGACCGCGTAGTAGGTCACACGCGCGGATGGGCGCGGCGACTGCAGCGCCGCCGTAAACCCCGCCGGGATGATCACCAGGCCCACCTGGTCGCCGTTGCGCACGTCCTTCTCCACGGCGTCCTGGTCGGAGTGCATCTGCACGGTCAGCCCCGGCGTGTGGCGCAGCGCGTCGATCAGCGCCACGGAGAGCCGGCCGCCGTCGCGGTTAACAACCGGCAGCGTGGCCGTGACGGTAGAACCACCGGACGACGCGCCCGAGAAAATCGACCCGAGGATGGCCATTAACAGCAGCGGCAGCGCGATCAACCAGACCAGCCCCATGCGGTCGCTGGCTACCTGCCGCAGGTCCTTCGCCGCCACGTACCATACCTTGCGTAACATGTCATCTCCTTTCGAGTGGGCAGTGGGCAGTGGGCAGTGGGCAGTGGGCAGTGGGCAGTGGGCAGTGGGCAGTGGGCAGAAAGAACGAGTGTCAGCCAGCATTGCGGCCGCCCCATGGCGTAGTGTCAGCCAGCATCTGCTATATTCCCCTCACTGCCCACTGCCCACTGCCCACTGCCCACTGCCCACTGCCCACTGCCCACTGCCCACTTCGTTCCTCACTAGCCACTAGCCACTAGTCCCTCAGGCGCTTGCCGGTCAGCTGGATAAAGAGTTGCTCCAGGCCGCGCGGGCGCTCGGCGACGGCCTCGTCCACGCGCAGGCGCAGCAACTCCTCCAGCGTGCCGCTGGCCACGATGCGGCCATCGTCCATGATGGCAATGTGATCGCAGAGCCGCTCAGCCTCCTCCATGTAGTGCGTGGTGTAGAGCAGCGTGGTCCCCTCGCGTTGCAGGTCGCGGATGATGTCGAAGATTTTCTCGCGCGACTGCGGGTCGACGCCGACGGTTGGCTCGTCGAGCATCAGAAAGGCCGGGCGATGCAGGATGCCCAGCGCCAGGTTGAGGCGCCGCTTCATGCCGCCGGAGAAGCCCTTGACGCGCTCGCGCGCCCGGTCAGCCAGCCCGACGCGCTCCAGGGTGTCCTGCACGCGGGGGGCGCGGTTCGCTTTGGCCACGTCGTAGATGCGCGCGAAGAACTCCAGATTCTCCCTGGCGGTCAGGTCGTCGTAGAGAGCCAGTTCCTGGGGCGCCACGCCGATCAGGTGCTTGACCGTCATGCCCTCGCGCAGCGAGTGTCCCGCGATGGTCACCTCGCCGCCGTCGGGGGGCAGGTAGGTACTGAGCATATTGACCGTGGTGCTCTTGCCCGCCCCGTTGGGTCCGAGCAGCCCGAAGATCTCGCCGCGCCCGATGGTGAAGCTCACGCCGTCGACGGCCGTGCGCTCCCCAAAGCGCCTGGTCAGGCGGCGCACCGTCACCAGCGCGTCCGCATCCATGATCTCGTCCCGCCGGGCGTCCGCCGTCGCGTCGCGCGTCGCCATTATCCCTCCCAGTCCGCGTGCCCTATCGTCGTCCTTCCCATCGTCTATCGTATGATGAGGACGGACATCATGTCCCGTCTGCCACCAATCATAGCTCCGTGGGCGCGGCGACGCCAGTGCAGGACGACCGCACGTCAGGTAGGTCGAAAGTCACGGAGTAACCCTCACCCCCAACCCCTGGCTGACTAGATCGTTGGACTATTGACATCGGCGACGCGGCTGGTGAGCGATGAGCAGCCAGGACAGGTTGCGGCGAAACCTATGGTGAACAGAGGAGTAAGATAGATGTGATGCTGCGGCGAGTGCGGCAGGAAGGAGTGTATCCCATGCGACGCGTGCGAGATTTTACCATCGCTTGCCTGCTCATCTACGCGGTTATCGTCCTCACGTACACCGTCATCGCGCCCGCGATCGGCCGAATAGGAACCGTTGACCCGATTCCGGGCATGCAGTCGACCCAGGCGTCTGGGCCGGTAGCGGTCGTACCTGTTCTACCGCTGCCGGGTGGCGTATCGTCCACGCGGCAGGCTCCACAGACTGCTGCGTCCTCCGCTCCTCTCCCATCCCTCGTGGACCTACCCACACCGGTACAATGGCTGCTCCCGCTCCCCCTGGCGATCCTGCTAGCCTATTGGGTCTCCCGCCAATCGCACTATCCCCGAGGAAGGCGCGTTCTCGCATTCGTCTAGGAGGCGACCCGGTAAGTACGGCATGATAGTCGCGCGGGTCTCCCTCCTCGTCGGCCTCTCAGACAGTCGCTTCGACCCAACGGCCGCTAGTTCAGTCGCGTGTGCAGCGCACGCGCCCCTCGTGTCTTACTGGGCCCTGACCTTGCGCTAGCTTGCATTACTTATGAGGAGACCTCCCAGGGGGACGGTCACGACCACCGCACCCGTCGTGAATGATCCAGGCTAGAGGCCCGCCGTATCGATGACCGACACGACGGTCGCGCCGGATGGTCCTGGGACGGTCTGTGCTGGCGATGGCGGAGGCGCCGGCACGAAGGGCAGGCGCGCGTGGAGCCACGCCGGGACCCAGCCCCCACGGGTCGGGCCGGGGCACGCGCGGGCCGCCATCCAGCAGCACCAGGGCGCGGTGCGCGGGTCCGTCCAGGTAGAGACGCGCCCGCGTGCTCGCACCCAGGGGCAGGACGCGCCGCAGCCGGCCCGTCGCCCCGTCCAGCGCGCACAGCGCCATCGCGCTGGCGACCGGCCCGCCGGACGAGGCACTTTGGTGTCCGACGACGACAAGCACCCGGCCGGTCGCGTCGTCGGCGGTGATGGCCTCGGGGACGCCGGGGACGGGCGTGCCGCGCCGGAACCGGCCGCTGGTCCCGTCGAAGATGTCGACGGTCCGGTCGTTGAAGCCGGCCACGTCGATGAGGCCGGACCGCCCGTCGACCGCCACGGGGTAGTGGTCTATTGTCTGGGTCGAGAACGTCGTTCGCACGAGCGCGCCGCTCCGCGCGTCGAGCACGCTCACCGCCCCCAGGCTGGCCACGACCACGCGCCCCGTCCGCGCGTCGACGAGCGGGGTTGCGGCGTCGACGCCGACTGGCGCCGTCCGCACCACCCGACCCCGTTGTAGATCGATCGTCGTGACCGCGCCCGTGTCGGGCACGCTGGCGTAGGCGCGGTGGACGCGGGCGTCGATCGCGATGTTCGGCACGGCGGCGATGCCTCCCGGCGGCAACGCCGGGCCGAGGGGCAGCGTCACGATGATACGTCCATTGATGGCGTCGACAACGCTGACGGCGGAGCCGTGGAGATGGCCGGCGATGACGCGCGCATCCAGCGCGTCGACGACGAGGGGGCCGTCACCGCCGGTGGACGACTCGCCGCTCGTCGGCGCGCTCCCCGACCGTAAGGGCGTGACCCAGAGGGGGCGCAAGGTCCGCGCGTCGTAGGCGCTCAGAAGCCCCTCGGGCGGGGCGTCGGCGAGCACGAAGAGCCGATGGGCGTCCGCGTCGACGGCGAGGTACGCGCTGCCCCGCAACAGGCCGGGCAGAAGCGCGGTGGCCGCGCTGCTCGGGGCGCCTCCCGCGGCGAGCGCATACACGTGTTGGGCCGGGTCGTCGGTCAAGAACGCCTGCCGGTCCGCGGCCTCCAGCGGGATGCGCTCCCAGAGAGCGAACGACGCGTTGGCGCCGAGGGGCGCGGGCGCCACCAGCGCGCCCGCCTGTGCCGCCGTCCGCGCGTCGAGGACGACCACGCGGCCATCCGACGGACTCAACGCGAAGGCGAGTCCCGCCGACCGGTCCAGGGTAAGTGTTGAGATCGGCGCGCTAAGATCGAGCGTGCCGACGATGGGTCCGTCAGGGGGACGACTCCACAGGGCTAGCGCGCCGGCCGCGAGCGCCAGCGCGAGGACACCGAACGTCGCCGCGATACGTGTGCGTGTCATGCGCCCAGCATGCAGGATGCGCATAGTAGCGTCTACCCTCGCCACGACGTGCCAACGCGCCGACGCACCGACACACGGGTGTGCTCTGAGATGGTGATCGTGCGTGCCGACAACCTGACCTTGAAAGGTCATGGTAGGGGACGGACCTTAAAAGGCCGGTGTGGGAGCCTCACACATGCCGGGTGTGCGCCGGATGACGGGCCAGGGAGACCCTTCAGGGTCCGTGCCCTGCCATGACCTTTTAAGGTCAGGCCGCCTCACAACCGTGGGGTGTGCCCACGACGCACCCAGACGCCACAAGCGACAGGGGTCGGCCGCTGGTTTGCCATGCGACCGCGGTCGTCGGCTCCGCGGTCGCGGGTCGGGTCAGGTCACGTAGCGGGGCAGGTGCGCTGGTAGGGGATGTCCGTGCCGACGAACGTGCTCCACTCGGCCGGCGTCAGGTCGCGGCCGGCGACGGCGCAGGCGCGGAGTCGCCACGAGGCGACGGAGGTGTCCCACAGGCGCACCGTCCCATCGGGTCCGACCGAGGCCAGCGTCGCGCCGTCGGGGCTGAAGGCCACGCTCCACACCGCGCCCGCGTGCGCGTCCAGGGGCGGCCCGATGCGCCCGTGCGTGGCCACGTCCCACAGGATAACCGTCCCGTCCTGGCTGCCGGAAGCCAGGGTGCGGCCGTCGGGGCTGAAGCGCACGACATCCACCGACCCGCTGTGCCCGGTGAGCGGCGGTCCCAGCGGGCGGCCGCTGGCCACGTCCCACAGCCGCACTGTGTTGTCCCAGCTCGCCGAGGCCAGCAGGCGGCCGTCGGGGCTGAAGGTGACGCTCCACACGGCGTCCGTGTGGCCCACCAGCGGTGCGCCCTGGAGGTGATGTGTCGCGACGTTCCATATCCTGATCGCGTGGTCCCGGCCGCTCGACGCCAATAGTCTGCCGTCGGGACTGAAGGCCACGCTCCAGACCTCGCCCGCGCGGCCCAGTAGGGGCGAACCCAACTGGTGGCGGGAGGCCACGTCCCATAGCCGGACCGCGCCGTCCAGGCTGCCCGTGGCCAGGGCGCGTCCGTCGGGGCTGAACGCCACGCTGTTGACGGTGTTCGTGTCCGCGGCGATAGCAGGACCCAGCGGGCGGTGGGTCGCGAGATCCCAGAACTGCAGATGCCCGGTCGCGGTTCCCACGGCCAGGGTGCGGCCGTCGGGGCTCAGCGCGACGTTGTACACCGTGCCCGCCTGACTGTGCAGGGCGGCCAGAAGCCGTTGGCGCGTCACGTCCCACAGCCAGACCGTGTTGTCCCCGCCGGTGGCCAGGACGCCCCCGTCGGCGCTGAAGACGACGTTGTGCAGGGGGGCCGTGCGCAGGGGCAGCGATTGCTCGATGCGCGACCGAGGCGTGACGTACCACAGGATGACGCGGTGGTCGGTCCCGCCCGAGGCCATCATCGCCCCGTCGGAGCTGAACGCCACCGCATCGACGGCCCCCGTGTGGCCGGTGAGAGGAGACCCGATTTGTTGCTGCAGCGCGACATCCCAGAAGCGCAGGGTCGCGTCGCTGCTGCTGGAGATGAGGGTATTGCCGTCGGGGCTGAAGGCCAAACCGGTCACGGCGGCCTGGTGGCCGCTCAGGATATACCCCAGGCGCTGGTGGCTGGCCACATCCCACAGGATGATGGTGCGGTCGGCGCTACCCGCCGCCAGGGTCGTCCCGTCGGGACTGAAGGCGACGGTGGACACGTCGCGCGTGTGGCCGCGGAAGGGCCGGCCGACCGGCCGCCGCGTTGCCACGTCCCACAGGACGACGCCGTGCCCCGCGCCGGCGGCCAGCGTCCGACCGTCGGGGCTGAAGGCCACGCTGGCCACCGTCCCGGCGGCGCCGACGAGGGAGTGTCCCAGGGGACGGCCCGTCGCGGCATCCCACAGCACGACGGCGCGGCCCTGACCGGCGGCCAGGATGCGGCCGTCGGGGCTGTACGCCAGACCGGCGACGGCTCCCCGCCCGTCGGAGAGGGGTTGCCCCAGGGGACGGCGGGTCGCGACATCCCACAGCCGCAGCGTCCCAGCGGCGCTGCCCACGGCCAGCCCCTTGCCGTCCGGGCTGAACGCCACGTTGTCGATGGGCGCGCTCCCGCCGTGACCGCTGGACAGGCGCGCCAGGATGCGCCGCGTCGCGACATCCCACAGGATGACGGTCCCATCCTGACTTCCAGAGGCCAGGGTCGCGTCATGGGGACTGAACGCCACGGCGGTGACGGCGCCGGTATGGCCGTTGAGATAGGCCGAGAGGTAGGGATTGGAGGTCGAGAGGTACGTGTTGGCCCCGAGCGCGGTTAGAAGGCTGCCTTTCGCTTCCACGGTGGGAGTGATCTCGGTTGCCTGCGCGGCCAGCAGGAGGGCCAGATCATATTGGTCACCCAGGTGCGCGGGCGCCTGCCCGGCCAGCGCGCGTGAAGTGGCGAGCCTGGCCTGACCGTTCGCGATGTCGCGCGCCGCCACCGCCTGTTGTCGCGAAGACTGTGCCGCCTGCCAGGCGGCGAACGCCGCCACGGCGGCGCCGAGGGCGAGGAGGGACACGAGGGCCAGCGAGAGCGCCTGCCGGCGCAGGCGTCGCGCGGTGCGGGCCTGCGTCTCTGCCCGCCGGCGTTCCGTGGCGGCCTGCTCCTTCTGCCTGTTGGCCTCGTCCCAGGCCCGCTGCAGCGCCTGTTGCTGTCGCTCCCGGTCCGCGCGCTCCCTCTGGACGTTGGCGTAGCGCGCGCGCCAGTCCAGGATGGCGGGAATCAGCACGTCGTGGAAAATCTCGTAGCGGGTGAGCGTCGGCTGGCGGGGCGGCGGCGCGACCGGGCGCAGGATGCGGCTGCCGCCGGAGAGGTGCTCCAGGACGGGCGCGAGACCCTCCGCGGGCACATCGGCGTATGCGGCCAGGTCGTCGACGCTATAGGCCACCTTCGTCCCAGACGGCGCGACCAGGTAGCGGAAGACGCGCGCCGCCACGTCCTGCTCGCGGGCCGGCAGCGCGGCCATCGCCTCGTCCAGGTGCGTGCGCACGATGCGCTCCGCCCCGCCCAGGTCTTCCAGCGTGGCCAGGCGCAGCGTCCTTGAGCCCGCGCGCATCTCCTCGTCCCATAGGCGCGTCAGCACCAGTTGCAGGTAGGGCGTCTCCACGCGCGCCTCGCGCGGCGTCGCGTCGGCGGCGATCGCCCCGCGGCCGTCACGATCCAGCACGACCTGACCGGTCCTGACCTGGGCCACGGCCTCGTCCACCAGGGCCGACTCAACGCCGACGCGGAAGCCGTCCGCGGCGTAGGCCCGGTTGACGTAGGCCAGCGGCTGCTCGACCGCCGCGCGCGCGGCCGCCTGGTCGAGGTGGTCGACGCGCAGATAGTTGTCGAACAGGGTGGGGATACGCCCCTTAAAGCGGTCCAGCCCGGCCAGCGCGTCCTCGCGCAGGGCGATCAGCACGTTGACGCGCAGGTCGGGACGGTTGACGGCGCGGGGCAGCTCGACGGCGAACGACCCGGGGCCGTCCTCGTGCGCGTGATACAGGAAGTATTCCTCGAACTGGTCCAGGATGATCAACAGGCTGCCGTCGACGCGCTCGGTCCAGTGCTGCAAGGCCTGGGTGAGGTCTGTTTGAGGCGTCCCTAGCGGGACCGACGGCGCGGCCGGGACTTCTTGGCCGTCCCACGCCGCGACGACGGATTGCTCGACGCGCTCGATCAGGCCGGCGACGGGGTCGTCCCGCCAGGAATCGAAGACCACGACGGCCAGCTTGGGCGCGCCGAACTCGGCCAGGTTCTGCCGGCCGAGCCCGCGCAGGTGCGACGCGACGCCCGCCCGCAAGACGGAGCTCTTACCCACACCGCTGGCCCCATAGAGCACCGTTAGCCGCATGGCCAGCAGGTTGGCCGCGATGATCTCGCGCTCGGCGTCGCGCCCGAAGAAGAGCGGCGCATCATCCTCGGCGTACGACGTCAGCCCCTTGTAGGGGGCGATGAGCGGCGGCCGGGGAGGCGAGGGGGGCCGCGAGAGCAGCGCGTCACTCATGGCTCGCTCCCCTCATATCTGCCATCGGGACTCGCCGGACCTGCGGCGCCCGCCGGACCTGCGGCGCCCGCCAGCGCCCCGATGCGCTCGCCCAGCGCGGCGATATAGTTGTCCAGGCGCGCGGGGAGGATGGCCACGTCGCGCCTGCTCCACAACTCCTGCTCCATCATCTGAGCGTCCGGCCGCGCGTCGGCCGGCAGCGCCCAACTGCGGTAGTTGTCGCTCAGCTTGCGCTCCCCCCACAGGCGGCGCATGATGACGCGCTGGTTCCAATCGCGCAGGCTGTAGCCAAGGAACAGCACGTGGCTGGTGCGCAGCTTGGCCAGCAACGTCACCGGGATCAGGCCGGAGACGTCGACGCGCGTCAGGTAGTCTATGTAGTTGTCTTCCGTGATGACGTAGCTGTCCCGCTCCGCGTCGGCGCGGTTGACCATACCGTGCAACTTCAGGATGACGGTGCGCCGGTCGAGCGAGAGGCCCCGATACTCGTTGGGCCGCTCGATCACGCGCGCCTCGTCGTCGGGCGGCTGGTGCACGAACAAGCCGCCGTGCTCGCCCGTGGCGGCGTACCACACCAGGTCGAACGGCTCTCCAGCCGCGCGGAAGGCCTGTTCGAGCAGGTCGTCGTAGGTGGTGGTGACGATCAGCTGGTAGCGCGGCTGCAGGCCGGCCGCGCGCAGGGCCGCGGGCAGCCTCGCGAAGAAGTGATGCGCGGGCGTGGGCGGATAATCCGCGTCGTAGAGCTCGTGCAGCGCCGTGTAGAGCGGGCCAGCGCCGGTCATGAGGGCGACGTATTGCGAGGCGCGCGCCAGCTCGGGCGCCCTATCCTCGCCACCCTGTCCGCCGAAGGTGTCCGCCAGGTACGCCGCTAATTCCCGGTGCGTGGGCAGATACTCGCCGTGGCGCCAGGCATGCGTGGCGCCACGGCCGCACAGGTTCGCGTCCGGGCCGAGGAAGGGCACGACTCGCCCGTCGATCAGGGCCTTGACCACCTGCTTGTAGTGGGCCTCCATGGGACCGGCCGGGCGCGCGATGCCGACCGCGCCCTCGGTGGCAGGTCCTGGAGCCGCGGAACGAGCAACGATGGTGGTAAGGGTAGGGGTGATGCGGACTTCGTCCCGCTGTACGACGGCTGTCGCCGCCCGCGCCACGTGAGCGGGGACAGCGGCCTGAGCCTCGGGGGGCGCCATGCCGGTCGCGCGGTCCGTGCGATCCGTTTCGGCCGCGCCGGTCAGGGTGGTAGCGTCAAATGTGCGCGCCCCCTCGTCCGTCACCGCGTCCTCGCGCAGCACTCGAATCGCCTGGACCGTCTCGCCCAGCCCCTCCAGGGCGATCTCCCCTCGCTCGAGATAGGTGATTCCCGCGGTCTTGCGGGCCAGATAGGCCACGCCCGCGGTCGCCAGCGCCTCTCCAGGCCGCGCCAGGCCACAGAGGCGCGCCGCGACGTTTAGCGCGTTGCCCTGGTACCCGCGGTCGGCGGGAATTGCCTCGCCCGCGTCGAGTCCGATCCGTATGCGTAGCGGCCACATGACGCCGGTGGAATCGGCGACCGTCGCCCTGGCGGCGCCGTCGAGCAGGTCCAGGGCGGCGCGCAAGGCCTGGCGCGCCGAGCCAAAGGCGGCCGCCGCCTCGTTGCCCCGTACCTCGATGACGTGGCCGCCGTGGAGGGCCGCGCTCGTGGCCGCGAGCGCGGCGAGCCCCGCGGCCAGCCGGTCCGTCTCCACGTTCGCCGCGGCCGCCGCGTCGCTCCCCTCGACGAGGGGAGAGTCGATACGGGCGTCGGCAATCAAGAACGTGCGCAGGTGCGACGGAGGCTCGACCGGCGACGCGCCGCCGGCCCCCGTCGTGGCGCCCGCTGCGAGCGGCGCCACGTCGTTCGTCGCATGGGCTGTTGCCGGGGCGGACGGGCGGCGGCGCGTCGCGTCCAGCGCGGACCGCTCCTCGGCCGTCAAATTGAGCGCCGCGGCCAGGAGTCCCACGGTGTCGCGATAGGGCCAGTTGGTGACGCCGCGCTCCAGGTCGCTGATCGTGCGCGGGCTGACATGCGCCCGCTCGGCCAACTCTTCCTGCGTCAGGCCCGCCGCTACCCGGTAGCGTTTGAGCAGCTCTCCAAAGGTCAGCGAGGGCGGTGCTGTCATGTCCGGTCTCTTCGCAGCAGAGGGGAGCGTAGGTGTTCATGTCCGGGCTGCTCCGTGAGCCCTGGGGCCATTTCATTGTTGATCGTGGGGTGGGTAGGGGCGTATTGCATACGCCCTGATGCGCGCGGCCAGGGGGGCGTATGCAATACGCCCCTACACCGATCTGGCCGGCCTGACGCGAGAACGACATGGCCCTGCGAGAGCCCTCTGTATGACCTATCCGTCATGCCCATGCGCCCGCCCTCTCATACCTATCCAGCGACCCCAATCATAGCACGCAAAGGCCATAGACGGAGCCTTTTGGGGCGCGAAACCCACGGAGTTCGCGGCTCCGTGACCGACTCCGTGGGCGAGTCTGTGAAGTCCACGTGGTTGGCGCGGCGGCCAGGCTCCAGAATAGGTATGACAGGGAGCCGAGAGACCAATCCTTATGGGGTGAAGGTGAGGAGTGCTCCAACTAGATGATAGATAAAAGGCGCGAGGGGGTTGGTTATGCTGGGGGTGACGGCGTTATTGGTCGAGGCGGACACGGTGTTGCGCGCAACGCTGGCCGCGTTTCTGAAGGGCGAGGGCTATCGCGTGCTGCAGGCCACGGACGCATCGGAGGCCATCGCGCTGCTGGACAGCGCGACGCATCGGGTGGGCGTGACGCTGCTCGACCTGGCCACGGCGGACCCGGATGGGCACGCCGTCCTGGCCCACCTGCAGCGGCGCGGACGGCGCGACCTGCCCGTCCTTGTCTTCAGCGGCCATCACCCCGACGCAGCCTTGCTGGCTGTCCTGGACCACGAGCGGCGCGACTTTATCGCCAAGCCGTTCGACGTCGGCGAGTTGCGCATCCGCCTGCGCCGGCTGGTGCGCCCGTCGTCCCACGGCGCCGAGAAAGCGGACGCGGAGGACGTGGGAGACGCCCAGGACGCGGGAAATGGGGGAGAAGGCGTGCGCGTCTACACCCTGGGCTCCCTGCGCGTCTATCGCGGTGCCACGCTCCTGTTCGACGAGAGCTGGCGCAACAAGCCCGCCAAGAGCGTCTTCAAGGCGCTGCTCGCGGCGCGCGGCCAGCGCCATCCCAAGGAGAGGCTGGCCGAGGACGTCTGGCCGGAGACCGACGCGGAGAGCGTGCTCAATCGTCTGCGCGTGGCCGTGTGCGACCTGCGCCGGCAGCTTGGCGACTCGAAGGCGCGCCAGAACAGCAACAATGCGGATGGGCTGATCGTCCAGCAGGACGGCGCGTACGTCTTCGATCCCGGCGGCGCCTGCTGGACCGACGTCCAGGCCTTCGACGATGCGGTGCGGCGGGGCCGGCGCCTGGCCCGGCAAGGGCGGATCGACGACGCCCTGGCGTCCTATCGCGACGCGGACGAGCTCTACCAGGGCGACTACCTCGCGGACGACCCCTACAGTGAAGCCACTATTGCGGAGCGGGAGCGCCTGCGGCAAGCCTACCTGGCCATGCTCGAAGAGATGGCGTCGCTGTATGAGCAGCAAGGGAACGTGGGCGAGGCGGTGGGCTGCTGCCGCCGCATCCTGCGCCTCGAGCCGTGGCGCGAAGAGGCGGCCCGGCGCTTGATGGACTACCTCGCGCGCGACGGCCGGCGCGGCGAGGCGGTGCGCGTCTTCGGCCACTGCCGCCGGGCGTTGGAGTCCGAAGGCGTCGTCCCGTCCGCGGCGACAGAGCAGTTGTGGCAGCGCATCGCCATCTAACCCTATAGGGGGCAAGCCCAACGCGCTTGACACGAGGGCATCACCGTTCCTATCATGAGGGCACGTCTGCCGAAACGTTTCGGGAGACGATGGGCGCGCGCTCGTACGGGCGCGCACTGGACCCCTGGAGCCGGTAGCGATAGGGTAGCGACGACGATGGCCACTATCAGGGACGTGGCGCGACAGGCGGGCTTGTCGGTGACCACGGTGTCGCGCGCGCTCAACAATTACGACGACGTGGCCAGGGCCACCCGCGACCGGGTACGACGGATCGCGGAGGCGCTCGACTACCATCCGAGCGCCGTCGCCCGCAACCTGCAGGGGAGCATGGCCAACGCCATCGGCCTCGGTATCCCCAACGTGCTGCACCGCTCCTACGACATGCCGTGGCTCGAGTTCATCGGCGGCATGGGCGCCACCTGCGCCGGACGCGGGGTCGACCTGCTGGTCTCGACTGCCGACGTCCACGATGTGCGGAGCCAGGGATTCCAGCGCCTGGTGCGCGAGCGCCGGGTCGATGGATTGATCATCTGCGACATCCGTTGCCATGACGCGCGCATCCCCTACCTACAAGAGCGCCAACTTCCCTTCATCGCCTTCGGCCGCACCGCCGGCGACCCGACTTACTCGTTTATCGACGTGGACGGGGCTGACGGCATGCGCCAGATCATGGACCATCTGATCGGGTTGGGCCACCGCCGCATCGCCTACCTGGGCCTTGACCCCGCCTTCGGCTTCTCGCACTACCGTTTCGCCGCCTATGGCGCGTCGCTGCAACGGGCACAGCTCTGCGACGACCCCGCCCTGGTGCGCCACGGGCTCGGCGAGGCGGACGTGGCGCCCGCGCTGCGGTCCCTGCTGACGCTGCCCGACCCGCCCACGGCCGTGTTCGCCGGCGCCGACTTCCTGGGCCTCGCGGTGCTGCGCGCCGCCCGCGCCCTGGGCCTTGCCGTGCCCGACGACCTGTCCCTGGCCGTCTTCGACGACAGCCTGCTCGTCGAGCACGCCGACCCGCCGCTGACCGCCGTCGGCCAGTCCAATCGCCAGCTGGGCGAGGACGCCGCGGCGCTGCTGCTCGACCGCGTGGCCGATCCCGACCTGCCCCTGGCGCAGCGCCTGGTCACGCCAACCCTCGTCGTGCGCCGCTCGACAACATCTCCACGCGAGTGCGCCCCGCGATGGTGAGGCGGCCTGACCTTGAAAGGTCATGGCAGGGGACGGACCCTGAAGGGCCTCCATGGGCCCCTCATCGGTCGCGCCCCCGGCGTACGCGAGGCTCCCCCGGCTGACCTTTTAAGGTCCGTCCCTGCCATGACCCTTCAGGGTCAGGCCGTTGCAGCGCCACCACAATTTCGGGACGTACCCTCCCCAAGCCACAAGGGTTGACAGCGCCGCGCGAGACGTATAAGATGGACGCATGGAGCCGAAACGTTTCGGTTCACCAGAGGGCGTGGTCGCCCCCTTACGCTTTTCTTGCCCGTCCACTGGTATCCTCCGGTAGCGCCCGACCGTCCACCGGGATGCGGCGACGCCCTTGGCGAGTGAACTGTGAAAGGAGGTTAGCCTACCAACGAGGGTAGCGAAACGGCCTGTCATGCAGCCGGACCTCCCATGACCACGTGTGGTCATGGCGTCACGGCACAACGGCAACCCGGACTATCACACTGCTTATCGACATCCAGGCCACGGTTGGCCATAGCTCATCCGCGTGGGACGATGCGGTCCCACGCCCGACCGAACAGCTACGCTCGATTTTTCGGCGAACGGCCGCTGTTTTGTCGCACAACCACGTAATGGCACGTCGAATGGAGAATGACCTCCGTTAACGGGTGTCGGCTCAGGACCGGTCCACAACATAGGTCGGACGGTCCGGGGCCAACGCCGAGAGCGACGAGGACACGCTCCACGACGTGGAGAGAGAAGGTTAGACACATATGAAGCGTATCCATCGACTCCGCCTCCTGCCGGCGGCGGCGCTCGTCGCGCTCGGCGCGGCGGTTCCCATGGCGGGCCACACCGCCTCGGCGTCGGCCCAGGGCCACAGCGCAGCCAGCTTCACCCTCAGGTTTGCCACGTTCTTCAGCGACCCGGAAAAAGCAGAGTTCAATCAACGAATTCTGCCGCTGTTCCAGAAGCAGTATCCCGGCGTCAGCGTTGCTCTGCCGAGTATCCCCCCGGATCGCGGGCTCGCCGTCACCCAAATCGCCGCCGGAAAGGGCGCCGACGTCACCAACCTGGGCGACGGCGACGTCGGTTACTACGTCGATCACAATGTGTTGGCGGACCTCGTCCCCTACCTGGGCCGGGGGTTCCTCAACCAGTACCTGCCCAACACGCTGACCATCGGCCGCGTGGGCAGCAAGCAGTACTCGGTGCCCAAGGATTACTCCACGCTGGGCGTCTACTACAACAAGGCCCTCTTCAAGGCCGCAGGCGTGGCTTTCCCCCCGGCGACAGGATTCACCTGGGACCAGTTCCGCAGCGACGCCCTCGCGCTCTCCAAGAAGAGCGGGACCTACAGCGTGCTCTACGACCCCTCGTGGTCGCGCCTGGCCGATCTGGTGGTGCGCTCGTTCGGCGGTAGCCTGATCAGCGCCGACGGCAAGCACATCGTCGGCTACATGGACAGTCCCGCCACGGTTAAGGCCATCACCTTCTGGAGCGGGCTGACCACGCAGGACCACGTCGCCCCCACGCCGTCGCAGTTCGCCTCGGCGACCAACGGCGGCGCCGACCCCTTCGCCCAGGGTAAGGTGGCTATGAACGTCACCGGCATCTGGCCGTCCCCCACCTACAAGACGACCTCCGGCCTATCGTTCGGCGTGGTTTCGTTCCCGCAGGCCGCGGGCGCGCCGCCGAACAATACGATCTGCTACGCTGGCTTCGCCATGGCCCGCACCACCCAGCACCCCAAGGAGGTCGCCGCGCTGATCAAGCTGATGAGCGGCCCGGTCGGCGACGCGATCTGGGGCAAGGTCTCGTTGCCGGCCGTCAAGGCGGTGGCCGACAAGAACGGCGACGCCATGGACCCCGTCCGCGGCGTCTTCCTCAACGGGGTCAAGAACATCCGGCAGCTGCCGGGTGATATCACTGGCCCCGAGGCGGCCGCCGCTGTCGGCGATACGTTGCACGAGGGCCTGACCCTGCTCGACGGCTCCCCCGGTACGCCCGTGCAGCAGGTGCTGACCATCGAGGCCAAGAAGGGTCAGGCAGCGCTCAGCTCCACCAAATAGCCGCCTGCTAAGTAGTCGTTGCAAAGTTCTTGCGGCATGGAGGCATAAGAGTCCCCCCTGGGAGCGCCGTCTCTCGCTGCGCTGCCAGCCGGCACACCACGGCCGGCTGGCAACCGGCGCTCCCAGGAACGTACTGGCGCCTACTTAGCGGGTGAATGTCAGGTTGGCTATGGAGCGCGGGCCGTCGAATCTATCACACCCGACGGTCCGCGCTCCCCGTCACCGCACCGATGGGTATCGATCACGGCGACGTTATGACGCATCGAGGGGTCGGCGACGACATCGGGCGACATCGAGCTTGAAGCTTGGCACACCCGCGCTTGCGGGCCAGCGCGGCCGTGGATGTAGGGAGAGGGAGAGGAGGGTACGCAATGGCACAGGCGATATCCGCGGGCAAGGTACAGGCCCGCAGGAGGATGACCAAACGCGATTGGCGCGAGGCGCGGACGTTCTACTTGCTGATCGCTCCCTTCCTGGCGGGGTTCTTGTTCGTCTACCTCATCCCAAGCGTCGTGTCGCTCTATACCAGCTTCACGCAGTGGAATATCATCGACGCGCCGCAGTGGATCGGCGCCGACAACTACACCAACCTATTCACAAACGACGCCGACTTTTGGCAGGCCCTCAAGGTAACGGCCGTCTACGCGGCGCTGTTCCTGCCCGCCAGCTTGATCGTCTCGCTGGCGCTGGCCATGCTGATGAATCGCCAGAGGCCCGGCGTCAATGTCTTTCGCGCCATCTACTACATGCCGTCGTTGCTGTCGGGCGTGTCGGTTGCCGTGCTGTGGATCTGGATCTTCAATCCCCAGAGCGGCATCCTGGACCAGCTCCTGGCGATCGTCGGACTGCCGCGCATCGACTGGCTCAACAACTCGTTCTGGGTCGTCCCGGCCATCGCGCTGACCAGCCTGTGGGGCATCGGCAACATCGTCGTGATCTACCTTGCCGGGCTCAAGGGCGTGCCGCAACCGCTCTACGAGGCAGCCGGGATCGACGGCGCCGGTTGGTGGGCGCGCTTCTGGAACGTCACCATCCCCCTGCTCACGCCGACCATCTTTTACAACCTGCTGACCGGCCTGATCGGCGTGTTCCAGATCTTCGACGGCCCCTACGTCCTGACCGGGGGGCAGGGCGGCCCTCCGATACTCTCGGGGCTCAATATCCTGGGCGCCTCCAAGTTTTACATGATCAAGCTCTACCGCGACGGTTTCGCCGCGACTCAATTCGGCAAGGCCTCGGCGGAGGCGGTCCTGCTGTTCGCCTTTATCGTGGTCCTGACCCTGATCGTGCTGCGCACGTCACGCAGTTGGGTATTCTATGAAGGCAACGTCGTCAAGGGCGAGTAAGGAGGTTCAGCATGGCGCAATCTATTAGCCCTGTCGCCGCCGGCGGACGGGTGGCGAGCGATAGGGGCACGGGGGCGCGCGCGCGCAGGCGCCTCATCGGGACCGTGCTGACCTACCTGATCCTGACGGTCGGGGCCATCAGCGTCCTGATCCCGTTCTACTCGCAGATCACGACCTCGCTGAAGGACGGCAATCAGATCGCCGCTGGCGGCGCCCTGGCCTTTCCCAACCCCGCGCACTGGCACAACTTTATCGACGCGTTCACCCAGCCGAGCGCCCAGTTCGGCTACTACTTCCTGAACACCATCCTGATCGAGATCGGCCAACTCACCGGCACGCTGCTCACGGCGACGATGGCGGCCTACGCCTTTGCGCGCTTGCGGGCGCCGTTCAAGGACCAGTTGTTCTTCCTGGTGCTGGCGCTGATCGCCGTGCCCGGCGTCATCCTGCTTGTGCCGCAGTACTTCATCTACAGCAAGCTTAACCTGACCGACACGCTCTGGCCGCTGATCATCCCGGCTTTCCTGGGCGGCGCGCCAACTTATATCTTCCTGCTGCGCCAGTTCTTCCAGGGCGTGCCGGCGGAGTTGGGCGAAGCCGCGTTCGTGGACGGGGCGGGAACGATGACCACGCTGTTCCGCGTCTACGCACCGCTGGCCAAGCCGGCGCTGGCGGCGGTGGCCATCTTCGTGTTCATCGGCCAATGGCACGACTTCTTCGGCCCGCTGATCTACCTGTCCAGCGAGAGCCATTTCACGCTGGCCCTGGGCATCAACAAGTTCGTGGCGAACACGAGCGCGGGCGGCGGCCAATCGACGACCTGGAACCTGCTGCAGGCGTCGTCGATGGCCATCGTGCTGCCGCCGCTGCTGGTGTTCCTGTTCTTCCAGCGGTTCTTCATCGAGGGCATCACGCTTGGCGGCGTCAAAGGCTAGCGCCGGCGTCAGGGGTGCCGCGCGGGAACTCCCGGACGCGATGGCGCCTGTAGGCGTCTCGTCGCCGTCGCGTCCCGGCGCCTCTCGTCGCCCGGTCAGCGAGGATCGTCTGGCCACAAGGACCCTCGTCGCGGTTGCGCTGCTTTCGGCGACGGGGTTGGCCTGGGAAATCGTGCTGACGCGGCTGGCCTCGGTCCTGCTGGCCTATCACTACGCCTTCGTCGCCGTCTCGCTGGCCGTCTCGGGCCTCGGCCTCGGTGCCGCGCTCGTCTACGCGCTCCCGCAGCGCGCCGCGCCACGGGCTGCCGTGGTCGGCGCGCTGGCCGGCGCCGTCGTCTTTCCCCTCCTGGCGCTACTGCTGCCCGCCATCGCGGCCGACGGGACGCTACCCGTCCTATTGGCCCCGGCCCTGTTGCCGTTCGTCGCGCTCGGCGTCGCGTTTGCCGCCGTCTTTCGCACACGTTCGCAAGCAGCCGCGCTGCTGTACGGCGCTGACCTCCTGGGAGCGGCGCTCGGCGCGGGCGGCGTGATCCTGGGGCTCGACCTCGTCGGCCCCTTTGGTATGCTCTTCGCGCTCGGGATTGCCTGCGCGCTGGCCGCGCTGCTTCTCCCCTCTCCCGCGCGCGGGAGAGCCGGTTGGGCTGTCGGCTCCGCAGAGCCGAGAGACCAATCCGCATGGGGCGGGGGTGAGAGTCCCCTCGCGGCGTTGCTGCTATGCGCGGGCGTCGCGGGCCTCCTCGTACAAGCGTTGTTCTCCCCGCTGGGCATCGACTACGCCCAACTGCGCAATGCGCCGCCGGATAAGACCATCGTCGGCGTGCTGCGCGACCCGGCGCAGCACGCGCGGGTCATCGATACGCGCTGGGACGCCTTTGCGCGCACCGACGTGGTGGCCACGAGCGACCCCTCGCGGCGCTTCGTGTTTACCGACGGCGGCGCGGGTACCTATATGGTGCGCTGGGACGGCAATCTCGCCTCGCCCGACCTCATCCCGCTCCTGAATGATCTGGAGACGACGCCGCTCTTGGTCAGGCCGGACACGTCTTCGGCATCAGGCCGCCTCGGCAACGTGCTGGTGATCGGCGCGGGCGGCGGCATCGACGTGCTGCGCGCGCTGGCCGCCGGGGCCCAACACGTCACCGCGGTCGAGCTCAACGCGGCCACAGTCGCGGCGGTGCGCGCCGAGCGCGCCTACAACGGCAACATCCTCGATCGGCCCGACGTGACCACCGTGGTCGACGATGGACGCCATTTCCTGGCCCGCACGCACGACCGCTACGACGCGATCCTGCTCAATCTGGTCTACAGCGGCGCGGCGCAGGGCCAGGGCAACGCGCTGGCCGAGAGCTATATCTTTACCACGCAGGCTTTCCAGGCCTACCTGGCGCACCTCACGCCGGGCGGCCGCATCGGCGTGATCGGGCACCAGGGACTGGAGGGGCTGCGCGCCTTCACCACCGGGATCGAGGCGCTGCATCGCAACGGTCTCTCGTACCCCGAGGCCATGCGGCGCGCGGCGTTGGTGATGACGGTCAACAACACCCCCGAGTCGCGTCCCTCGCTAATGCTGCTGCAGGGCGCCCCGTTCACGCGCCAGGAGGCGGACGACCTGCAATCGCGCGTCGACGCGCTGGGCCTGCAGCGGCTGTACGTCCCCTTCCTCTTCCAGGGCGGCTTCGACATGCTGGCGGTGGGGACACAGACGCTGGACCAACTTTTCCAGGACAGTCCCTATGCCATCGGCCCGACCGACGACGACCGCCCCTTCTTTTTCGACCTGAGCTTCGGCCTGCCCGATGGACTGGGCACGGCGCTGTGGTACGCGTGCCTCGTCGCGCTGGGCCTGATCGCCCTTGTTTTCTTCCTACGCGAGGGGCCGGACGAGGCGGCGGACGGGCCACGGTCCGCCGTCGACCCCATGGACCCCACCTTCCGGCCGCGTGGCTCGGTCTGGGCGCTGGGCCTGACCGTGGCGCTGCTCGGCGTCGGATTCATGTGCGTCGAGGTGCCGCTGGTGCAGCGCGCTATCCTGGTGTTGGGCGATCCGGTGCGCGCGCTGACCACCGTCCTGGTGGCGTTGCTGCTCGGCGGCGGCGTCGGCAGCCTGCTGGTAGGTCGCATCCTGCCGCGGGTCGCGGGTCGCGGACTGCCCCTGGCTCCGCTGGCCGTGGCCGCGCTGGTCGTGGCGACGCTGGCGGCGCTGCCGATCGCGCAGTCCGGCCTGCTGGCCCAGGGAGCCGGTTCCGCCACCATCGGCGCCGGACTGCTCTTGCTGCCGCTGGGTCTGGCCCTGGGCATGCCCTTCCCGCTGACGCTGCGGCTGGCCGCGGCCATGTTGCCCGGCGATATCGCCCTCTTCTGGAGCGTCAACGCGCTGTTCTCGGTCGTCGGATCGGTGCTGGCCGCCGCTATCGCGGTGCAGGTTGGGTTCGGCGCTGTGCTGGCCATCGGCGCGCTCTGCTACGGCCTTGTCGCCGCGACGCTGGCCCTCTACGTTGCCGCGGGGCGGCGCGCGAGCAGAACCGTACGATCCTACAAGGGCAGCGTGCGCGCGGCGCGAGCGGCCCACTCGTGACCGACAGCGTGACCGACGGCATGAGCATCGCCAAAGATGAGCGACTCGACGACCCGTATATCGCCGCAGGCGACCGCGCCTACCTGATCGGGACCCAGGACGGCGGCTTCCCCGACCTTGGCTCGCACGTCAAAGGGGAGATGGGCGGCGTCTGGAGCCATCCAATCAAGTTACTGGACGGCTTCTGGCTGCGCATCGACGACCAGTGGCTGCCGGGCGCGCACCGCTTCATCAGCGGCCCTTTCTGGAACGCCCACGAGTACACCCTGCCCGACGGTCTGACGGTGACGCGCCGCCAGTTTGCGCCGGACGGTGAGCGCGCGGTCGTCGTGCGCTATACCCTGCGCTCTTCTACCGCGCGTACCCCACGGTTGCGCCTGCTGGCCCGCACCGACCTGCAAGGCGTCTGGCTGTCGGATTGGGACGGGGGCCACGATGGCTACGACCACGCCGCCTACCAGGATGACCTCGGCGCCTGGCTCTGCCGCGACGACCTCAATCCCTGGTACATCGCGGTCGGCGCGCGAGAGCAGGCGCCGACGGCCTGGCAGAGCGGGCGCGACGTGTGGGGACCTGAGCGGACGGCGGGACGCGGTGTGTCCGTGGCCCTCGACTACACGCTCTCCGTGCCAGGTGGGGGCGAGGAGGCCAGCATTGAGTTCGTGGTGGCCGGCTCCAATGAGGGATCGCTGCCGGCACGGGAGACCTTTGCGCGGGTGCGCGACATGGCCTCCGCCCTCTGGACGGCCAAGGCGCGGCGCTACGACGCCATGCTCAGGCGCAACGGTCTGGACATCCCGGACCCGACGGTCGGTGCGGCCTGGGATTGGCTCAAGTGCAACAACGACTGGCTGCTGCGCGACGTGCCCGGCGTCGGGCGCGGCCTCGGCGCGGGGGCGCCGGAGTATATGTGGTGGTTCGGCTGCGACAACGCCTACGCGCTGCTGGGCTGCCTGGCCCTGGGCCAGCACGAGACCGCCATGCGGACGCTCGACCTGCTGCGCACGCTTAGTGTCGCGCGCAACGGTGACAAGGGGCGGGTCATCCACGAGGCTAACACGCGCGGCGACGTCTTCAATCCCGGCAACACGCAGGAGACGCCGCAGTTCGCCGCCACGGTCTGGCAGACCTTCCTCTGGACGGGCGACCTCGATTTCTTGCGGCGCGCCTATCCCTTCTGTCGCCGCGGCGTGCTGGAGTGGACGCTCGGCGCGTGCTGCCCCGATGGCGACGCGCTACCCCATGGCTACGGCCTCATCGAGGTGGAGGGCCTTAACCTGCAGTGCGTCGACACGGCGGCGCACACCGCCGTTGCGCTGGACGCCCTGGCGGGGATGGCCGCGGTGTTGGGCGACGAGGCCGCCGCCGTACGTTGTCGCGACCTGGCATGGAGGGTGCGCGCGCGCGTCGAGGAGGCTTTCTGGCTGGAGGACGAGGGCCTGTACGGCGATGTGCGCGGCACGCCCGCCGAATTGGCGCCCCGGCTGCGCGATTGGATCGGCCGGGCGGGGAGTCCCGATTGGCAAGGACAGGCGCGCCAGGCCGCTGAGGAGGCGCTGCGCCGCCTGTTGCGGGAGGCCGAGTCCGATCCGCACCAGGACCGCAAGCGCGCCTGGGCCTGCGGCAATTGGAGTCTGATCAGCCCCCTGGAGACGGGTATCGCCGCGCCGGAACGGGCGCGCCGGGTGCTGCGCTCGATGGAGACCGATCGCTTCAGCGGGCGCTGGGGCATGTACCTCAACGGATTTGACCGTCGCGCCGTCATGAGCATCAGCACCGGGGCGCTGGCCGCGGCCGAGTTGGCCTATGGCCGCGCCGAGGCCGCCCTGGGCTACGTGCGCGCGGTCGCCGAGACGCTGCCTCTGCACATGCCGGGCGCCATCTCCGAGCTGTCGCCCGACAGCGGCTGCTTCGTGCAGGCGTGGTCCGGCTACGCCGTGGCCTGGCCCGTGGTGGCGGGGATGTTCGGCGTGCGTCCCGACGCCTTCCGCCGCCGGCTGGCCCTTGAGCCGGTCTTTCCAGAGGGTTGGCGGTCCGCGCGCCTCACGAATCTGCGCGTCGGCGCCAACAGCATCGACCTGGACTGGGACGGCGCGACCCTGACCGTGACCACGCGTGAGCCCGGTTGGACCATCACGTCCGACCGTGTTCCCCTATCCATCGTCGACAAGGAGACGGGGTAATGGATCAACTGGTCACGCGCGAGGGACGCCTCTTCCAGGTATCCGACGCCAACGGGGATATCACGCCAGAGCACGCCACGTCCGGCCTGTACGCGCACAATACGCGCTTCCTGGACCGCTTCGAGCTGCGCGTCAACGGCTTGGCGCCGACGACCCTGACCGCGAGCGCGGCCGAAGACGACGTACAGCGAGTGTGGGCGCAGGCCAAAATCGCGCTGAACCCGGAGCCGCGCTGGGCGACCCTCAGTGTGCAGCGGCAGCGGGTGCTGCACGGCGCCACGATGTACGAGCGCGTGACGGTCACTAACTACGAGCGCCACGACACGCTGGTGACACTCGAGGTACGCTACGCCGCCGACTATGCGGACGTGTTCGAGATACGTGGGTTGCCGCGGCCCGCGCGCGGCCGCCTGCTCCCGGCCGAGGTCGATGCCGGCGAGGGCACGGTCGTCCTGGGCTACCACGGGCTCGACGACGTGACGCGGCGCACAATGTTGCGCTTCACCCCGGCGCCGCGGTCGCTCGACGCCGGGCGGGCGCACTGGCAGACGCCGCTGGCCGCGCAGGGCACGCTCACGCTCGACATTGCCGTCACCGTGGCCGAGGATGAAGCGGGCGCCGAAGTAGAGGACGACAAAGGGCCTGCGGCCTATCGTGCAACGACGCCTGGGGGCGCGGGCGTCCCGCCCGTCCCCGCCCCCGTCACGCCTGGGACGACTGGGAGCGCGGGCGTCCCGCCCGTCCCCGCCCCCGTCACGCCTGGGACGACTGGGAGCGCGGGCGTCCCGCCCGCCCCCGTCATGCTCGGGTCGAGCGGACAGCGCGGCGAGCGCCCTGCGTCTGCGGACAATGCACAGACCATGGCGGACACTATCGCGCCGGGTGATGGCGTCGCCGGCTTCGACGCCGCGTTAGCGGCCTTGCGGCGCTCCTACCAGGACTGGCGCGCGTCCTGTACCGTCCTGGAGACCGATCACGCCGCGCTGCGGCGGGTGCTCGACCGCGCGGTGCTCGACCTGCGCCTGCTGCGGGCCGACCTCGGCCACGGCCCGTTTCCCGTGGCCGGCATCCCCTGGTTCGCCGTCCCCTTCGGCCGCGACTCGCTGATCACGGCCATCCAGGCGCTGCCGCTGACCCCCGACCTGACCCGCGGCACGCTGCGCACGCTCGCCGCTTTGCAGGGAACAGTGGTCGACGTCTGGCGGCAGGAAGAGCCGGGCAAGATCCCGCACGAGCTGCGGCGCGGCGAGATGGCCAACCTCGACGAGGTGCCGTTCGGACGCTACTACGGCTCGGTCGACAGCACGCCGCTCTTCCTGGTGCTGCTGTGCGACTACTATGCCTGGACGGGAGATCTGGCGCTGGCGCGCGAGCTATTGCCCTGCGTGCGCGCCGCGCTGACCTGGATCGACCGCTACGGCGACCCCGACGGCGACTTATTCGTCGAGTTCGAGGCCGACGGCGGGCGCGGTTTGACCGTGCAGTCGTGGAAAGACTCCGTCGACTCGTTGAGCCATCGCGACGGCAGCCCCGCCACCGGCGCCATCGCCGTGGTGGAGGCGCAGGGGTACGTCTACGACGCCAAGCGCCGCCTGGCGCCGATCCTGGCGCGGCTGGGCGAGGATGAGCTTGCCGGGCGCCTGATGCGCGAGGCGGCGGCCCTCAAGGACCGCTTCAACGCGGCCTACTGGATGCCGGACCGCGACTACCTGGCCATCGCCCTGGACGGCGCCAAGCGGCAGGTGGGCACCGTGTCCTCGGACGCGGGCCACTGCCTGTGGTCCGGCATCGTGGATGAGGATAAGGCGGCGTCTGTCGCCCGCCGGCTGTCCGCGCCCGACCTGTCCAGCGGCTGGGGCATCCGCACGTTGGCCACGGGCGAGGTCTCCTACAACCCCATGAGCTACCACAACGGCTCGGTGTGGCCGCACGACACGTCGCTGTGCGCGCTGGGGCTCAAGCGCTACGGCTACGACCGGGAGGCCAACGCGGTGTCTATGGGTGTGGTGGCAGCGGCAGAGCACTTCGCCGACGCGCGGCTGCCCGAGTTGTATTGTGGCTTCGAGGCGCACGACGGTCCGCCCGTGCCCTATCCCGAGGCCTGTTCGCCGCAGGCCTGGGCGGCCGCGGCGCCGCTCGCCCTCGTGCAGAGCATGCTGAGCCTGGAGCCCGACGCCGCGGCGGGCGTGTTGCGTCTGCGGCCGCACCTGCCGGACGGGGTCGAGCTGCTATCCCTGCGCGGCCTGCGCGTCGGCGCCGCCACGGTCGACCTGCGGGTGACGCGCGACGGGGTGGACGCGACCGTCCGCGAGGGCACGCTGCAGGTCGTGGTCGAGAATCCTATGAACACGACACTGGATAGACGACGGGGTAGGGAGACTGATGGCTGAAAGGGGTGAGTGGCAGTTTCCGGAGCGCGCCGAGGCGTCGATCGTCGAGCTGCAGGCCGCGATGACCGGCGGGCAGCTGACGGCGCGGGAACTCGTCCGGCTGTACCTGGCGCGCATCGAGGCGCTCGACCGGGGCGGGCCACGGCTCAACGCCGTCCTGGAGACGAATCCCGAGGCGCTGGATATCGCTGCCCGGCGCGACGACGAGCGTCGGGCAGGGCGCGTGCGAGGCCCCCTGCACGGCATCCCTATCCTGCTCAAGGACAACGTCGACACGGCCGACGGCATGATGACCGCGGCTGGCTCGCTGGCCCTGCTGGGCACACCAGCGGGTCAGGACGCCACGGTCGCGGCGCGGCTGCGCGAGGCCGGCGCGATCCTGCTCGGCAAGACGAACATGAGCGAATGGGCCAACTTCCGCTCGAGCCACTCCTCCAGTGGCTGGTGCGGGCGCAACGGGCAGTCGCGCAACGCGTACGCGCCGGACCGCAGTCCCTCCGGCTCGAGTTCGGGCTCGGCCGTCGCGGCAGCCGCCGCGCTATGCGCCGTGGCCCTCGGCACGGAGACGGACGGCTCGATCGTCTCGCCGGCCGGCGCGAACGGCGTGGTCGGCCTCAAGCCGAGCATCGGGCTGGTCAGCCGCGCCGGGGTCGTGCCGATCGCGCACAGCCAGGACACGGTCGGCGTCCACGCGCGGAGCGTCGCCGACGCGACGGCGGTGCTGACCGCCCTCGCCGCGACAACCCCCGACCCACGCGACCCGGCGACCCATGCGGCCATGGGAGCGGCGGCCTCGGGAGCGGCGGCCTCGGGAGCGGCGGGCGACTATACCCGATTCCTCGACCCGGACGGCCTGCGCGGGGCGCGGGTCGGCGTCGCCCGCAACCTGGGCTTCGGCGCCAGCGAAAAGGGCGACGCCGTGATGGAGGCGGTCATCCGGGCGATGCGCGACGCCGGATGCGGGATCGTCGATCCCGCGCCCGTTCCCTCGGACTTGCGCGCCGCCTCGGAGGCCGAAATGGCCGTGTTGCAGTTCGAGTTCAAGGCGGGCTTGAACTCGTACCTTGCCACGCGGCGGGACGTGGCGCTGGACCGTGAGGGCTTCCCGCTATCGCTGGTGGGTCTGATCGGGTTCAACGAGGCCCACGCGCGGGAGGAGTTGGCCCTTTTCGGCCAGGATCTCCTGCTGGCGTCCGAGGTCCGCGGGCCGCTGAGCGACCCGACCTACCTGAACGCGCTGGAGACGAGCCGGCGCCTCTCCGGCCCCGAGGGCCTCGACAGAGTGCTGGACGAGCATTCCCTCGATGCCCTTGTGGCCCCAACCGGCGGCCCCGCGTGGCTGATCGACCCGATCAACGGCGATTCCGGGGTGGCGGGGAGCGCGGGTCCGGCCGCGCGCGCCGGCTATCCGCTGATCAGTGTCCCGGCGGGCTTCGTCTCCGGCCTGCCGGTCGGTCTCACGTTCATGGGCCGCCGTTTCTCGGAAGCGATCCTGGTCAGGCTCGCCTATTCTTTCGAGCGCCACGTCGCGGCCCGGCGGCCGCCCCACCTTGAGCCCGTGCCGCCGACGGGCTGAATCGTCGCCGCGATGTGGCGCCGTTCACATCGACGTGCCTTTGTCCACGACGCCGGGACGCCGCGCAACGCCCCGTCTTGTCCTTGACGCCCGTTGCCGCTCACGACGGCGCGTCCCTGCGTGCGCGTCCTTGTCGCCCGCGTCAGGCGTCGGCGGGGCTCCTCGTGCTCCGATGCGGCGACGTACGCGATGACAAACTGGCGGAAGGCGCCCGCCGCCTGGGAGAGATAGCGCCGGTCGTCCCACGCCATGCTCAGAGTGTGCCGGTGAGACCGTCAACATCCCGGCCAACGCGCCGCACCAGTTCACGAACCGGACCGACCAGCCGGTGCGGCTGCTGTGCATCTGCGCGCCGTCCGGGCAGGACCGCACCCAGCCGTTCCTCATGACCGACGTGTGGGTCCGCCGAGAGACGGGCTGGCAGCTCGTGTCGTGGCACAGCAGCCCGCTCCCGTCGCCCCCGTGTAGCCAGATGATGACCCTACGCTGTGCTTCTACTAGCTTGCAATGCTATCTAGATAGTGTTACAATCTAGCCGTGGACGACGAACGGCGCGCGCAGTGGCTCAAGGGGGTGCTGGATCTCTGCATCCTGGGGGCGCTCACCGAGGGAGAGCGCTACGGCTATGAGCTTGCCCAGCGCCTCGAACACGCCGGACTGGGCCGTATCAAGGGCGGCACGCTCTACCCGCTCCTGGCGCGCCTGGAAACAGCGGGCCTCGTCACCAGCCGGTGGCGCCCGGGCGCGCAGGGGCCGGGGCGTAAGTACTATGCCCTCACCGTCCAGGGCCGCCACACCCTCGCGGAGCAAGCCGCCGCCTGGGCGACGTTCGCGACCCACGTCGCGCATCTGGTACACGCCACTCCGAAGGAGGAAAGGGACGATGAACACGGAAACATACCTTGAGCGGTTGGCCGCGAGCCTGCAGCGCTACGGCGTGGAGAGCGCCCAGATCGGCGAGATCGTCGGCGAGGTCGAGAGTCACCTGGCCGAGAGCGGGGAGGACGCCGTCGAAGCGTTCGGGCCGCCCGACGCCTACGCCGAACACCGGGCGGCGAGCCTGGAGCGCGGGACCGCGTCGGGGGACGCCTGGCAGCGCCGTACCTTCCGCGCGACCGCCTTCGATGAGATGCGCATCCTCGCCGCGGCGGGGCACGATGGCTGAGAACTCACCGACGTGGCCGCTTTCGCCCTATCCTGCCGGCGCCCGCGGGACCCCGGCATGGTGCGGCGGTGGGAGTACCGCCGCCGTGTCGGGATTAACCGCGACGCGCTGGTCGTGGAGATGCGGGCCACGGGCTGGGAACCCTGCGGGCTCTGGCTTCCCTTCCACTACTTCAAGCGTCCCCTGGCCGAAGCCGGCGCACGCGACAGGCTGGCGCGGCAAGGGTGAAGCACGCGGCGCCCGGACGACGAGGCAGACTATCGTCACTGCGGCGCCGTGGCACAGAGGCGCTTACAACAATGAGGGGGTAGAGACGACGTGGCACATGATGCCGATCTGGACGCGGCGACGCGGGACGTGATGATCGAGCGCGTTCTGGCGCATCTGCGCACACATTACGTGTTCCCGGCGGCAGCCACTCGTATGGAGGAGGCCGTCCGGAAGCATGTGCGGGACGGCGTCTATGACGCCCTGCCCACTGAGGACGCCTTCTGCGCGATCCTCACGGCCCAGCTCCAGGAGGTCAGCGGGGACAAGCACCTCCGCTTGATCTACAGCGCCGAGGCGCTGCCGGAGCGCGACAACGCCTACGAGGACCCCGCATGGCTCGAGGAGGAGCGCCAGGCGGGCCTACTGGCCAATTTCGGGTTCCACCGCGTCGAGCGATTGCCCGGCAACGTTGGCCTCCTGGAGCATCGCGGGTATTTCTATGACCCGGCCTACGCGGGCGACACGCTCGTCGCGGCCATGCGCCTGCTCGCGCACACGGATGCCCTCATCATTGACCTGCGCCACAACCGCGGCGGCGAGTCGGCGATGGTGGCGCTGCTGTGCAGCCTCGTGTTGCCCGCGACACCGATCCACCTCGGCGACTTCTATACGCGCGACACCGACACGACGGAGCAGTCGTGGACACTGCCGTATCTCCCCATCCCGCGCTACGACATCAACCCGCTGTTCGTCCTGACCAGCGCCCGCACCTTCTCGGCGGGCGAGGAGGTGGCCTATAACCTGCAAGCGCTCAAACGCGCGACGATCATGAGATCGTGCTCGACGGCGACGAGACCGTCCGGGCGCGCGGCGTCATCCTGGCGACCGGAGTCTCGTGGCGGTCGCTGGCGGTCCCCGGAGCCGACGAACTCGTCGGCCGGGGCATCTACTACGGCGCGGCGCGCACCGAGGCGCCGAGCGTTCGCGGCAAGGACGTGTACCTCGTCGGCGGCGGCAATTCCGCCGGTCAGGCCGCGATGTTCTTTGCCAGCTACGCGCGGTGCGTCACGTTGCTGATCCGGGCGTCCTCCATCGAGCAGGGCATGTCGCATTACCTGATCGACCAGCTCGCGACCAAGCGCAACGTCGTCGTGCGCACGGGCACGACGGTCGTCGCGGCCCACGGCCGCGGCCATCTGGACGCGATCACGGTGCGCGACGAGGTGACGCGCGCAACCGAGCGCTACGAGACGGACGCGCTCTTCGTGTTCATCGGGGCCGACGCCGAGACGGGCTGGCTGCCGCCGGAGATCGCGCGCGACGAGCGCGGCTACGTCCTGACCGGTCCTGACGCCCAGGCGTCGGGCACATGGCCGCTGGAGCGCGACCCGTACCTGCTCGAGACCACCGTGCCGGGGGTCTTCGCGGCGGGCGACCTGCGCCACGGCTCGATCAAGCGCGTCGCCTCCGGTGTTGGGGAGGGCAGCATGGCCATCGCCTTCATCCATCAGTATCTGGCCTTGTCGGCGTCGGCGACCGAGGCGCCGCCGATCACCGCCGTCTCCGCCTGACGCGCCCTTACCCATCCGGCTAGTTCACAGCGCCCCGCGAGACGTGCTACCATTGCTGGCAGCGAGCGGCCGTCGCTTGCGGCTCGACCAACGCATAGCGCCATGGCAAGAACATGGCAGGAAACGGTAGAGATACACCATGCAGTGCGCCGTCTTGGGGACCGGGATGGTCGGGCAGGCCATAGCCGGTAAGGAGATGTACCTGCCGCTGTGGCTGCGCCTGTGGGGGACGCTGGGCACGGGCCACTTCAACATCGCCGTGCGCACGGCGTGACGAAGGACAGCGCGCTCATGTTGTGGCGGCCGCAAGTCCGAAAGGGAGGAATCATGCGGAATGGTAGATGGGCATGGCTGCCTGGCCTGCTGGCGAGCCTCGCGTTGACGCTCCCTCTCAACGCCACGGCGCGGCCAGAAGCCGCCGCGTTCGGGCCGCCGCTGGCCGGCTGGTTCGAGGTCTTTCCGGCCCTCGCCGGGTATCAGCGATCTTTCCAGGCGCCCGTCTTCCGGCCGACCCGTCGGGGTATCTACCGCCAGACGGCTCGATACGCATGGACGGGCGATGCGGACCGCGCGTGGGACGTCACCCTGGCCCGTGACCCGGCGTTCGCGCGGCGATACGCGACCGCGGCACTGGGCGCGCTGTCCCCGCCACCGCGACCCGTACGCGTGGCCGGACGCGTCGCATGGCTGTGGGATTTGCCGCGGGAGGGGAGCTGCCAGCGCGATCAGGTGCGCCATCGGCTGGTGGTAATCCTGGCCTCGGACAAGGTCCTCTCGTTCGACGGGACAGGCCTCGGGCCGTGGGATAACGCCGTCGCCCTGGCAGGCTTTGTCGACCTGGCGCGGGCCACGGCCGCTCTGGATGGGCCGCCGCGGATCGACCCCCGACGTATCCTGCGGGACTTTATGGCGCTCACGAAGGGAGTCTCCTATGACGACGTGGTGGCCTGGGTCGGCGTCGCCGACGCGGACATCGGGAGCGGCATCCATGTGTTGGAGTATAAGCTAGGGGACGGGTCCCGCGTGCTCCTGGGCTTCCCCGACTATCATCACCTGCTCTACGTCACACACATACGTCGGGATGGGGCGGTCGACGACCTGGTGCGCTAGCGCGACGCCGCTATTATGGGGCGCGTTAGCGGACGAAGGGCTCCGCGCTCCCTGCCAGCCCGCGCCCGACGATCCCGTGCCCGTTCAACAGCCATGGATCGAACAAACGTCCTATACTGAAGGGAGGAGCACATCCATATAGGGGATGTGCCGTGGCTGTGACTGATGGGACAAGAGGGGCGGATATGGATGGCGTGAATACGTGGGGGCTGGATCTGGGTGAGGTGTGGCGCTGGGTGGGCGACGCCCTGGAGGATGTCGCCGCGCCGGTGCTCCATCGCCGGCAAGTGGATGCGCTGTGCGCCGACGCGCTGGATCGCCACGCGCCGGCCGTCGCCGTCGAGGGGCAGGGAGCGGGGATCGCCGTCGATATCCTCGTCGGCGCGCGGCTGGCCGAGGCGTACCTGGACCGCTACGGGCGTACACCCAACGGCCGGTATCTCGTCGCCGGACTGCGCGCCGTCGCGCGCGGCCTCTCACTGGCGCCCGCTGGCGATCACCGACGCCACTAGCGCCGCGTGTCGGCGACAGGCGACGCGGGGAGCGCCCTACGATGTGATGGTGAGCCGCCAGCCTGCGATTGAAATCGCATGGCAAACCACGGACACTGAAGTGTCGTTCCTGGCCGGGTGTATGCCTGACCTGTCACGCTCTGGGCCCCGCATGGCGCAGCCGAGCGACTTTAGTCGCCGTAGTTTGCCATGCGACTTGGGTCAGCAGGCCCGCTCCCACAATCTCGGCGCGCACCCTCTCCGCGTCTGGGACTTGACATCGCTAGTTAGTGAGTGTACACTAACAATATGAAGAGAGAAGGGACGGCCAGGGGCGAGCGCCAGTCGGCCGAGGAGCGGCGCGAGACGGTGCTGGCGGCGGCGATCGTCGAGTTCGCGGCCTATGGACTGCACGGCGCCTCGACCGAGGACATTGCCCGGCGCGCGGGCATCTCGCAGCCCTATATCTTCCGCCTCTTCGGGACCAAGAAGGACCTCTTCATCGCGGCGTGCAATCGCATCTACGAGCGCATCCATGACCTGTTTCAGGCGGCGGCCGCGACCGCGCCGCGGGACGATCCGGGCGCGGCCCTGGGCGCCATGAGCCTCTCGTATAAGGCGCTCATCACAAGCCGCGACGAGCTGCTGCTGATCCTGCAATCCTTCGCGGCGGCGTCCGATCCCGAGGTGGGCGCGGCCATGCGGGAGCGCTTCGGCAGCCTGTACCGCTACGTGGAGGGCGTGGCCGGCGGGGACGAGCATGAGGCGCACACGTTTATGGCTTACGGCATGCTGCTGACCGTCACCGCCGCGCTCGGGTTGCCCACGTTGCCGCGAAAGGAGGACACGAAGGAAGAATCGGTCGACACCTACCTATCCACGTTCGTAGACACGCTGCCCTGACCCCCTTTTTTTACCGTCCGAATTTAGTGAGTAATCACAACTAAGCAAGGAGGATACGATGACTACCGCCAACCGCTGGTGGACCTTCGCCGTCGTCTCGCTGGCCCTCTTCATGAGCATGCTCGACAACCTCGTCGTGACCACCGCCCTGCCCGCCATCGGCCGCGCGCTTCACGCCGGCGTCCCTGACCTGGAGTGGACCGTCAACGCCTACACCCTCGCCTTTACCGTCCTGATGATCCCCGCGGCGGCGCTCGGCGACCGCTTCGGCCACCGCCGCGTCTTGCTCAGCGGCGTAGTCCTCTTCACGCTCGGTTCGGCCGCCGCCGCGCTCTCCACGACCGCGCTGGGCCTGACCCTGGCCCGCGCCCTGCAAGGCGTCGGCGGGGCCTGCATCACGCCGCTGACCCTGACCATCCTGATACGCGTCTTCCCCGCCGAGCGGCGCGCCGCGGCCATCGGCCTGTGGTCGGGCGTCTCGGGTCTGGGGCTGGCGGCGGGTCCGCTGATCGGCGGAGCCATCGTCAACGGCTGGACCTGGAGCGCGGTGTTCTGGATCAATGTCCCCGTCGGCGTCGCTTTGTTTGCGCTGGGCCGGCTGCGCCTGGCCCCGTCGCGCGGCGAGCGCCGGCCGCTCGACCTGCCCGGAGCCGCGCTGCTCGCGGCGGGGCTGCTCGGCGTCGTGTACGGCTTGATCCGCGGCAACACGCTGGGCTGGGGCAGCGGCGAGATCGTGGGCGCGCTGGTGGGCGGCGCGGCGCTGCTGGCCCTATTCCTGGGGCGTGAGCGCCGGGCGCGCGCGCCCATGCTCGACCTGGGGCTCTTCGCGGCGCGCGGTTTCTCCGTGGCCAATGCGGTCGGCTTCCTGATGAGCTTTGGCATGTTCGGCTCGATCTTCCTGATCACCCTGTTCGTGCAGCAGGTCCAGGGCGCCTCGCCGCTACGCGCGGGGCTGATGACGATGCCCTGGACGGGCACGATCATGCTCGTCGCGCCGCTCGCGGGCATCCTGGCCGGGCGCATCGGCCCACGCCGCGTCGTCGTGGCCGGCATGGCCGCGCAGGCGCTCGCGCTGGCCCGCATCGGCGCCGTGGCCACGGTCACCACGCCCTACACCGACCTGCTGCCCGCCTTTATCCTGGGCGGCCTCGGCATGGGCCTGGCCTTCGCGCCGCTCTCGGAGGCCGTCATTAGCGCCATTCCAGGCGCGCGGCAGGGCCAGGCCTCGGGCGCCTACAACACGCTGCGTGAGCTCGGCGGGGTCTTTGGCATCGCGGTGCTCGGAGCCGTGTTCCAGCACGTAGCCCCAACACCGCCCCAGTTTGTCGACGGGTTCCGCGCCGCCGTCCTGACGGGCGCGGGTGTGCTGGGCGCCAGCGTCGTCATCGCCGCCCTGCTGCCCGCCCGGGCGCGCGCCGCCGCGACTGTTCCCACGATGGGAAGGCCGACGACGGAGGCGCTGAGCGCGTAGCGGGGACGCGCCACGCTCTCACGCCGGCCTCGCGCATCACAGATGCTTGACGGCCCTGGGGTGTAAGAATCCGACCACCTCGCGCATCATAGATAGTGGAACGAGAAACGGGCGCGGGCCGGCGCGGCAACCTTTTAGGCTGATGGGGCTGCCGCGTCCGCGAGCTCCTCGCCCGCTTCTCGCCACCTACCAGCCAGGGTGCACCCCAAACTCGAGTCTGGCCCTGAAGGACCATGGCAGAGACGGGACCCTGAAGGGTCAGGGCCGACGCTGCGTCGTACCGACCTTTTAAGGTCCGTCCCTACCATGACCCTTCAGGGTCAGGCTATCGGCGTCATCACAATCACAGAGCGCCCACCACTAGTCACTAGCCACTCCGGTCAAGTATGCTAGGTGTATATCACGCTCCTGACACCGCTAGCCCAAGGAGAAGAGCACCATGCAACGGACGTTTACGGTTGGTATCGAGGAAGAATTCCAGCTGGTCGATTGCCAGACCTATGCGCTGCGCTCTCACGTCAGTGAGATGCTCAAGGCCGGACGCGCCACACTGGGGGACCAGATCAAGCCCGAGATGCTCCAATCTGTCGTGGAGGTAGGCACCAAGGCCTGCGCCAACATCGACGAGGCGGGCGAGCAGGTCCGTTTGCTGCGCAGCGCCCTGAGCCAGCTTGCCGCCCGCGACGGCTTCGCCATCGCCGCCGCCGGCACGCACCCCTGGTCCGACTGGCGCGACCAGGAAATCACCGACCACGAGCGCTATCGCTCGCTGGTGCAGGACATGCAGGACGTTGTGCGGGCGCTGACCATCTTCGGCCTGCACGTGCACGTGGGCATCGATGACCGCCAGCGCGCCATCGAGATCATGAACGAGGCGCGCTATTTCCTGCCTCACCTGCTGGCGCTGTCCACCAACTCGCCCTTCTGGATGGGCCGCAAGACAGGCCTGCACTCCTATCGCTGCGTGATCTGGAACCGCTTCCCGCGCACCGGCATCCCCGAGTCGTTCGCCTCGTGGGACGAGTTCGAGAACCTGGTCGATTCGATGGTGCGCACCGGCTGCATCGACGACGGCAAGCGCATCTGGTGGGACATCCGTCCGCACCCCTACTTCTCCACGCTGGAGTTCCGCATCTGCGACATGCAGACCACGGTCGAGGAAACCCTCACCCTGGCCGCCCTGATGCAGGCCATCGTGGCCAAGCTCTACCGCCTGCGCGAGCGCAACCTGGGCTTCCGCCAGTACCACCGCAGCCTGCTGATGGAGAACCGCTGGCGCGCCATGCGGCACGGGCTGGACGGCCGCCTGATCGACTTCGGCAAGGAGCAGGAAGTCCCTATCAGCACCCTGATCGACGAGTTGCTCTCGTTCGTCGACGAGGTGGTGGACGACCTGGGCAGCCGCTCGCACATCGAGCACGTGCATACCATGATGGCCCGCGGCAACGGCGCCCAGCGCCAGCTCGCCGCCTACGAGCGATCGGGCGGAGACCTGCGCGCCGTGGTCGAGCAGATCGTGCGCGAGACCGCGGTCCAGACCCCGACCACGCCCGAGTGGATCATGCAGGCCCAGGACCTGGCCAAGCAACTGGAGCCGGCCTTCGGGCTGGTTTCGGCCTGAGACCGCGATGCGCAGAGACTTCCACCGCTGGTTTAGCCCGTCGCTCGGCCGCGACATGGAGTTGCTGGTCTTCGGGCACGCCGGCGCCCCCGTGCTGGCCTTTCCCACGTCGATGGGCCGCTTCTATGAGTATGAGGACTTTGGGATGGTCGGCGCGCTCTCCGAGCACCTGGAGCGCGGGTGGGTCCAGTTGTTCTGTCCCGACGGCATCGACGGCGAGAGCTGGTACAACCGCTCCATCCCGCCGCACGACCGCGCGTTGCGGCACAATCAGTACGAGCGCTACCTGCTTGACGAGGTCGTGCCGCTGATCCGCCAGGTCAACTCAAACGGGTTCCTGATGACCACCGGGGCGAGCTTCGGCGCCTACCACGCGGCGAATCTGGCCTTCAAGCACCCCGACCTGTTCAGCCGCGTGGTGGCGCTCAGCGGGCAGTATGACCTGGCCTTCTTGCTGCGCGGCTATATGGACGAGGACTGCTACTTCAACTCGCCCATGACCTACCTACCCAACCTGGCGGACGAGCACTACCTCGGCGCTATGCGTGACCACCTGCAGATCATCCTCTGCGCGGGCGGCTGGAGCGACATCTGTCACCAGGGGACCATCGACCTGTCCGCCGTCCTGCGCAACAAAGGTATCCCCCACACGCTCGACATCTGGGACCAGGCCTGGCACGACTGGCCCTGGTGGCGACAAATGACGCAAAAGCATATCTAGTTGCCAGTGACCAGTTGTCAGTTGTCAGAGGGTACGATCTCTGGCAACTGGCAACTGGCAACTGGCAACTGGCAACTAGGAGGAGACATATGGCCGAGACATCGGCGACGATTGGGCTGCTTGTTGGACGCGAGAACACGTTCCCGGGGCCGTTCATCGACCATATCAACGCGCGCAATATCCCCGGCGTCCGCGCCGAGTTTGTGAAGCTGGGCGGGACGGCCATGAACGAGGAGACGCCCTACCGCGTCATCGTCGACCGCATCTCGCACGAGGTGCCGTATTACCGCTGCTACCTCAAGGCGGCGGCCTTCCGCGGCGTCACCGTGATTAACGACCCCTTCTGGTGGGGCAGTGACGATAAATTCCTGGAGAACCTGATCGCGGAGCGCGTCGGCGTGGCCGTGCCCAAGACGCTGCTGCTGCCCAACAAGGACTACATCGAGGGCATCACCCCGGAGAGCCTGCGCAACCTGCACGCGCCGCTCGACTGGGACGCCATGCTCGACTACGTGGGCCGCCCCGCCATCCTCAAGCCTGCCATCGGCGGCGGCTGGAAGAACGTCTACAAAGTGGCGGACGCGGAGGATCTGATCCGCAGCTACGACGAGACGGGCCAGTTGCAGATGATCCTGCAGGAGTTCATCACGTGGGACCAATACGTGCGCTGTATCTGCATCGGGCGCACCGAGATCCGTCCCATTCCCTACGACCCCTCGGCCCCGTTCGAGCATCGCTACGTCCAGGACGACACTTACCTGTCGCCGCAACTGCACGAGCGCATCGTGGGCGACGCCCGCAAGCTGGTGCAGGCGCTGGGCTACGACATGGACACGGTCGAGTTCGCCATCCGCGACGGCGTGCCGGTCGCCATCGACTTCCTCAACCCGGCGCCCGACTTCGACAGCTTCTCGATCAAGCCGCACAACTTTGAGTGGGCGCTGGAGACGATGGCCGACCTCGTGATCGGCTACGCCCAGGGCCAGGCTCAACCGGAGCGCGGCTACATCTGGCAGGATCTGCCGTTCCGCGCCACACCGCCCCTCTCGCCGTTCCAGGCGCGCGAAGAGGGCCAGAGCGGCCAGGGCGCGATCCAGACCAGCAGTCCGACATCGGCGCTCGCCGCGTCAGCCGCGATGACGCAAGCCGGCAGCAGCCCGGCCCAGGCGGCCGAGGTGGCCGCGGCGGTAGAGATCGCGGAGACGGAGGGTGGGGGTGAGACGGCCCCCGAGTTGGCATCCACCACGACGACGCCCAAAGCGGCGGGCAAAAGCAGATCTCGCTCGTCCAAGACCGCGGCGCAACCGGCGCAGGACGCGCCAACAGGCGCAGCGGCCGGCGCCGATACCAAGGGGCGGCGCTCGCGGAAGAAGGCGGACTAGCAATAAAGGGCTATTGCCCACGACCCATGTCGCATAGTAGGGTACGGGCACTGTCATGTCCCGGGGCCATGCCCCACCGGAGGTGAGGGGTTGAGCACGATTCTTGCCTACGGTTATTGGCTACTGGCTAACAGCTCATCACTAACGACTGACGGAAAGGAGTCTGGCCGCACTCGGCGATAGCCCTTTGGTGCGTAATCCAGTACTATTGTCTTATGGCTCTACGACGTGAAGATATCATGATCGACCCCAACCCCTTTGCCGGTATCAAACCTAATCCCGAATACGCCCAGGGCGCGCGCAATGCCGTGCGCACCTGCCTGGCCGTGCAGCCGGGCGAGGTCGTCACGCTGATCACCGACCTTCAGACCTACGACATCGCGGCCAGCCTCTACCACGAATTGCTGGAGGCGGAGAGTATCCCCTACGTCGTCGTGCTGGAAGATGTGGCGCGGCGGCCGCTGCAGCGCATGCCTTTCGAGGTGCTCCAGCAGGTGGCGGACAGCACGGTCACCATCGGCTGCTTCCACCCGCAAGAGAACGAGATCGGCAGCCGGCGCGACCTGATCAACCTGATCGAGGAGCAACACATCCGCTACGCGCACATGGTCTGGATCACCGACGAGATCATGCGCCAGGGCATGCGCGCCGATTACCACGCCATCGACACGCTAAGCGACCGCATCCTGGCCTACCTGCGGCCCGCGCGCGCCGTCACCGTGCGCAGCGCCGCCGGGACAGACCTGGTGGGCCGCTTCGACCCCCAGGATATGTCCTGGGTCAAGACCAGCGGCTTGATCAACCCACGATATTGGTCGAACTTGCCCGCCGGCGAGGTCTTCACCACGCCGCTCAGCGTCGAGGGTATCTTCGTGGTGGACGGTACCGTTGGCGACTACCTGTGCCCCAAGTACGGCGACCTCTCGGGTCATCCGCTGACCCTAGAGATCCGCGACGGCCACATCCACGACGCGCACTGCGCCAACACCGATCTGCTCTCCGACTTCTGGGACTATTGCCACCAGGAGCGCAACGGCGACCGCGTCGGCGAGTTCGCGCTGGGCACCAACATCGCCGTGGAGCGCATGATCGGCAACTTGTTGCAAGACGAGAAAGTGCCCGGCGTGCATATCGCCTTCGGCAACCCTTATGGCAGCCAGACCGGCGCGCGCTGGACGTGCGGTTCGCACATCGACGCTATCACGCGGGACTGCGATGTGTGGGCTGACAAGAACCAGATTATGGCCGCGGGCCACTATCTTGTCTAACCCTGTGTAGCCGGTCGATCTCTCGACGTGGACGGTACGCCATACCCTGCCTTTATCGCGACACGATCATGGCGCGGCGAGGATGTCCCGGACACAGTGGACTTGGTCGCCGGCCTACGTCCAACGATCGATCTCCCGCCATCGGGCATCGACCGGCGCGTGCTACGGGTGACGCTGCACAGCCGGGCGCTGGGTATCGCCAAGTCGTTCTATGTCTTCGTCCCGCCGCTGGAGCCGCACAGTGACCCCGCCCATCCCGCGGCCATGGCGCCTGCGCCTTGCCCCACGCTGTACCTGTTGCGCGGGCACGAACGCGAGTGGGTCAACCCGACGGAGGATTCCTCGCGCGACGGCAACCGGACCGTCGTCGACGTCTACCTGCGTCTCCATGCCGCGGGTCTGATTGGTCCGATGATCCTTGTCTTTCCCGGCGTCACCTCCGAGGATAACCGGGTGCACGGCGCGGGCGTCAACCTGCGCGCGCGCGCGCTGCTCCCCGACGACCTGCCGGGCGTCGGGTCAGGCCGCTTCGAGGACTATCTGGTGCGGGAGGTCATCCCTGTCGTCGACGCCCTGTTTCCCACGCTGGCCGGCGGAGGCCACCGCGGAGTTGCCGGTTTCTCGCTCGGCGGGTTCATGGCGGCCAAGCTCGCGGCGGGGCATCCCGACCTGTTCGCCACGGCCGGCGCCTACGACGGCACGTTTCTCTATGCCAACGCGCGCGGCACGGCTATCCGCGCCGACGACCGCGTGTACCGCAACCGCATCCTCGACCCCGCCTTCGGCCGGCCGCGCAACGGCGCCTTCGCCGCGGCCAACAACGCCGCCACGCTGGCGCTGCGCGCCAACAGGGGTGAGTTGGACGGGATACGCTGGCTACTGCAGTACGGGGCGGAAAACCTGGAGCCGTGGGGCTCCAACTACTATCGGGGCCGCTACCTGCGCGACCTCCTGGTCGCGCGCGGTCTCGACGTAGCCGACGACGCCACGCTCCCACCCGTGCTTGACGGCGGCGTCCACGACTGGGCCACCGCCGACCGCCACATGGAGCTGACCCTGCCGCTGCACTGGGCCGCCCTGCGTCGGCGCTAAAGCCAATGACCGAACCGGTCATGAATAATCCAGGCTAGCGCGACTCCACGTTGCGCGGACCGACGATACCGGTCACGGCCTGCCCGTAGGCGCGCAGGGCGACGGCGGGCGCCGTGCCCGCCGTCACGGCGGCCATGGCGCGGACGATCGCCGCCGAGACCCGCGGGTAGGCCGGCAGACCCGGACGGAAACGCGCGGAGAGCCAGAGGGTGGTGAAGGGCACGCGCAGGGGCGTCGCGCCGTAGGCGGGGTTCACGGCGGCGTCGTCGCGCGGGGCGATGTTCCCGACGCTACGGTCGTAGGCGGCCAGCGCGTCGCGGTCGCAGAAGGCCCGGATCAGTGCGAACGCCTCGGCCTGGTGCGCGGAGCGCGCGCCGACCGCGAAGGCCCACCCGCCGGCCAGCGTGACGTCCCGCGGGGTCCCGCCGAACTCGGTCGGCATCGGCGCGGCGCCCATGACCTGCTGCCAGTGCGGCCAGGGATGGGCGCCGGAAGGATACCAACTGCTGCTGATCCACGAGCCGTCGATGTCGATGCCCAGTTCGTCGCCCGGAAACAGGCGCGACTCGATCCGATCGGGCAGCGTGGGGTCGACGGTGACGGCGCGCGGCGGCCCTAGCAGGCGACGCGGGTCGTAGACGCGCGCGGCGAAGGCGAGGCTATCCAGGAAGCCCTGGCCGGACACGACCCATTTCCCGGTTGTCTGGTCGTAGAGCGGATCGCGCGTCCCCGCAAGCAGCATCTCGAAGCCCTGGGCCGCAGCGGCCTCGGACCTCGCCGGCCCCGTGTACAGGTTGAGCGGGATGACCCCCGGCGCCCTGGCCCCGATGGCCCGCGCGGCGGCGAGGATGTCCGCCCAGCTGTGCGGCTGCCACGAGGCGGGCAGCCCGGCGCGGCGGAAGACCCGTTTGTTGTACCAGATGACCCGCACGTCGCTGCCGTTCATCACGCCGTAGGTGTGTCCCCCGACGACGGTGAGGCGCCGCATGGATGGATACCAGGCGGCCTTGTAGGCGGGCCACGACGCTAGATAGCCGTCCAGCGGCAGCAGGTCGCCCGCCGCGACCGCGGCCCCGAAGCGGAAGCTATCCACGTCCACGACGTCCGGCGGGTCGGCCGAGCGCAGCAGGGCATCGAGCTTGGTGTCGTAGCCGTCCGTGTCGGGGACAATAGGGAACAGCCGTACCCGCACCAACGGGTTGGACGCCTCGATCCGCCGCTTGACCGCGGCCCAGGCGATGGCCTCGGCGTACGGCGGCCCGGCCTCCCTGAACGCCACGGTCAGCGTCACCGTCCTGCTCAGGCCATGCGTATGGCTAGACGCCCGCGCTGTCCCGGTCCCTATAACGCCGCAGCACGCCACGATACTGAGAAAGATGTGGCCCACGTTTTTCATGCATCTGCCTCCTGACACATACATCATAGCGAAGCCGGAGGCGATGCGTGGGCGACAGCTCTGTGAATTACGAATCTTTCTTGGCCGCATAAGCTAATGGGTTCGTGTTCTGCTCCGCCGCCGCGACGATCCGCGCGATTCTCTTGTGCCTGGTCTCCTCGCGCCTGGCACTGGCGATCCACCACAGAATTTGCTTCTTGGCCGAATTGCCGAAGGCCTCGAAGTTCTGACGGGCGGTGTTGGCGGCGGCCAACGCGTCTGCCAGATCCGGCGGGATCCGCAGGGCCTCGATCGCGTCATACGCGTCCCACGAGCCGTCGTGCTTGGCGGCGTCGACGACGGCGAGGCCGGCGGCCGTCATCAGGCCTTGCCGGACGAGCCTCTCCACGCGCTCCTTATTGAGTTTCGACCACGGGCTTTTGGGCTTGCGCGGGGAAAAGAGCTGCATGTACCGCTCATCGTCCAGCTTATTCGGCCTGCTGTCGACCCAGCCATAGCACAGGGCCTCTTCCACGGCCTCATCGTACGGGACGCGGGGCTTGCCACTGGCCTGCTTATAGTAGACCAGCCACACGCCGGGGGCCGTGGCGTGATTGCGCTCCAACCAGGCGCGCCACGTGGCGCGGTCCCTGGCATAGTATTGCTCTAGTCCGTCGGCCGTTAACGTGGACATCGGACGCCCTCCCGCACGGAATACGTCGTCTGGCTGGGTGTTCGCGATGACCTCCCTCGCGGACACCCGATCGTGCGGCTAGCTCGCGCGCGCTTGCCGCAAGGGGCGGAAGAAGGCGCGGATGTCCTCGACGACCAGATCCGGCTCCTCCCACTCCAGGAAGTGGCCGCCGCGTGGAATCTCCGTCCAGCGTGTCACGTCGTACGAGCGATCCACCCACGCGCGCGGCGTGGGGAACATGTCCTTGGGCGACATCAGCATCCCGGTGGGTACCTCCACGCGGCCCCAGTTCCCGGGGTGGCGCGCCGTCTCGTAGTAGAGCCGGATCGAGGAGTTGATCGTCTCGGTCGCCCAGTAGATCGTCAGGTTGGTGAGCAGTTCGTCCTTGCTGAACCGCGTCTCGAGATCACCGTCGCAGTCGCTCCAGCGCCGGAACTTCTCGACGATCCACGCCGCCAGCCCCGCCGGCGAGTCATTCAGGCTGGTGGCGAGCGTTTGCGGCTTGCTGGAGTGCTCCATGGCGTAGGCCATCTCCTGCATGGTCCATTGCTGGGCGTTCGCCACGAACTCCTTTTCCTCCTCCGTCAGGTCGTCGGGTACCTGCCCAACATAGGGGTTCGTGCCGCTGTGGTGGACGCCGATCAACGCGTCCGCGTGGGCGAGCGCGAGTTGTTGCGAGACACCGGCCCCGAGGTCGCTGGCCCGCGTGGCGAAGCGTGGATACCCCAACTCATCGGTCATCAAGCGGGCGAAGAGGTCGGCGATGCGCCCGACGCCCATCCCCGGTGCGGACGGCCGGTCCGAGAAGCCGTAGCCGGGCAGCGACGGGACCACGACATCGAAGGCGTCCGCCGCGGCGCCGCCGTGGCGCGCGGGGTCGGTCAGCAGCGGGACGACTTTGAGCATCTGCCAGAACGAGCTGGGCCACCCGTGCAGGAGCATGAGCGGCAGGGGATTGTCGCCCGTGCCGCGCTGGAGGATGAAATGGATGCCGACGCCGTCCACGGTGGCGCGAAAGTGGGGGAACGCGTTGATGGCCTGTTCTTGCGCCCGCCAATCGAACTGGTCCCGCCAGTACTCCGTCAACTCCCGCAGGTACGCCCGATTGGCGCCGTAGTCCCAGCCCGCACCCGCCACCTCGTCGGTCCAACGCGTCCGCGCTAGGCGATCACGTAAGTCATCGAGCGTCGCTTGCGAGATGTTCACCGCGAAGGATTCCGTGCTCATAGAGAGTCTCCTGTCTACTCCTATACTCCTGATACGTGTCCGCGTATCGCCCTCGCGCGCCCTATCGTGGGTGCGAGAAGTCCTTTGCAACGACCATGACCACCGCGACCACCGTGCCTACGTGCTCACCAGGGCAGGGGCTTCCCGTCGCGGAAGAAGCCGCCCGTCGGTCCGTCGTCGGGCAGGGTGGCCGCCCATGCCACGCTGGCCGCTCCCTCCGGGACCGGCCGGGCGCCCATCGCTTCCATGCCGGGCGCGGTGGCGGTCAGGCCAGGGCAGACCGCGTTGACCAGGATACCGCTGCCCTCCAACTCAGCGGCCAGCTTCGTGGTCAGCGCATTCAGGGCCGCCTTGGATATCCCGTAGCTCGCCGCCGCCCCGTGGTTGGTAGTCAGCCCGAACTGCTGATCGCCGTGGGACCCCGCCCCGCTCGACACGTTGACGATGCGGCCGTGCGCGCTCTTGCGCACCAGGGGCAGCAGCGCCTGACAAGCGCGCCAGGCCCCGAACAGGTTCGTCTCGAGGACCTCGTGGGCGGCCTGTAGGTCGGCGCCGGCCGCCGTTTCCGACCAATCGACGTAGGCGGCGGCGTTGTTGACTAGCACGTCCAGCCGCCCGAACTCCGCCTCCAGTTCGGCGGCGAGCCGGCGCACGCTCTCGTCCCGCGACACGTCGACGGTCGTGGAACGCACGTCGAGCCCGTCCCCGGCCAGGTCCGCCGCGGCGGCATGGGCCTTTTCCGCGTCGCGCGCGCCGAGGAGCACCGTCATGCCGTGCCGTGCCAGCAGGCGGCACACCTCGAACCCGATGCCGTGGGCGGAGCCAGTGACCAGCGCCACCCTCGATGTCCCCGCTCCGTTGCCTCCATCCCCAACCATCCGCTTGTTCCCCCGTCTCTATCCTTCGCGTCCGCGTGTCCCTCATGTGCGGGCAGCACGGCGGCAATACTCTGGTCTCAGTATCGCGTAGGCAGGGGGCTCGCGCCCTGTCCGAATGGACAGTTTTTCCGGTCGGATGCGCTTCCGCCCATCCGGCCGGACGGCGGCATTGCTCAAGTGCCCGTCGTTGGAGGCCGCTAATTGTGCAGGCCGACGGCAGCAATCTTTAACCTACTGTTAACAGCGTTGTGCCGATTTCCCGTTGACCTGCTGTATCGCGCAATGTTACATTGTCTTCGACAGCCCAGACTCACCCTCGACCCCATGATGGAGTCTGATACTGTTATGCCCCATTTCACGACCGAGGTCTCGGCGCGCGACTTGCTCCGCTTCCCCTTCTTTGCGCTCCTGAATGACGATGCCCTGGCCGTGCTGGCGCGCGCCGCCTACCGCCGGTCTTATCGGTCAGGCGCGCTGCTCGTGGACGGGACGGAGGCGGGATACTCGTACATCGTCCTTGGCCGTGGCGGCGTCCGTTTCTTTCGTGGGGCCCAAACGGGACGGGAGATCACGCTTGGCGCCGCGCGGGTGGGCGAGCCCGTCGACTTGTACGGGACCGGAGAGGCGGGACGCCCGCGCGGCCATGCGGAGGCCACCGCGCATCACACCGTCGTCTTCGTCTACCACTTTCCCCGCGAACATTTCCTGCGCATCGTCACCGAGCATCCTCCAGCGAACAGCGCGCTGCTGGCGCTCCAGGCTCGCCAGCTCGCCGCGGCGCACGATCTGGTCGAAGAGCTGGCATTGTATCCCGCAAACGCGCGCCTGGCGCATGCGTTGGCCGCGCTGGGGCGAGAGCGCGAGGACGGCGTCGTGTCGCTGACGCAGGAGCAGCTCGCGGCCCGCATCGGCGCGCGCCAGGCGGATGTGAGCCGCGCGTTGAGCCGCTTCCACAAGCTGACGTATACGGCCCGACTGCCGGGCCGGCGCGGCATCGTCGTCAACGACCCTGAGCGGCTCGCCGCGCTGTAAGCCCGGCGCACCCTTCACCCTAGTCCCTCCATCAGGATCATGGTCTCGACCGCAGGTAAAAGGGGGGATTATGCATTTTCGCATAGTTTTCCGGCGCTTCCCCATCGTAGAGTAGCCGCAAGGCGTCGCACGTGGCCGATTCACTGCCACGCGACCACGACGACAGGGCCACGCGACGACAGGGCGAGATAACCAGCAATTCGATCATAGAAGAGAAGGGTAGGGACCGGTCATGGCAGCACGACGACAGCGATGGACTCTTCCATTGGCGCTCCTGTGCACAATTTTGGTCTCGGCGGTGAGCACAAGCTGGCCCCTGGCTGGTTCCGTTGGCGGCGCGGCCGCTGCCCAGGCCGCCCAGACTGTTCCACGCGCGGGGATGACCCAGCCCATGGATACGCCGCTGGGCGCGGCAACGTCTGCCACGCCCGCGCCGCTGGCGACGCCGACGCCCGCCCTCGTGACGCCCACCGTCGCCGTGACCACGACCGTCACGCCAGCGATCCCAGTGAGCCCAACCACATCGGTGACGACGACGGGCGCCGCGAGCCCCACCATCTCCATCTCCGCCACACCCGTCACGACGACGGCCGCTGTCAGCGCGACAGCCACGGTCACGGCGACAACCCCGGCCACCGCCTCGCTCACGGGTACGGGGACCCCATCGTCCGCGACGGCCGAGGCAACGTCGGGCGTCGCCGCGAGCGCGACGGCGCCGCCAACCGCGCCCGTGTCCGGGACCGTGACCGTAACGGCCACCGGCCCTATCTCGGACCCGGCTGCCCTCTACGCGCACCTGCCCCTGAGCTTCGAGCGCAATGTCGGACAGACCGACGGCAGCGTGGCCTACGTCGCCCACGGCGCCGGCGGGACCGTGTTCCTGACCTCCACCGAGGCCGTGCTGGCCCTGGCGGCGCCGGCCACCGATACGGCGGGCCTGACCGCGACCGTTCCCATGGGCGGCCGTGTCCCCGAACATCTCGACCCGCCGAGCCGCGTGTCGGTCATCCGCCTGAGCTTCCCCGGCGCCGCGGCCGCTCCGCGGATCGAGGGGCAGGACCCGCTGACCGGAACGGCCAACTACTTCGTCGGCAGCGACCCGACGCAGTGGCGCACCGGCATCCCCACCTTTGCCCACGTCACCTACCACGATGTCTACCCCGGCATCAGCCTGATGTACCACGGCGACCACAACGCGCTCGAGTACGACTGGCAGGTCGCGCCCGGCGCCGACCCGCGGCCCATCCGCCTGTCCGTCAGCGGCGCGCGGGGGCTGAGCCTCGACGCGCGGGGCGACCTCGTGCTGCGCACCGACACCGGCACGCTGGTGCAGCACATACCGCACGCCTACCAGGAGGACGGCCGCGGCCGCCACGACGTCGGCGCGCGCTACACGCTGGCGGGCCCGGGTCAGGTGGGCCTCGCGCTGGACGCCTACGACGGCAGCCAGCCGCTGGTGATCGACCCGGTCCTGAGCTACTCGACCTACCTCGGCGGGAGCGGCGACGACCGGGGCAACGGCATCACGGTCGACGGCGCCGGGAGCGCCTACGTGACCGGTAGGACCTCGTCGCCAAACTTTCCGACCAGCACCGGCTTCGGTCCCGCGGGCTCAAACGATCTGGCCTTTGTCAGCAAGTTCAGCGCCGACGGGCAGTCGCTCGTGTACAGCGATTATCTTGGCGGCACGTCCGGCAGCGAAGGCGACGCCGTGGCCGTGGACGTGACGGGGAACGCCTTCGTCGCCGGGCTGACCGGCGCGGGGGACTTCCCGACCACTCCGGGCGCCTATCAGACGACCAGTGGCGGCAACGGGGACGTTTTCGTCGCCAAGGTCAATCCCACGGGTACCGCGCTGCTCTACAGCACCTACATCGGCGGACGGGGGGCGACAGCGCGAACGCCATCGCCGTCGATAGCTTCGGCGACGCCTACATCGCGGGGCGCTCGGCATCCGGCGTGGGCTATCCGACCACGGCGAACGCCGTTCAGGCCACCTCTAGTTTGTGCTGCGGCCTCAGCAGCGCCATCGTCTCCGAGTTGAGCCCCGACGGAGCCACCTTGCTCTACAGCACCTATCTGGGCGGGAGCGGCGACACCTACGCCAACGGCATCGCGCTCGACAGCCAGGGCAACGCCTATGTAACGGGGTATACGACTTCGAGCACCTTCCCGACCACCTCCGGCGCTTACCAGACGAGCTATAGCGGGGGTACGTGTGCCGGCATCCCATTGGCATCAGGCTAAGCCCGCGAGGGAGGGATCAAGGAGCAATTGATAGGTAGTGGGCTTGGTTTTGCGTTGGTTGAGGCGGCAGCCCGCCGCGACGCAGCGCTGGACGACGGTGAGGGCGTGGT
>JAABUQ010001461.1_pt1 | contig 50637 bp, 49 predicted proteins | sample 5560001 | NCBI WGS metagenome assembly JAABUQ01 (sample SAMN10711888, study PRJNA513371) | rock metagenome | isolation source: Antarctica rocks | place: Antarctica: Victoria Land, Finger Mt nord | collected 2015-12-18
ATGCCATGCCGGTCGCTGTCGTATAGCTCGTTGAAGTGATCAGATAATCCGTGTACAGGTCTTCAAAGTTTTCCACATCTCAAAGTTTTTTATCCCTAAATTTAAGCATTTCCTGCGTAAGATGAGTAAATAAATCCCTGTTTGGTAATTATCCTGTATGCTTCTTTTAAGGGATAATTTTTGGATTGATAATAAGCAGCCGGAATATATATTAAAACACAAGTATCCATCAGCCCGGAAAACCGTAAAAAGCTTTATGGTTTTTTAAGGCATAAAAGAAGCATACAATTAACTTTAAAATAAAGGCACCTTTCATCAACCCTTCCGTACTTCTTTTAGCTGCCTTTTTTGAATGCGCTTTAAACGGCGGATTTTTCTTTTCTCTATCCTGTTTTCTTTTTTCAATAGCCGCTCATTTTTATTTTGCTTATAATCTGTAGCCCGCTGCCTCAGATCCTTTTCAATTTGAGCAGATAAACCGATAGATTCTTTAATCCCTGTATATATTGACCGCCAGAGCATTCCCAGATAAGAAGTATTTTCCGGCCGCTCATAAACAACATTTTCCACACGTACCGGATCGTTAAATCTTGGATTGTCCCGGATCAACACAAAGGCATTGGCCAGTATCGAAATAAAAGACATGCGTTTGAAGGCATTTTTTTCGTTCTCCTTCAACAACATCACATTCAGGTCATGATACAAAAAAACAACCTTGCCAGTGGCTTTTTTGGCATTTGCCTGCATATCAAAAGTAAGTCCGGTTACAATGCCGTTTGTAAATTGTATCAAACCCAAAGGTTTAGTGGCCGGGTTAAGGTTAACCAGGTTCATCGGCCCCATGTTGCCTTTGTAATATAACAAGTTAGCTGAATTGGACGGATCAAAACTGATGTTCACATTCAACTTGCCATAACCCATTAAATAGGCTGATAAGTTTGCAGTCAGCTTTCTGTTTGTTTGACGAAGTGTATCAGCACCGGTAACGATGTTGTTTACAGTTCCGTTCAATTTCTTAAAAGTAATTGCTCCACTTAATTTGGTTTTAGGACTTATCTCGGTATAAACCACATCCAAATCTTTTAAATGCAATGCATTAACGGCTATATTACGGTGTGCGTTTTTTAAACGTGCATATAATCCAAAACTTCGCGCCGAATCTACAGGCACTCTTGGTTTAGTACGATCATAAAAAAGGTTCGCCTTCCCGCCAAAAACAGTAATATCGGCAGCAACCAGTTTGCGGTAACTGATAAAAGCGCGATAATTAAAATGGTTAACCTGGATAGAATCTGTTTCCAACCTGAAATTCCTGCGCTGCAGTTGAGGGGTTTTAATTGATGATTTTTGTGGCATAAAAACAGCATCGATTATTTTTACGCTGGCTTTTGCGCTGGAAAAAACAAGCGACCGTGCCCGGTACTGGTACAAACCGTTGGCAGTGCTGCCGGTGTAATTGTTAAATATGACGGTAATATCTTTACAAAAGTCAAAACGGTTTTTATCGTTCTGGCTGGCCGGATCAATCAGCAAATCTGTTCCTCTTACATCAACTTCTTTAAAACGCGTAACCTTAATTCGGCCTGCCGTTTCTTCCTGATACCTCAAATTGATATTGTTCAGCAAAATTTTACCGATATGAACTGATTTTAACGTACCTGCAATACTTTGATACACTGTTTTTTTACTGCTGTCCGTTACATCATGATTATGCTGTTCCTGATAAATAAGCTGCATGGAAGGCTGGCCGATCACCAGATCATCTACATCCAATTCCTTTTTAAAATACAGTTTAAAAGGATGGAAATGCTTAAACACAATTTTCTTTACCAATAAAATGTACAAACTATTTGGTGCCTTACCTGCTCTTTTTAGCCCGTAAAAAACAGCAGTATCCGGTTTTAGGCTGAGATGTTCAATTACAATATGCCCGGTTAACACATTCAAACTGCTTCCTGTAAAATCAACCTGGTATAAACCGTTGCTCAGTCTGAAAACTGCTTTTTTTAGTTGTGTTGATAAAATTGGTGAAAAATAAAGATTAATAAACAGCGCGGTTATCAGTGTTAAAAACAGCAAAACCAGAAAAGGCAAACCCAGTCTTTTAAACCATATATTGTTTGTTAACCCTTTTAACCTCATTGGTACAGTTAAATTTTAAAAAAATTTATTGCTTAGCGGTCAATTTTTTTGCTGACGGCGTTCCTGTCGTTTCTCTCGTTTTCCTTTAGAAATCCCCAGAAAGGAACCTATTTTATTGACCATGTTGGTTTTAGTTGCCTTAGCAGCAGGCGTAGCTATAGCGGTAACAGTGTCTTTTTTAGCACTTAGCCCAACGCTTGATTTAATACCTGTGAACAAACTTTGCCATATAAAATAAAAAAATGGTGCTTTAATTGGCCGGTTGTATTTAATCTGACCGGTCCTAAAATCATTATTTTTATCCGGATTGTCTGTTTTTAAAATAAACATGTTTGCCAATGCAGAGATAATTCTTTTTCCCTGTAATTTTTTTTCGTCTTTTTTCTTTTTTAAAAGCTCTATTTTCAAATTCTTGTAATAAAGCTTTAACTGCCCGGTGGCATGATAATTATCTGCATTGGCATTAAAAGTTAAACGTTGTATAGCTACGGTTTTAATTTTAACCCTGCCTAACGCAATTGTGGTTTTATTGAACAATTCCCCATTTAACATGCCTAAATTTGCGTCATAACCAAAAGCGCCTTTTTTATCTGTTAAATCAAATTTAAAGTTTACGTTTAAATTAGCTGCATTTAATAAACGGGTGTGCAGCCTGGCAATTGCATATTTATTGTGAATTTTTGCCAAAGAATCATTGGTGACATTAAAAATCTGGCCACTGGTGTGGTAAAAATAAACAACCCCGGTTTGTTTAGTGTTCCTATCGGCTTCTGCATAAGTTACATTGATGTTTTTTAAATTTAAAGTATCAATTTTAACCGCCGTTGCAGCCTTTTGCAATTGCTGATGCGGAAAATTATCCCACTGGTGCTTTTCAGACTTGTCTTGCGGATAAGCGTTATTGTTATAAACTTCTATATTGGCGTTGCTGATATTTGCTGTTGTAGAAAAAAGTTGCTGTTGTTCAAAAACCTTTTTCAAATCAATATGATCAATGGAAACGGTGTTAAATTTAAGGTCATACCGGTCTTTACTAAATTTAACTTTATGATAAAACGCAACCTTGTTATAGCGAGGGGTAAATGCAATATGATTGAATATAACCTGTCGTTTCCGGCTGGAGAAATAAACATCTTTTACGGACAGATAATACAAACTGTCGGATGTTGCAAGCTTGTAATTCCTTACCCTGAAAACCATATTTTTACTGGAATAAAACCGGGAAGTATCTTTTTCTGATAAAGAATCTATCAATACTTCTTTTACATCGATGTTTATATTGTTCAACGCTGTATGCTTAACCTCCCGGCTGTTTTTATTTACCAACACAAAATTGCCGTTCTTTAAAGAAATACCGTTAACCTGCACTTGCTTAAATATCTTTTTAATTATCTGGTAAAGTGTTTTAGGCTTTCCATTTTTAACCGTATCGTTATAGGGCTCGCTTTTGCTGATAACAGTCAATTCCGGGTTGCTGATTAGAACAGAATCAATATTGAGCTTTTTTTGAAAAAGGGCTTTTGTTGCTGTTACATCCCGGACATCCAGCTCTTTGATTTTAACCCGATACAAATTATCCGGTGCTTTTTTTAAGGCAATAAACTTGTTATAGATGGCTGTATCTGGCCGCAATTCAAAATCTTTAATATTTATGTGCCCGGAAAACAAGTTAACATCAATATCAGAAAACTGAATGTTGTACAGTCCACCCGATCCTTTAACAACGGCTTTTTGTAATTTATGCTTTAAAAAAGGTTTCCAATTATTCAATAAATAATACCCACCTGCCCCTAAAATTATAAACAGGCCAAGTAAGGAATATAGAATAGGTTTGGAAATACTGCGTTTTTCCTTTACATGGACTTCTGCTGGCATCAAAATTTATATTAATAATTTTCAAATACGGAATAATATTTCAATAGTTCAATTTGTTTATATATCAAACGCTGCCAATCTGTCATTTTATTAAACAACATTTTCTTAGTTTTGCATTCTCAATTTTTTTAAATAATGAATTTGGATATTCCAAACAGTAAACATGATGAAAGCCGGCAAGGCGAAGCGTTGGTACTGGAAAAACCTGTTTTGAAAAACAACGGACGGAAACTGTATATCGAAAGCTATGGCTGCGCCATGAATTTTTCTGATAGCGAAATTGTAGCTTCCATTTTGGCTGATCAGGGTTTTGAAACCACTGCTGATTTTAAAGAAGCTGACGTGATTTTTATCAATACCTGCTCTATCCGCGAAAATGCCGAACAGCGAGTGCGAAACAGATTGAAAGAATTCAAGGTTTCTAAAATTCGCAATCCGGGAATGGTAGTTGGCGTTTTAGGCTGCATGGCCGAACGATTGAAAGCAAAATTCCTGGAGGAAGAAAAATTAGTTGACGTAGTGGTTGGTCCGGATGCTTACCGCGACCTGCCAAACTTGATTGAACAGGTTGACGGCGGGCAAAAAGCCGTAAACGTATTGCTTTCCAGGGAAGAAACCTATGCTGATATTAGTCCGGTCCGTTTAAACAGCAATGGTATTAATGCTTTTGTTTCAATTATGCGTGGCTGCGACAACATGTGTTCTTTTTGCGTTGTTCCGTTTACACGTGGCCGCGAACGTAGCCGCGATGCCTTTTCTATTATCAAAGAATGTAAAGATTTGTTTAACGCCGGGTATAAGGAGGTTACGTTGCTGGGGCAAAATGTGGATTCTTATAAATGGCAGCCTCGCCCTAAATCCCTCGCCGGGGGAGAGGGAAGCGAAAGCCTCACCAGCCTCACCCTAAGTCCCTCGCCGGGGGAGAGGGACTTGCCTGACAATCTTCTTAACCCCCTCTCCCCTGGAGAGGGCCGGGGTGAGGCTGGCGAGGCTATAAACTTTGCAAAATTATTAGAACTCGTCGCCCTCATCAACCCCAAACTGCGCGTACGTTTCTCTACTTCCCATCCAAAAGATATTACCGACGAAGTGCTTTTCACTATGAAAAAGTACGATAACATCTGCAAATACATCCATTTGCCCATTCAATCCGGCAACAGTAGGATTCTCGAACTGATGAACCGTACTTATGACCGTGCCTGGTACATGAACCGCATCGATGCCATCCGAAGTATTCTGCCTGGTTGTGCCATTTCTACCGATGTAATTACCGGTTTTTGTTCGGAGACGGAAGAAGAACACCAGGAAACATTAAGCATCATGGATTACGTACAGTATGATTTTGCCTACATGTTTATGTATTCTGAACGGCCGGGAACTTTAGCGGCCAAGCGTTATGCCGATGATGTGCCGGAAGCAGTAAAAGGCCGCCGTTTGCGGGAAATTGTAGATAAACAACAAGCTCATTCCCACCTTCGGTTGTTGGAACAGATTGGCCAGGTACAACAAGTTTTAATTGAGAAACGTTCTAAAAAATCTGAGTTGGACTATAGCGGACGGAGCGACAAGAACGCAACCGTTGTTTTTCCGGCTGATGATCGTTTTAAACCTGGGGATTATGTTGATGTTTTAATTGAAAAATGTACAACAGCTACATTAATGGGTAAAATTATAGGGTAAAAGAAGCATGGAGATACAGGAAATAAAACAGCGGTTCGGCATTATTGGCAATTCCCCTTTGCTAAACCGCGCCATTGATATTGCCAACCAGGTAGCGCCAACAGATATTTCTGTTTTAATTTCTGGCGAAAGTGGTAGCGGCAAAGAAGTTTTTTCTCATATTATCCACCAAATGAGTCCACGGAAACACGGTCCTTTTATCGCTGTGAATTGCGGTGCCATCCCCGAAGGAACGATTGATTCTGAACTTTTCGGGCACGAAAAAGGCGCTTATACCGGTGCCATTGGCGAGCGCAAAGGTTATTTTGAAACCGTGAACAGCGGTACTATTTTTCTGGATGAAATTGCAGAAATGCCGCTGGGCACACAGGCCCGTTTACTTCGGGTCTTGGAATCGGGGCAATATATAAAAGTGGGTTCATCCAAAGTAGAAAAAACGAATGTCCGCGTAATTGCAGCTACAAATGTAGATGTTTATGATGCCGTTAAATCCGGGAAGTTCCGGGAAGATCTGTATTATCGTTTAAATACCGTTCCACTCAGGATTCCTCCCCTGCGCGACCGTAAAGAAGACATTTACCTGTTGTTCCGAAAATTCACGGCTGATTTTACGGCTAAATACCGCTCTCCTCCTATCCAGATGAATGAAGAAGCGCAGCAAATGCTGGTTAATTACAGCTGGCCGGGCAACGTCCGCCAGTTGAAGAATATTGCCGAACAGCTGGCAGTTTTAGAGCGCGAACACACTATTACTGCGCAAAGCCTGCTGCAATATATCCCGCAGGAAAGCAGCGGCAGCAATTTGCCGATGCGCATCAATCAGCAGAAAAAAGAAGACTTTTCTGAACGCGACATTTTGTACAAAGTGCTTTTTGATATGAAGCGCGACATGACGGAGCTGAAAAAGTTAGTGGTGGATATTATAGAAAATGGCGGCGCGCCTGCAAATTATCCGGGCAACCAACAAGCGCTAAACCAGCTTTACCGCGACGTGGAACTGGAAAGCGGCCATCACCATAATCACCTCCAAAACCATCAGCAGGAACCTACCTTAACTATACAGCAACCGATTGTTCAGAATAATAATAATAATAAGGATCTGAACATTACACATGAAGCCCAGGAAGTGGAAGAATCACTTTCGCTGATGGAAAAAGAATCGGACCTGATCAAAAAAGCTTTGAAAAAGCACAAAGGGAAACGCAAGTTTGCTGCCGGGGAATTGGGGATTTCCGAACGTACACTCTACCGAAAAATCAAAGAACTCAACTTATAAAAAACACAATTAATGGTAAATGCTTCTTTTATCGGCAAAAAAAATGTGCTGCTGTTGTTACCGATGCTGTTGTTGTTACAAAGCTGTGGTGTTTATTCGCTTAGCGGAGGCTCTGTAGGAAACTTAAAAACAGTAAATGTGCTGTTTTTTGAAAACGTTGCGCCGCTGGTGGTCAATAATTTAAGCCAGAGCTTTACAGAAGCGCTGAAAGACCGCATCAGGACCCAAACCCGCCTTAGCACTGTTCGCAGTGATGCAGATGCTACTTTGGAAGGCCGCATTACCGGCTACACCATTGCACCGGCCGTTTTACCTGCCACTACAACCAATGCACCGCCTATTTCCAACACCAACCGTTTAACCATTACGGTTAGCGTAAAATACACTAACAGGTTAGATCCGAAATTGAGTTTTGAGCAGTCATTTCCACGGTATGTAGATTACCAGGGCGATATTAGTACGCAGGAACAAGCCTTGATCGTAAAAATAAACACACAATTAACAGAAGATATTTTTAACCGGGCTTTTGCAAATTGGTAAGCAAATCGTAGTTTCAAACCGTGGATCAGACACAGAACGGGCAAATGCCTCAATTTTTACAAAGCTTACTGGCCAATCCGGCTACTGCCGGTCAAAACGACCGGGGGCAACTGGAGTTGCTTGTTCAAAATTATCCGCAGTGCAGTATTTTCCACCTGCTGCTGGCCAAAGCTGCGCAAAACAGCGAAGCGGAAATTGCTGCAAAAGCATTGCAATCTGCAGCCGTACATGCAGCAAACCGCGAAGTTTTGTTTAGGTTGATTTATCAACCTGAATTGATAGTTGCCCTCAAACAGGAGAAGGTTTATCCGCGCGTTCAACTTTTGCCAAAAGTAGAAGCTGTAAAGCCGGATGCTTCTTTTATGCCAGTAATTTCAGGAGAAGAAATAATTATTGCAGAAGAAAATCCTTCCTCCGCAGAAACTGTTGATGCTTCTTTTACCGGTGAAAAATTAGTGCCGGAAGAAGGTTATGATACAGAAACAACTGCGGATGCTTCCTTTACCGATGAAAAATTGGTATCTGAAGAAGGTCCGTCTTCCGCAGAAAACACTTCCATCAACCCAAACCAAGAAGAAGCTATTATAGGTGAAAACGATCTTCGGGCAGAAGATGTGAATTTAACTTTCGTTAACGGACCGGCAGATGCAATTGTGTTTCCGATGGAAGAAACAATTGCACAGCATCAGCAAAAAGAAGGGCCGATTGTTCAGGAAGCCGAACCGAAAACTGCAAATGCTTCTTTTGCACAGGAAATTGACGAGGAAGTTTATGACGAGATCACAGCGATTGAAGACATCCATTTTGAGGCGGTAAAAACAGCATCGCCGAAGGAAGCTCAACCTAAACCTGAACAAGAAAAAACAATTGAAGGACCGCCTGCACTAACCATTCAGGACAAGGCAGAAAAAGATATGCTCAGCAGCATTGCTTCGATTGATTACTTTACGTTCAACAATAAGTTCGGACAAAATCAAACACCCCCTGTACGGGAACAAGCTGTAGAAATCACATCAACCAAAACGGCCGGTGCAGCAGTTGTTTTGGCAAAACCGGCCGGTCCATCGGCACAAACAGAACCCGAAACGGTTTCTAAATACCACGACGATAAAATGCCTTACACGTTTCTGTGGTGGCTGGACAAAACGCGGAAAGAATATGCCGGCACGTATCAGCCTTACGTAAAGAAACAGCAAACAGAAAAGGCCGTTCCTGATGATTTAAGCATTGGCCCGGAGTTGCACCAACAATACATCGAAAGTATTTTTCATACTAAACCTCAGCATGAAATGGCGGAAAACACTTTGCCACCTGTTGTTCAACCCCAGGTAAAACGCAAGGAGGACGAGCTGATCGAGCGTTTTATTATTGAGGAGCCGCACATCCATCCGCCCAGCATGGATAAATTAGATACAGAAAACAAGGCTAAAAAAAGCTCGGAAGATGGCGATGTTTTAGTGACCGAAACACTGGCTAAAATTTATTTAGACCAGATGCTTTACCACAAAGCCTTAGATACTTATAAAAAGCTGGTGTTGAAATTTCCGGAAAAAAGCCGTTACTTTACTGCCCAAATTGATTTGATAGAGAAAAAAATAAATTAACACATACCCGAAATGTATTTAGTGCTTGTTATCCTGATCATTATTGTTTGCATCCTGCTTGGTTTGATCGTGTTGATCCAAAACCCAAAAGGAGGCGGTCTAAATTCCAATTTTTCGAGTTCATCGCAAATGATGGGCGTACAAAAAACCGGTGATTTTTTAGAAAAAGGTACCTGGGTTTTGGCCATTTCGCTGATGGTACTTGCACTGGCTGTAAATTTGGTTTCTAAAAACGGAACGGTTAGTACTAAGGCTTTGCAAAACCAGGAACAGATTGAAAAAGCATCCAAACCTGCTGCCCCGGTTAGCGGACCGCTCAACCTACCTCCGGTAACCCCAACCCAAACCCCTGGTAAAAAATAAGCTATAAAAACAGCATCCATATAAAAGGCTTCTTATAATTGGAAGCCTTTTTTGATTCTGATTTTCTGCCATGATGGCACGTTCATCTATCTAAAAAAAACTTTATGACTTTTTGCTAAAGTAATTTTGACAACATGAACCAACAGATAAGCCATTATAGGTACAAACCGGTCTTTGGCACAATTGCTGTTTCATTGTCAGCAAATAATTTTATCTAAAAACTAAAAATTTAAAATAATTATGTCATTAAACATTAAACCAATCGGAGACAGAGTAGTGGTAGAAGCTGCTGCTGCTGAAGAAAAGACTGCATCCGGCATTTTCATTCCAGACACTGCAAAAGAAAAACCACAGCGCGGTAAAATCGTTGCCGTTGGCGAAGGCAAAAAAGATGAGCCTTTAATTGTTAAAGTTGGCGACGAGGTTTTATATGGCAAGTATGCCGGTACTGAAATTACTTACGAAGGTAAAGAGTACTTGATTATGCGCGAATCAGACGTTTACGCAGTTCTGTAAACTAAACCCGGGTTAGCGTAACCAAAAGATTTCCCTTAAAACTATTTATTTCAAAAAGTAAAAATTCAAAATACAATGGCAAAACAAGTTAAATATAATGTAGAAGCACGCGATGCTTTAAAACGCGGTGTAGATATTTTAGCCAATGCGGTTAAGGTAACTTTAGGCCCTAAAGGCAGGAACGTTATCATCGACAAAAAATTTGGTTCCCCAATCATCACAAAAGATGGTGTAACAGTTGCTAAAGAAATCGAATTAAAAGATTCTTTAGAAAACATGGGCGCACAAATGGTAAAAGAAGTAGCTTCTAAAACTGCTGATATTGCAGGCGACGGAACTACAACAGCTACAGTTTTGGCACAGGCAATTGTAACTGCCGGTATTAAAAACGTTGCTGCCGGTGCAAACCCAATGGATTTGAAACGCGGCATTGATAAAGCAGTTGCCGCTGTTGTACAAGACTTGAAACAACAATCCCAAACTGTTGGCGAAGATATCAACAAAATTAAACAGGTAGCTTCTATTTCTGCCAATAACGACGAAGTAATCGGTTCGTTGATTGCAGAAGCCATGGGCAAAGTTGGCAAAGACGGTGTAATTACTGTTGAAGAAGCAAAAGGTACGGAAACTGAAGTTAAAACGGTTGAAGGTATGCAATTTGACCGTGGTTACCTTTCCCCGTATTTTGTTACCAATGCAGATAAAATGGAAGCGGAATTAGAAAGCCCTTACATTTTGATCTATGATAAAAAGATCAGCAGTATGAAAGAATTATTGCCCGTTTTGGAAAAACAAGTTCAAACCGGTAAACCATTGTTAATCATTGCTGAGGATTTAGACGGAGAAGCTTTAGCAACTTTGGTAGTAAATAAAATTCGTGGTTCATTAAAAGTTGTTGCTGTTAAAGCCCCGGGCTTTGGTGACCGCCGTAAAGCCATGCTGGAAGATATTGCTATATTAACTGGTGGAACTGTTATTTCTGAAGAAAGAGGTTACAAGTTAGAAAATGCCGACCTTTCTTATTTGGGGACTGCTGAAAAAATTGTGGTTGATAAAGACAACACAACAATTATCAACGGTGCAGGAAAGTCTGAAGAGATTAAGGCCCGTGTTAATCAAATAAAATCCCAAATCGATTCTACTACTTCTGATTACGACCGCGAAAAATTACAAGAACGTTTGGCCAAATTATCTGGCGGGGTGGCTGTGTTGTACGTTGGTGCTGCTACCGAAGTGGAAATGAAAGAGAAAAAAGACCGTGTTGATGATGCTTTACATGCAACCCGTGCTGCGGTTGAAGAAGGTATCGTTGCCGGTGGCGGTGTTGCTTTCATCCGTGCAGTTGATGCTTTAACTAACTTAAAGGGTGCTAACGAAGATGAAAATACGGGTATCCAGATCATCCGTCGGGCTATCGAAGAACCTTTGCGCCAAATTTGCGAAAATGCGGGCATTGAAGGTTCTATTGTAGTACAAAAAGTAAAAGAGGGTACTGCTGATTTTGGTTACAACGCACGTACCGACAAATATGAAAACTTAATCGGAGCTGGTGTTATCGACCCGACTAAAGTAGGCCGTGTGGCTTTGGAAAACGCTGCTTCTATCGCTGCGATGTTGTTAACAACAGAATGTGTTTTAGCAGATGATCCTGAAGATGAAAAAGGCGGTGCCGGAATGCCTCCAATGGGTGGTGGCGGTATGGGCGGCATGATGTAATCATTCGTCCAACAACTGTTCAATTATTTATACAGTTACAAAGCCTGTCTGATTTTTCGGACAGGCTTTTTTGTTTTACTGCCAGATTTTGTATGGCTAAAAGAAGCATTGGCAGGCTTTGAATTTTTTTAAAAAAAATTCCGCTTAATCAATTGATTAAATGTTTAAACTTATATAAATATGACAAATTAAAAAAATACAGGCATCATCTTTGAAACAGAGTTAGTATGAAAATTTTATGCGAAAAAAAGAATCACTTCAGGACCATTCTAATTGAATGGGTGGCTTTGGAAGTACCTACTATATTGTTTTCGTTGTTGTAAAGCTTAACTGCTTTCACAAACGCTTAATAGCCTCAGCTTATAATTTTATTATATCTGCTGTGGCTTTCGTATCAAAGTATTTATTGATAGTACCAACACCGTCAAACTGTAACCGGGCAACATCCTCTACACATCACTTTTAAATTAGTAATTTTGGTGATGCAAAAAGAGCAAATCTCTGTTTTTGATATGTTTAAAATCGGTATCGGGCCTTCCAGCTCGCATACATTAGGGCCGTGGCGCGCTGCGCAACAATTTCTACAATTGCTACATGCTTCCACAGATTTAGCACAGGTTATTCAAATCAAAATTTTACTCTATGGTTCTCTGGCTAAAACCGGTAAAGGCCATGGAACAGATATTGCCGTTTTGCTGGGTTTGAGCGGGGATGACCCGGTTACGTTTGATGTAGATCAGATCGAACCGAAAATTGAAGGCATTCGGCAAACCAGGCAACTATTTTTGGGCGGTAAAAGAAGCATTGGTTTCAATATGGAAGAAGACCTGCTTTTTTTAACAAGCATCAGTTTGCCTTATCATCCGAATGCCGTTACTTTTCAGGCTTTTTTGGCAGATGGAAAAGCCGTTTCCGAAACTTATTATTCTATCGGCGGCGGCTTTGTGGTGAAGGGGGACGGACAGCAAACTTCCGCAAAACCAGAAGTTGACCTGCCTTTTCCAATTGATACGGCCAATGATTTATTGCACTGGTGTTTAAAAACCGGGCTTAAAATATCCGACATAGTGATGGAAAACGAGCTGGCCTGGCGCAGTGAAGAAGCAACTAAAGCCGGCATACTGCAGATTTTTGAAGTGATGAAAGCCTGTTTGTATCGCGGTTGTCATACTTCAGGCTATCTTCCGGGCGGTTTAAATGTTGCCCGCCGTGCAGCACGATCAAACCAACGGCTTCTGGGCAATGCGATTTATAATGATTATGAAAGCTGGACAACAGCTATCAAACAAAAAAACAATAGTTTTTCATATATTTTAGATTGGGTAAGTTGTTTTGCACTGGCCGTAAATGAGGAAAACGCTGCTTTTAGCCGCGTGGTTACCGCGCCAACCAATGGTGCGGCAGGTGTTGTCCCGGCGGTACTTCATTATTTGATTATTTTCTGTGATAAAAACAGTACAGATCAGATGGTCCGTTTCCTGTTGGCCGCTTCCGAAATCGGCAGCATCTTTAAAAAGGGCTCGACTATTTCGGCAGCTATGGGCGGTTGCCAGGCAGAAATTGGCGTTTCCTCAGCCATGGCAGCAGCAGCTTTAACAGAATGTTTGGGCGGATCACAACGCCAGGTTTTAATGGCTGCCGAAATCGCGATGGAACATCACCTTGGCATGACCTGCGACCCGATTGGCGGTTTAGTGCAAGTCCCCTGCATTGAGCGTAATACCATGGGCGCGATCAAAGCCATCACGGCATCACAATTAGCCTTACAAAGCAACCCGGACAATGCACGTGTAAGTTTGGATGCAGTAGTAAAAACCATGTGGGAAACCGCGCAGGACATGAACTCGAAATACAAAGAAACTTCGGATGGCGGATTGGCGGTTCAGATCCCGATCAGTATGCCGGAATGCTGATTTTTAGACGGTAAAAGAAGCATCGGCATTAGGGATTTTGGGGTTGTCTGAAGAATAAGCGTTCATCAAATTCGTAAGGCTCAATCTTTTCAATAGAAAGCTGATCCAGATCCTGATGATTCGGATTGATGAGGTAATTGAACTCTCCCTGAACCACAACAGATGGTACTTTTAAAATCAATGCTCTTTTGCCGATAATAAATTTATCCCCTATCATCTGGGTAGAATGGGAATGTGGAATAGATTTAAAATCAGCAGGGAGCTTATTTTCCTTTAGCTCTTCTATAATTGCCAAGTCGGGCACTTCATAAGTAACGATAGCATATCCTTTTGGAAGGATGCCTAAAGGAACATGCACTGCTATTTCAGTAGTAGCTAAGGCAATAGATTGAGAAGTATAAAGCATGGGAGTACCTTTACTGTTCCAGCGTCCTCCGCTTAGTTCGGTTCCTTTTCCGCTTAAATCTTTACCGTATTTAACTTTGGTTAGGCGGTATAATTTCATGCCAGCACACCATGTTCAATTCGCGTAAGTTCATCTTTTACTAAATTAATACCAAAAGTAGTATCCAGCAATTCTTTTGGCTTGCCGCCGCCAAGCGCAGGGCTTTTAGTATTTAGCCAAATATCAAAATTTTTATTGTCTTCAAATATGGCTGATCCATATTTATACAGAAGTCTGATCTCCAGGATACGTTCTGCAAAATTGGCTTGAAAAGGTTTCTTTTCCTTCCGGTACCGCTGCAAAGTCCTTTCCGGTAAATTTAGGTAACGCGACCATTCTTCAACAGAAAATGGAATAGCCTTCAGCATTTTATCAAAAAAAGAATACGCTATTCCTTCCCGCACGGTTTTGATCAAAAAAAGGCTGTCCTTGTCATCCACAATGTTGAAAGATAAATCCTGCTCTAAAAGTTCATCGGCCTTTGTCATAAAGTAAATATAAGACAATAAGTATTTATATTATTACAATTTTTATTTCTGAATTTGCTGTATCGAATAAACAATAACTAAATGCTGATTTTTAGACGGTAAAAGAAGCATCGGCAAAAAACAAAAATTGCAGCATTGGGATAAAACTTTTCATGTTGTTTTATCAACCCAAATTTTATTTCGGTTCAACCTGCTTCAAATCTTATCTTTGTTGATATGACCGCAGCTGAAATCAATACCAAATGGACTGCTTTGCAGCAACGGATTGCGCAAGATTTTGATTCTGACGTGCCGGATATTAAAGTCATGCTTTTTCTGGTTGGCGTGCAGGAACTCGGCCAGGGCCCCCGCAAATTCAGCAAGCGGCAAAAAGAGGAACTGATGCACATTGCTACCTGTAAATTATTTAGTCAGCTTGGTTTTTACGAGCTGGAAGGTTTGGACCAGGACGGCTGGCCGCACTGGAAATTGGTAAAAACCATTCCCAATTACACGTTGCTGGAGCAGGAAATGGTAATGAAATCGCTGATCGTAAATTATTTTGAGGAGGGGTGAGAAAGCTATCAGCAGTTAGTCATCAGCTTTCAGCCATTAACCATGAACCATAATCAACATGCTTCTTTTACCATGAAAAAATTTACTTCTGCTTTTATTTTGCTGCTTTTAACTTTTAATGTTTTTGCCAAATCGCAAAAAAACCAATATGTTCGCATCAAAACCAGTTATGGAGACTGTATTATCAGACTTTACAACGAAACGCCAAAACACCGCGATAATTTTATCAAATTGACCAAGCAAGGTTTTTATAACGGCACCCTGTTCCATCGCGTGATCCAGGATTTTATGATCCAGGGCGGCGACCCGGATTCAAAAAAAGCAAAAGCCGGGCAAGCGTTAGGCGATGGTGATGTGGGTTATACGGTTGATGCCGAATTTCGAGACAGCTTGTTTCATAAAAAAGGTGTGATTGCCGCTGCGCGGGATAATAATCCGAAGAAAGCTTCCAGCGGTTGCCAGTTTTATTTGGTGGAAGGAAAACGCTTTACCGATGAAGCTTTGGACAAGCTGGAAGAAACCTGTTTAAAAGGACGAAAAATTCCGTTTGCTCAGCGTGAATGGTATAAATCCGTTGGCGGAGTACCGCATCTTGATCAAAATTATACCGTTTATGGCGAAATTGTTTCCGGTTTGGATATGGTTGACCGTATTGCCGCCGTAAAAAAAGATGCAAAAGACCGTCCGCTGCAAGATGTACCGATGATGGTTAGTTTGCTGAAGAAAAAAGAATGTAGGCGCTTAGACAGGATTTTGAGCCTTTAGCTTTCAGAAATCAGCTTTCAGCTTTTGCCGATCAACCTAAAACCCTTTACCTTTCCGCCTTTTTCCTCTCACCTCAAACCCTACACCTCCCATGAAAATCATCACCTATAACGTCAATGGTATCCGTTCTGCCATCAGCAAAAGCTGGCTTTCCTGGTTGCAAGCTACCGATGCGGATGTGGTGTGCTTGCAGGAAATTAAAGCAACGCCCGACGTTTTGCAAAGCGAACTGTTTTTGCTGGAACAAATGGGTTACCATCATTATTGGTTTCCTGCGGAGAAAAAAGGTTATAGCGGCACTGCTGTTTTTACCAAACAAAAACCGGTGCACGTAGAATATGGCTGCGGCATCCCTGATTTTGACAGCGAAGGACGTTGCTTGCGTGTAGATTTTGAAGAACTTTCCGTGATGAGCGTTTATTTTCCATCCGGTTCCAGCGGAGCAGAACGGCAGGCTTTTAAGTTTCGTTTTCTGGACGAGTTTGGCGATTATCTGCACAAGCTGCAATGGGCCTTCCCAAAATTGGTTATTTGCGGCGATTATAACATTTGCCATCAACCCATTGATATCCATAATCCAAAATCAAATGCCAACAGTTCAGGTTTTTTACCAGAGGAGCGCGAATGGATGGAAAAACTGCTGGAATCGGGCTTTGTTGATACTTTCCGGCATTTTAACAAAGAACCGCACCATTACACCTGGTGGAGTTTTCGCGCAGGTTCACGCGGTAAAAACCTGGGCTGGCGCATCGATTATAATCTCGCAACCCACGAATTGAAACCATACTTAAAACGTGCCGCTATTTTGCCGGAAGCCAAACATTCTGATCATTGCCCGGTATTGTTGGAGTTGGAGTTTTAAGGGAGCTTGTCATCCTGAACTTGTTTGTCATCCTGAACTTGTTTGTCATCCTGAACTTGTTTGTCATCCTGAACTTGTTTCAGGATCCCTCTTGCACAATCACAACCTTTCCCGTGGGATGCCGAAACAAGTTCGGCATGACAAAACAATAAAACCTCCTTTTAAAACCGCCAAACTTTCTCCGGGGCAATACAGTGATGCAGCTTTACATCAAGTTCATCTGCATCTTCAATCAAATTAACCGGATCAAAAAAGGACAGGCCTATAAATTGCGTTCCATCTTCACATCCGGCCAAAAAGCGGTCATAAAAACCACCTCCATAACCCACCCGGTTTCCGCTTAAATCAAAAACAAGCAACGGCACAATTACGATACTGTTTTTATCGATATAAAATTGGTTTCCGCTGAACGGCTCTGGGATGCCAAACTCATTTTCAGCTATCATTAATTGTTCGTCATCGATAAAATGTGTTAATGTTTTTTGTTTGAAATCTGCCTTGGGGAAAACCCTTTTAATATGCGGATGCTCCTTTTGCAGGTATTTAATCAGCAGATACGTATCCGGTTCCTTCGTACGCAGCATGGGCAAAAAAACATGAACAGCGGTTACACCAGAAAAATCCAACTGCATAAACTGATGCAATAAGTGCTTGTTCAACGTTTGATATGCTGTTCCCGAAAGCTGCAAACGTTTTTCCAGATAGATTTTACGGAGTTCCTGCTTCTTCATAAATTTAAATAACGATTAAAGAATAATAAGCAGAAAAGGCGTGCAGTTTTAAATTGCACACCTTTTTTTTACCGGTAAAAGAAGCATCCTTATTTTACACGTTCCACGTAACTGCCGGTTGCAGTATCTACTTTAATTTTATCGCCCAGGTTGATGAATAAGGGTACTTTAATTTCGGCGCCGGTTTCAACGGTTGCACTTTTTAAAGCGCCGGTTGAAGTATCGCCTTTCACGGCAGGTTCGGTATAAGTAATTTCTAACTCAGACAAGGCCGGTGCTTTGGCCATGATCGGTTCATCACTTTCAAACGCTACAATTACATTGGCACCTTCCTTTAAAAACTTAACTGCTGTGCCAAACAAAAATTTTGGGATGTTAAACTGCTCGTAAGTGGTATTGTCCATCACCACCAGATCGTTGCCATCTTCATATAAATACTGGTAATCATTTGTTTCTACACGGGCAATTTCGACTTCTTCTTCCGTACGAAAACGGTATTCTACCAATTTGCCCGATTTTACATTGCGCATACGTGCCTGGTAAAAAGCACGCAAATTGCCTGGTGTGCGGTGGATAAATTCTTCTACCTGTACCAGATCGCCGTTAAAACGCAGGATGTTGCCATTTTTTATATCGGATGCCTTAGCCATAATCAGTTTATTTTCAGAGCCGCAAAATTAGCAATCAGACGGAAAGAAACAAATTGCTTTAATTCGCAATCATCGTTTTTCGTTAGTTTAAAATCACATTGTAACATATGGCAAAAGAAGGACACCGTTTTTTAACAGGTAAAAACAGTATCTGCTGACCAGAAAGGCAATGAAATACTTTCAAATACAACTCAGGCTTTTTTCTTGTAATCCAATATGTTTAAACTGTTTTGGCAGAAAGCATACTCATGTTCCTGGTTAGAACAGATGATGGTAAGGCGGTTGGCAGCGAACTTTTCTACCAGTTGCAAATACCACTCAATTCCTTGCATATCCAGGTTAGCAGTTGGTTCATCCAGCATCAGCAAAGGCGTATCGGCACAAAAAGCAAGGGCTAATTTAACGCGTTGCTTCATCCCCGAAGAAAAATAACGGACCGGTTTATTTTTGCTGCCTTCCATCTGCAAGAGATCAATGATTTTGTGCCGATCAATTCCCTCCTGATAGTTTTTAAACTGAAAATGGAAATCGATCATCTCGCTCAAACTGAATTCTTCGATTAGTTCGAGATAAGGTGCAGCCAAGCTTACATGCTGGTAAACTTGCTCAATCTCTATTTTTTTTTGCTGATAAAAGAAGCTCATATTGCCTGCAGATGGCGACAGGCTGCCATTTAATATTTGCAGCAGGGTAGATTTGCCCGAACCGTTGATACCCAGAATGGCATAACTCTGTGCCAGGGAAAAAGTATAATTGATGTTCCTGAATATCCAGTCACGGTTAAAACGTCGGCCGAGGTTTTCAAGAATGATCTGCATGAAACGAATGCTCTTGCTTTAAAAAGAGGAAGGATTACCAAAGCCTTTCATGATGCCGCGGTTTGAATTCCGGATAAAATCCAATATTTCATCCCGTATTTCTGTTGGCCGACGTTCAGCCTCGATCATATATAGTGCATTGCTTAAATTAAGTCTTTTAACAAAAATCGTTCTGTAGATATCCTGGATTTCGTTGATCTGATCAGATGAATACCCTCTCCGGCGTAAACCCACCGAATTGATCCCGACATAAGACAACGGTTCCCGTGCAGCTTTTACATACGGCGGAACATCTTTCCGCACCAAAGAACCACCTGTAACAAAAGCATGCGCACCGATATGGCAAAACTGGTGTACCGCAACCATGCCGGCAAGTACCACATAATCATCTATACTAACATGGCCGGCCAAAGTGGTGTTGTTTGAGAAAATACAGTTGTTGCCTATCTGGCAATCGTGCCCAACATGACAGTAAGCCATGATCAGGCAATTATTTCCCACACTTGTTTTCCAGCGGTCTTTAGTCCCTCGGTTTATGGTCACGCATTCGCGGATTGTCGTATTGTCACCAATTTCCACAGTCGTCTTTTCGCCGGCAAATTTAAGGTCCTGCGGGATGGCAGAAATAACAGCACCCGGAAAAATACGACAGTTTTTACCAATACGGGCCCCATCCATAATGGTAACGTTAGATCCGATCCACGTACCTTCACCAATTTCCACATCTCCATAAATGGTAACAAATGGTTCAATGGTTACCTGATCAGCAATTTTTGCGTCCGGGTGAACGTATGCTAAAGTTTGGGTCATGCGTTTTTGTATCTAACAATTTGTGCCATCAACTCGGCTTCTACTACCATTTTTTCGCCCACAAAGCCAACGCCTTTCATTTGTGCAATGCCCCGGCGGATAGGCGCCAGCAGATCACAACGGAAAACCAAAGTATCACCCGGCAAAACTTTATCTTTAAATCGCGCATTTTCTATTTTTAAAAACAGTGTCAGCCAGTTCTCCGGATCAGGAACGGTATTCAACACTAAGATTCCTCCGGTTTGTGCCATCGCTTCAATCTGTAACACACCAGGCATTACCGGTGCACCTGGAAAATGACCTGCAAAAAAAGGTTCGTTCATGGTAACCGCTTTTACACCCACTACGTGCATTTTTGTAAGCTCCATGATCTTGTCAATCAGTAACATGGGAGGCCTGTGCGGCAATATGTTCATGATCTGTACTGTATCATAAACCGGCTTAGCATTGGGGTTGTAGTAATGGAGGTTTTTTTTGCCCCGTTCTTTTTTAATCAGTGCTTTTATTTTTTTTGCAAAAGCGATATTGGCCGCGTGGCCTGGGCGGGCAGCCATGATGTGTCCTTTTAACGGTACGCCTACCAGAGCTAAATCGCCAATCATATCCAGCAATTTATGCCGGGCTGGCTCATTCTGGTGCCTCAGTTCTATGTTGTTCAGGATACCTTGTGGCGCAACATCAATATCTTTTCGGTTGAACAGCTTAGCAAGGTGTTGTAGTTCTTCGTGGTTTACATCCCGGTCAACCACAACAATGGCATTATTGATATCTCCGCCTTTGATCAGGTTATGCTTTAGCAGCATTTCCAGTTCGTGCAAAAAACAAAAGGTACGGCAGGATGCAATTTCACGCCGAAACTCGGAAATGGTAGAAATACTGGCATGTTGGCTGCCCAAAACCGGCGAATTATAATCAACCATACAGGTAAAACGATAATCGTCCAACGGCATGGCTACCATATCTACTTTACGGTCAGGTTCTGAATAATGGATGTTATAAGGAATACTAAAATACTCGCGGTCTGCTTCCTGTTCTTTAAAGCCTACTTCTACTAAAGCATCCACATACTGTAAAGCACTGCCATCCATAATTGGTGCTTCGGGACCGTCCAAATCAATCAAAACGTTGTCAACCTCTAAACCTACTAATGCGGCAAGCACGTGTTCAACCGTGTTTACAGAAGCACCATTCTGGCTGATGGTTGTGCCACGGGAAGTATCGGTTACGTTATCTACATCGGCTTCAATTATTGGTTGGCCTTCAATATCTATTCTTCTAAACTTAAATCCGTGGTTTTCAGGGGCCGGGCGAAAAGTCATGGTTACTTTTTCGCCTGTATGTAATCCTGTTCCCGAAACAGAAGCCTCCGTTTTAATTGTTCTTTGTTTTACATTCATAATAATTAAATCGTTACTGCCCGGATGTTGTGATATGCTGCTCAGAACCTTGTTGCAATCCTGTCAGTTTTTTCTCTAGTTCTACTATTTTTTTTTCCAATTCAGGCAAACGGGTCAACACAACCTGCGAACGCATGTGGTCCTGATAGTGGGTTGCAGGTGCCCCTGCCCATTTTTTGTTTTCTTCTTTAATGGACCTGCTGATGCCGGATTGGGCCTGCACCTGCGAACCTTTCGCTATATTGATATGGCCAACAACACCTACCTGTCCGCCCAGAACCACGTTTTCACCAATTTTTGTGCTGCCCGAGATACCGGTTTGTGCAGCTACGACTGTATTGCATCCAATCTCTACATTGTGCGCAATCTGAATCAGATTATCCAACTTTACGCCTTTACGGATAATGGTTGAACCCATTGTTGCGCGGTCAATAGTGGTATTGGCGCCAATTTCTACTTCATCTTCAATGATTACGTTACCAATCTGGCTTATTTTCTGGTAACTGCCATCTGCTTGTGGTGCAAACCCAAAACCATCTCCGCCAATAATTACACCTGAATGAATGATGACGTTATTGCCAATAATGCAATCGAAATAGACTTTTACCCCTGCAAACAAAGTAACATTGGCCCCCAGTTGAACATCATCGGCCAAAAATGAATTTGGATAAATACGACAGTTATTGCCTATTTTAACATTGGGGCCAATGTAGGTAAAAGCGCCAATGTAAACATCATGGCCTATTTGTGCAGAAGGATGGATGAAACTTGGATGTTCGATACCTGCTTTGGCCAGTTTGCTTTGGTTATATTTTTCGAGCAGGACAGAAATAGCACTGTAAGGATTTTCAACGCGGATCAACGTAGCATTTACCGGTTCTGTTAAAACCTGGTCATTCCCCACAATAACAACCGAAGCTTTTGTGGTATATAAAAACTGTTCGTATTTTGGATTGGCCAAAAAAGACAAACAACCTTCTTCTGCTTCTTCAATTTTCGCCAACTGAGTAACCTTTACTTCAGGCTTACCTTCAACAGTTCCATTTAACAATAAGCTGATCTCAAGTGCGGTAAATTGCATCCGACAAATTTAATTCTAAATATCAAAGCAGCAAATTATTAAACCGGCTGCTTTAAGTATTATTAGAGGTCTTTGATTACACATAAAATATATTTCACTACCCGTTTAGATAGCGAAATCAGGTTTGAATTATCACTGGCATCGGAAATATCCTGCACTTCGCCGTTTTTAAGCAAAATCCGGATGTTTTCATCGCCCACTTTATAAGCATCGTTTACAACACGGTCTGTAAAAATATAATAACCGGCTTGCTCGTCATCCAGATTATATTTTTGCTTTACCAATCGCTTTAATTCTACGGTCTGATCTAACGCAGGAGGCATGTTTGTTATTTCTACCCGGTACAGATTGCGGCCGATAAATCTTGTGCAAAGGTCAGACAAGATAAAGTCCGAATGGTTTACCCAAACTTTTATAGCCGATAAAATATCGGTGTCGTCTAAATTGATGAAAGCATCCAAGTGCCGCGCATCCATTACAAATGCTTCTTTTAGCACACTTTTATTAAGAAAATGTGCCAATGCCGGCGTCGCAAATAAATCTTCTCCGCTTAAAGCCAGCTCACGGCCGCGTTCTAAAATTTTAACCAGCAGCATTTCGGCGGCAATAACGGTTTTATGCAGATAAACCTGCCAGTACATCAGCCGGCGGGCAATCAGGAATTTTTCTACCGAGTAAATGCCTTTTTCTTCCACCACAATATGATCGTTCCGAACATTTAGCATTTTGAGAATACGGTCAAAACTGATCACACCTTCAGAAACACCGGTAAAAAAACTGTCCCGGTTAAGGTAATCCATCCGGTCAATATCCAATTGCCCCGAAACCAGCTGATGTAAAAAATGCCTCGGATAAGTATCGTTAAAAATATTGATGGCCATTTCCAACTGCCCGTTAAACTCCTTGTTTAAGCGGCCCATCAGCAACCTGGAAATCATTTCATGCGATACTCCTTTTACCAGTGTATTTTCTAAGGCATGCGAAAACGGCCCGTGGCCAATATCATGCAGCAGTATGGCAATTTCTACCGCTTCTTCTTCCTCCGCAGAAATTTCAATGCCTTTGCCACGAAGCGTTTCTACTGCAAGCCCCATCAGGTGCAATGCGCCCAGCGCGTGGTGAAAACGGGTATGCAGCGCACCGGGATAAACCAAATGCGTCATGCCCAATTGTTTGATGTAGCGCAAACGCTGAAAGTAGCGGTGTTCTACCAGGTCGAAAATCAAATCGGTCGGTATGTTGATGAAGCCGTAAACGGGATCATTGATAATCTTCTTTTTGTTCAATGGATGGATTTTTTTGAAAACGCTGTTAAAGTAAAACAAATTGCCACTTTCTTAAAGGCCGGTTAAATTTATGCTTTAAAAACCCGTCATGCTTCTTTTATGCCTGTAAAATTGGTATTTATATCAGGCCCGGATTCCCTAAAACATAAAACACACTTATTTTGATGGCATAAAAGAAGCATGGGCTTATATACAATCATTTTTAAAACCCTTCTTGATTTTATGTTAAAGTTTGTTAATTTAAAAAAAGCCCGAGCAACAAAAAGTTGCAACAAGGGTTGTAATTTTAAATAAATACCAAAATGCAAGACACTACGATTTTATGGGCGGATGACGAAATTGATTTTCTGAAACCACATATATTATTTTTAACGGAGAAAGGCTATCAAATTAAAACGGCGACCAACGGAACCGATGCTGTTGATGTTTTCAAAAACAACAATATCGACCTGGTTTTTCTCGACGAGAACATGCCCGGTTTAACCGGATTGGAAACCCTGACCGAAATTAAAAACATCAATGCCGATGTGCCGATCGTGATGATCACCAAAAGTGAAGAAGAGCACCTGATGGAAGATGCCATCGGTTCTAAAATTGACGATTACCTGATCAAGCCGGTCAACCCGAAACAGATTCTCCTGACCATAAAAAAACTGACCGAAAACAAGCGTTTAGTTACCGCTAAAACCACAATGGGCTATCAGCAGGATTTCCGCACTTTGGGAATGACGCTGAATGAGAACCTGAGTTATCAGGAATGGGTGGATGTTTATAAAAAGCTGATTTACTGGGAACTGGAATTGGAGAAGCTGGAAGATGCCGGCATGCACAATATCCTGACTTTGCAAAAGGCAGAAGCCAATACCCAGTTCTCTAAATTCATCGAAAAAAATTATTTAAAGTGGATCAAAGAGCCCGAAACTTCCCCTATGCTTTCGCCGCAGCTTTTCAAGAAAAAGGTTTTCCCGCAGTTGAACGCCACCAGCCCTGTTTTTTTTATTTTGGTTGATAATTTGCGTTACGATCAATACCGCATCATTCATCCCATCATTTCCGAATACTTCCGTTTGGAAGAAGAAGATACCTATTTCAGCATTTTGCCAACAGCAACGCAATATGCGCGTAACTCCATTTTTGCCGGTTTAATGCCGCTGGACATGGAAAAACGTTTTCCGGAAATGTGGCAAAACGATGAAGACGATGGCGGTAAAAACCTGTTCGAAGAGCAGTTTCTGGGCGATCAGATCAAAAGGGTATTGCGGAAAGACATCAAGCATTCTTATCACAAAATCTTGAATATTGATGAAGGCCGCGCGCTCAACGATTCCATCAGTAACCTGATGCAAAACGAGCTGAACGTTGTGGTTTACAACTTTGTGGACATGCTTTCGCATGCGCGGACGGACATGCAGATGATACGCGAACTGGCCAGCGGCGATGCAGCTTACCGCTCGCTTACGCTTTCCTGGTTTGAGCATTCGCCTTTGTTTGACCTGTTGAAATACCTAGCACAAAAACAGGTAAAGGTGGTGATAACAACAGACCATGGAACGATCAGGGTTAAAAACCCGAGTAAAATCATCGGCGACAGGAACACCAATACCAATCTGCGTTACAAACAAGGCAAAAACTTAAATTACAATGCAAAAGAAGTATTCCACATCCGCAACCCGCACGATGCTATGCTTCCGAAACTGCACGTAAGTTCAAGTTTTGTGTTTGCCAAGGAAGATAAATACTTTGTTTACCCTAACAATTTTAACCACTTCGTCAACTTTTATAACGAAACCTTTCAGCATGGCGGCATCTCGATGGAAGAAATGATCATACCGATTGCTACTTACGGTCCAAGGTAGCCGGATTTTAGTTGCAGGGGAGGCCGTATCAAAATTCAAATGATGCGGCTTTTTATTTTATACGGAAGTAAAATCCGCTTTAAAACAAAAAACTACCGATAAAAGAAGCATCCAAACTTTCATTCCCTATCGTAAAGGCTTCGGCACAACCGGTAAACTTTCATGGCCTTGTTCATCTACGGACTGTACGGCAAAAAAGTAATTGTCTTTTGAATAATCCAGTGTTGCTTGTGTATCGGTTACAAAAAATTTCTTTTCCCAGTACGGACTAATGGTTTCCCTCATCAGCACATAATAACCGGCCGGCTTTTTCCCAGCCTTTGGTGCTTCCCATTTTAAAGCAGTTTTATTGGTTAAGCCACTGGTAATTACACTTACATTTTGCGGTTCGGCGGGAGCCAGGGCAAGGTTAGCCAGAACAGAAAGGTTCATCCGGGAAACTTTCCGGATATAATCATAATCGACAAAATCGGGCAAATCACCATAATCCACACCGTTTGCTTTACGAACATCCTGGTGCTGGCGGTTAAAATCCTCGTTCATTTCTGTAAACCTAACAGCACAGAAACCCTGCTGCAAAAAAGGTGTCTGATCTCCACCTCTTAAATAACGGTCGCGGCGATAAATCATTTTTACATCTAATTGTGTCACATAACGTTCGCCTATTTCTTTGGTATAACGGGCCAGTTGACGCGACGGACTATCATTTTCTCCGCCATTATTAACCAACGAGCTGATAGCTGCACCGGTACGACGCGCATTTAACGAATCATTTTTTGGAGCAATAACTGTGGAAGGAACGCCTTCGCTAAAAACACGAACGCTGCGGTTATCTTTCAAACCCGTTTCCATGCCATAAGTATTGCCTACAATATCGTTGTTCAGCATTGCATCGATGTTCCAGTTCTCGGCCTTTGCACGTTTAGCAACATTGGCAGAACCATTTAAACCCTGCTCCTCTCCGGCAACAGTCATGAAAATGATGGTTGCAGGAAAAGGGCGCTTGCTCATTACACGTGCCAGTTCCATTGATAAAGCAGTCCCGGAAGCATCGTCAACAGCGCCTGGTTCAACCGAATTGGCATTCATGATATCATTTACCCGCGAATCATAATGGCCGGAAACCATATAAATGCGCGAATCGTTTGGATCTGTCCCTTTTAAAATGGCCAAAACGTTTTTCAAAACAGTAGGTTTATCAATCCTTCCGTCAGCGGGCTGGGTAAAAGTATCAAATTCAACTTTCATCCTGCCGCCCGAAGCAGCGGCATAACGTTCCATTTCAGCCTTGATCCAGTTTCTGGCTGCGCCGATGCCGGTAGTTTTGCTGGTGGTATCACTTAAAGTATGCCGTGTTTTAAAGCTAACCAACTTGCGTACTGTGGCTTCTATGTTTTTGGATGAAACTTCCTCCACCATTTTACTGATTTGCGGATCGGGTTTGATAATAGTGGTTTGCGCAAAAGCACAAACCTGGAAAGCGGCAACCAAAAAAGTGCAAAGTATATTTTTTCTCATGCTTTAAATTGTTATTTACCAGTTTTTTGCCTGTAAAAGAAGCATTGCTGTTTTTAAAGACAGGTTTCTCTTCGTGGTTCTCAAATTAAACCTTTAATTAGTTATAAAGCTGTAACAAATCTGTTAAATAGCAATCCCGGTGTTGAATTAAATTGAGCTTTTATTGAGCGTAAGTCATCATCCCCCTAACCCACTTCAAAGGGGGAAGCATAGTTTGCTGCTTTTCTATTGTTTAGAAAGGCCTGCTTTAGATTCCCACCCAGGGGGAGCAGGGGGATAACCTTGAAATATTACAATGCTCCTTTATCCCATAAATGCAAAAGGAGCATTCCTGATTTTAGAATGCTCCTTTTACTGGCAAAAATATATAACCAATTAAGCGTCAGATCACCGTAACTTTGATCATGTTGGTCCTTCCTTTTTTCTCCATTGGGATGGCGGCTGTATTGATCACCACATCGCCTGGTTCCACTAAATTCTGGTTTTTTAAAATTTCGTTGATCTCCTGGATACTTCCATCTGTAGAATTACTGTCAAACTTATCATAATAAAAACCCCTTACGCCCCATAATAAGCTTAAGGTCCGGAGCAAATGGCGGTTCCTTGTAAAAATAAAAGTGTTTGCTTTTGGCCTGTGGCTTGAAATTTCAAACGCCGTATAACCGGATGAAGTCATGGTTACAATTCCGATTGCATTGGTTTGTCCTGCCAGGTAAACAGCAGAACTGCAAACCGCATCAGACATTAAAGTGGCTGATTTTGTATTTACCGGTTTTGCCGTATGGAAAGGATAGCCAAATTCTTCAATGTTTTTGATGATCTTTTGCATCGTTTCAATCACAATTACGGGATACTCCCCTACAGAAGTTTCCCCGCTAAGCATTACGGCATCGGCACCGTCTAACACAGAGTTTGCCACATCGTTTACTTCGGCACGTGTTGGCCTTGGCGCGGTTATCATGCTTTCCAGCATTTGTGTGGCTACAATTACTGGTTTAGAAGCTGCACGGCATTTGCGCGCAATCATTTTTTGCAATAAAGGAACCTGCTCCATTGGCATTTCCACACCCAGATCTCCGCGGGCAACCATTACACCGTCTGTAGCTTCAATAATCGCATCAATGTGGTCAATGGCTTCGGGTTTTTCTATTTTGGCAATCACCCGTGCTACTTTACCGCTCCGGCTGATGATCCTTTTTAAATCAATAATGTCCAGTTCTGTACGAACAAATGATAAACCGATCCATTCCACATCATTTTTTAGCGCAAATTCCAGGTTAAATAAATCTTCTTCGGTTAAACTTGGTATAGAAACTTTGGTGTTTGGCAGGTTAACACCTTTACGCGAGGTTAAAATTCCGCCGTAAATCACTTCGCAAACTACAGTATCTTTATTATTGGTCTCTAAAACACGCAGTTGCAGTTTGCCATCATCCAATAAAATCATCTCGCCAACAGTTACATCTTTAGGGAAATTCTCATAAGTAATGTAAATCTGTTTGTCATCGCCAATGCTTTCATTAGTGGTGATGTTGATCTTTGCGCCTTTAATTAATTGTACACCGCCCTCTTTAACCAAGCCAATCCTGATCTTCGGCCCTTGTAAATCTGCCAGGATGCCAACGTTCAGTTTGTATTGCTCATTGATTTCGCGAATGTTATCAATCGCTATCTGATGGTCTTCCTGTTTACCATGGGAGAAATTAAGCCTGCAAACATTTACACCGGCCCTGATTAAAGACAACAGCATCTCTTTTTGTGAAGAAGCCGGGCCAAGCGTGGCGACTATCTTAGTTCTTTTATGCGAAATTTTCATTTAAATGATTTTTTAAAAAGTGACGGGGCTATCATTTGTGCTTTTAATTAGGTTGCAAATGATGGTTTCAAGTATAAATAATTGATTAAATTATAATGCTTCTTTTACACAGGCAAAAATAGTGTAATTTTTAACTAAGCGAAATTGTTTAGAACAACAGGTTTTCATTTGATTTGATCAGTTTAGGATCTGCCTGTTTAACCGCTTCGATGTTTTCTATAGTCCTTAACCGCAAGAGCATGTCGTCCAGGTCTTCCTGATCGAAATGGTTTTTAATCAGTATAAAATAATTGATGTTGCTTAATTCAGGGATGAGGTAACCAGCAGTGCCCTGGTTTGCCAGGAAATAAAACCCGGTCCCCGAAGCTTCTGTTTTATAAAAATACTGAGAAAACTGCAGCGGTTCGTTGCCGGCAAACAAGTTTAAACAGTAATCCCCTACTTTCCTAAAATCAGTATGCAGTTCCTTATTGATATGGTAGCAAAGCCGGTAATCACTTAACTTACTGACAATTGCAATCAATATAAAATCCAGGTCTAATTCAAAACTTAATATTTTTCGGTCCAAGATGATTTGAATTTAAATTTGCCCTAAATTACAAATCAATCCATTATTACCTTTATCGTCCAAAGCTTTTGTCAATATTATTCACACTTAAAAAGCAGGCATAAAAACAGCATTATTTTTACTATGTATTTACTAAAGCAAATTTTGTTGTTGGGTTTGATATTTGATTTAATTTATTTTTCTTTGCACAGATTTATTTAACCATAAAAAATTAAGACTATGTCTGATATCGCTTCCAGAGTAAAAGCAATTATCGTAGAAAAATTAGGTGTTGACGAGAACGAAGTTACACCAGAGGCCAGTTTCACCAATGATCTTGGTGCAGATTCTTTAGATACTGTAGAACTGATCATGGAGTTTGAAAAAGAATTTAATGTAGCCATCCCCGACGATCAGGCTGAAACTATCGGTACAGTAGGCCAGGCTATCGCTTACCTGGAAAAAAACGTTAAATAAATAGCTCTTTTTGCTAAATAAATGGAGTTAAAAAGAGTAGTTGTAACAGGTATTGGCGCACTTACTCCGATTGGTAATAATGTTCCGGATTATTGGAATGCTTTGCTTTCCGGAGTAAGTGGGGCAGACTTCATCAAAAGCTTTGACACCACAAAATTTAAGACAAAATTTGCCTGTGAAATAAAAAATTTTTCTGCTGAAGTTGTTTTCGGCAAGAAAGAAGTACGCAAGATGGATCCGTTTGTCCATTATGCGATGGTTGCTACAGATGAAGCTGTAAAAGATTCCAATTTAGATTTTCCCAACCTTGACACTAATCGCATCGGCGTAATCTGGGGCGCCGGGATTGGTGGTTTAAAAACCTTTTTAGACGAAGTATCTGCCTTTGCAAAAGGTGATGGTACACCTCGATATAACCCCTATTTTATACCGAAAATGATCCTGGACATTGCCCCAGGCCACATTTCTATTAAATATGGCTTGCGAGGCCCAAATTTTTCTACTGTATCTGCTTGTGCTTCAGGTACGAATGCACTGATTGATTCTTTTAATTATATTCGGTTAGGAACGGCAGATGTGATAATTTCAGGAGGTTCTGAAGCTATTATCAATGAAGCCGGCATGGGCGGATTTAATGCAATGCATGCTTTATCTACCAGGAACGACGATCCGAAAACTGCTTCCCGCCCTTTTGATAAAGACCGGGACGGTTTTGTAGCAGGTGAAGGTTCGGGTGCATTGATCCTGGAAAGCCTGGAACATGCCAAAGCACGCGGCGCAAAAATTTATGCCGAAATGATTGGCGGCGGCATGAGTGCAGACGCAAATCATATTACCGCCCCTCATCCGGAAGGTTTAGGTGCACGTTTGGTCATGACCAATGCGCTTCGTGATGCGCAGCTTAATACTGCTGATATTGATTACATCAATGTTCATGGTACTTCTACCCCATTGGGCGATATCAGCGAATCAAAAGCTATTGTCAGTTTATTTGGTGAGGACGCTTATAAATTGAACATTAGTTCCACCAAATCCATGACAGGCCATTTACTTGGCGCTGCCGGCGCTATCGAAGCTATTGCTTCTGTGCTGGCCATAAAAAACGATATTGTTCCGCCTACCATCAATCATTTTACAGATGACCCGGAGTTTGACCCTCAGTTAAACTTCACTTTTAACCAACCACAAAAACGCTTAGTCCGTACCGCCATGAGCAATACTTTTGGTTTTGGCGGACATAACGCTTCAGTTATTTTCAAAAAATACGAAGAATAGTATTGGATGCCGGTTCTAAGGTTTTACAAGCTTTACTTATCCCCCAACAGAAAATATATTAAGCTGTTAAAAAATCTGCTGGGCTTTGTGCCGGGCAATTTAATGCTTTACCGTTTGGCTTTCCGGCATAAATCTGTTGCCCAGGTTATCAAAAAGGGTGTTAAAAACAGTAACGAAAGGCTGGAGTTTTTGGGCGACGCTGTTTTGGGTTCTGTTGTTGCCGAAATCCTTTTTAAAATGTACCCTTATGAAGATGAAGGCTTTTTGACCGAACTACGCTCAAAAATTGTAAGCCGCATCAATTTAAACCAGCTTAGCCGTAAGCTCGGTTTTGAGCAACTGGTGGAGTTTGACAGCCGCGTAATCAACAGCAGCCGCCAAAACTCTTTGCTGGGCGATGCTTTTGAAGCTTTGATTGGAGCGGTTTACTTGGATAAAGGCTACAACTTCACCAAAAACTTTTTGGAAAACCATATCATCAAATCGCATGTGGATATCCACAAGCTTGAAAATACGGAAACCAATTTTAAAAGCAAACTGATTGAATGGTGTCAGCGCCATAGTAAAGACATCAGCTTTGAACTGACTACCAACCAGCAAGGCGAAAGTTCAAAACTATTTACCGTACAGGCCAGTATTGATGGCGAGGTTTTTGGCAGCGGTAAAGAATTCAATAAAAAAACAGCCGAAAAACTGGCTGCCGAAAAGGCTTGTGAAGCATTGGGGATTTAGCTTTTATCATTTCGAACGAAGAGAAAAATCCTCGTTCAAAAATCAAATGCTTCTTTTACCGGTATAAAATTACAAACCAAAAAGGTAAAAGCCAGAAAGGTATGCACCCAGGCGCGTAGGGCTGAATGCCGCCCGGAGGCGATCCGGCATTCTTGATTTTTGGTTCTTTTCATCAAGGAAAAGAACGTACAAGAAAAATAAATACTTCTTTTAATACAGTTTTTTAAGCGGCGGCGGCGCCTTCCCATCCTTCAATTGCCTGGCAGAAGCTTTGATGTAGTTAATTAGATCATATTCATTCCAGCGCAAAATCTGATCATAAGATGGGCGGAAAGTATCCATAAATACATCAACCTGCTCATCTGTCAGATCTGTATTCTGCTTCACCACACTTTTGTTAAATCGCTTATCAATATTAATTTGTTCCGTTTCATTTTTAGAAAACTCCTGAAAATGCTTTGCCTGTTTTGGCGTTTTACCAAATAGCTCGTAAAAACCAGTTATCGGAGAGCCACTAAATGGACTAAATAAACTAATTGGTGGTTTACCATTGTAAAAACTGCCCTGGCCACGATATTGCCGCATTGCTTCATCCAGTTCCTGTTTTTTACTTTGGCCAACAATACGCACTTCGTTAAGCTGGATAATTTGTGAAAGCTGGATTACTGCATCTTTTTGATTTTCAACTACGTAATAATTATCAGCATAATCTTTTTTGGTAATCTTCAGCGTATCGCCCAAAGCAGCTTTGATGCTGAATGAACCTGTATAATCTGTATTAACCGCTTGTTTATTTTTTAGGTTGAGGATAAGCGCGTTGGCTACCCGGAAATTATTTTGCTTTTGAAAGATGACACCTTTTAGCTCAAACTCCTGCTGGGCAAATGCAGAAGTATTATTCCAAACTTGTAACGTCAGCATCAGCAAAAAAATATATGAAAATGGTTTTGGCATCAACACAAAACTACGAAAAAGCAAATGGGCAATTGTTAAACTGTGTTAAGTACCAATTTTAGGTGCATAAAAACAGTATCGGCATCTTTACACGCATAGTTTTGGTAAAACTTTAGCCATCCTGATAAATTTTTATCTTTGCAAATGATTAAATCCATGACAGGTTTTGGCTTGATAAGCCAGGATTTGGGCAACGTAAAATATACGGTTGAACTTAAATCCCTCAACAGTAAATTCCTGGAACTGTCTGTCAAAATCCCGCGTGCTTTTGCGGATAAAGAATTTGAACTGCGCAATGAGTGCAGCCGGTTGATTGACCGCGGCAAAGTGAACCTCAGCATAACGGCAGAACAAAACGATGCTAAAAATACAGCGGCAGGTATTGATGTGGCTTTATTGCAGCAATATTTAAAGCAGCTAAAAGAAGTGAGCAACTTAGTTAACGAGCCAACCTCCAACCTGCTGCAACTGGCTTTGGGCTTGCCCGATGTGGTAAAATACACGGAAGAAAAAGCATCTGAAGATGAATGGAAAACGGTAGCACAAATTTTTAAAAAAGCGGTGGATGCCTTCCAGCAGTTCAGGGCGGACGAAGGAAATGTGCTGGAGAACGATTTAAAACTCCGGATCAGCATGATTCTCGAAAACCTTTCTAAAGTAGAAACAGAAGAACCTGTGCGGATCATTACCATAAAAGAACGTTTAAATCATTTTCTTGTTGAAGCAGTTGGCCGTGAAAACATTGATCAGAACAGGTTTGAGCAGGAACTGATTTACTATATTGACAAACTGGACATTACAGAAGAAAAAATCCGCCTAAAAGCACATTGCGGTTATTTTTTGGAAACCTTGAAAAGCGCTGATGCCAACGGTAAAAAATTAGGTTTTATTGCCCAGGAAATTGGCCGCGAAGTAAACACGCTGGGTTCTAAAGCCAACAATGCCGCCATACAAAAATTAGTGGTCTGCATGAAAGAAGAACTGGAAAAGATCAAAGAACAATTGCTGAATGTGTTGTAAATGAGTGAATGATCGGGTGAGCGGAGAGCGTTGGCGCTACATCGTTATAAATTATCACCCGCTCACTCAATCACCTATCACCCCTCACCTTATGAACCAAAGCGGTAAACTCATCATATTTTCTGCACCGTCCGGGGCCGGGAAAACCACGATCGTACATCATTTACTAAGTAAATTTAATAACCTGGAATTTTCTGTCTCTGCTACAACCCGCAGGCCGCGCGGTGATGAGCAGCAGGGAAAAGATTATTATTTTATATCGCAAACGGAATTTTTGCACCGTATTGCCCAAAAAGAATTTGTAGAGTTTGAAGAAGTTTATTCGGGCACATTTTACGGCACTTTAAGGGGGGAGATTGAAAGGATCTGGAACAATGGCAAACATGTTATTTTTGATATTGATGTAGTTGGCGGTTTGCATTTAAAAAGAAAATATGCCGAAAAGGCATTGGCCATTTTTGTACAGCCGCCATCGCTGGAAGTGCTGATCGAAAGGTTAAGCGGCCGCGGAACGGATACCGAAGATAAGTTGTCAGAACGATATGCCAAAGCAGAAAAAGAGCTGGATTATGCGCCGCAATTTGATGTCATTTTAAAAAATTACGAACTGGACATTGCCTGTAAAGAAGCCGAAACGTTAGTAGCAAATTTTATTGGCCTTTAACCATTTTTACCTGATAAAAGAAGCATGAAGATCGGGTTGTTTTTTGGCTCTTTTAATCCGGTTCATACCGGCCATTTAATCATTGCAAGCTACATGGCCAACTACACCGGCCTGGAAAAGGTTTGGCTGGTGGTTTCGCCGCACAACCCTTTAAAAAAAGCAAGCGATCTCATCAATACTTACGACCGTTTGGAAATGGCGAAACTGGCTACCGAAAACTCGGACAAGCTGGAAGTAAGCGACATCGAATTGAAATTGCCGCGTCCCTCCTACACCGTTGATACCTTGACGTATTTGCAGGAAAAATTTCCTCATCATCAGTTTACATTGATTATGGGTTCAGACAATTTAAAGTCACTACAGAAATGGAAAAATTACGAAATTTTGCTGCGCGATTACCAGATCTATGTTTATCCGCGGCCGGGTTTTGAAAATGCTGATTTAAACACGCACCCTGCCATAACCCTCACGAGCACACCGCTCATTGAAATTTCCTCTACTTTTATCCGTAAAGCCCTCGCCCAAAAAAAGAACGTGCAATATTTTTTGCCGGACAACGTGCTGGAATTTATAGACAGCAAAAACCTGTACCGATAAAAGACAGAAAAATCCTGATGCTTCTTTTACCCTTATAAAAACAGTATGCTTTTGATACTCTTTTTATGTTGATAGCTCATGGTTCATTGCCGAAATAAAAGCACTGATACCTGAAAGCCCGCATCTGACTGCCGATTTACAAACACCAATTTTTTGTTGCTAAAAGAAGCATCTTGGTTCGTTTCGACTGCAAGGGGAAATCTTGTCCGGATATTACATTTCTTATGTCGCTTTGAAGAAGATCCCTCTTTCATCAGGATGGCATGATGACAAAAAAAGAGTTGCCCTGCGGATGCGAAACAACTCTTTTTACCACATAAAAACGGGTGAAGAAATTACATACCAAAAGCTTTTTTTAATTCGCTGGCTGCAAAAGCCTGTGCTTCTTTAGCTTGCGGAACCACGGTAGCCATTCCAAAAAATTCATGGGTTACGCCATCATAGTTCTTGCTGTTTACCGTTACACCTGCCGCTTTCATTTTATCGGCCAGCATCATGCCATCGCTTTGCAAGGGATCATACTCGTCTGTAATAATTGTAGTTGCAGGCAACCCTTTTAAATTTGCACTCACCAAAGAAATCCTTGGGTCTTTTGCATCTGCCATTGTGCGTACATAGTTCTTGGTGAACCACATCATCATTGCTTTATTCAATGGCTTAGCGTTTGCGTTTTTAACATAAGAAGGTGTGTTCATATCCGTTTGTGCAATTGGGTAAACACTAACAATATGTGTTGGAAGCATAATACCTTTATCACGCGCTTCAATTGCAGTTGCTACGGCTAAGTTTCCACCGGCACTTTCCCCCAAAACAGCAATTTTTTTCGGATCGCCTTTAATAGATGCCGCATTTTTTACAACCCAGGCATAAGCAGCATAAGCATCATTATGTGCAGTAGGGAATTTGTGTTCAGGAGCCAAACGGTAAGCTACGGATACTACAACTGCGTCAACCTGCTCGGCCATTGCTTGTGCAGAAGCTCCATAAACATCAATATTGGCAATTACAAAACCACCGCCATGATAATACACAATTACCGGGAAAGGGGCTTTGCCTTCTTTTGGGGTGTAAACGCGTATGTGGATGGTGCCTCCTGCAACAGGTATTTCTTTGCCCACCGTATCAACTTTTGTTGGCGGCATCGGGATGTTGTTTTCTTTCATTACGTCCATTACGGCGTCCGTTGGGGTATGGTTTTTCCTGGCTTCTACAGCAGTAAGCGTTTCAGTTGGTTTGTCGCCATAGCTTACTAATTTTTCAATTACCACCGCCATTTCCGGTTTAATATTTGGCCCCCAGGCTGGTTTTGGCCCTTTCGGGGTCAGGGTTTTGGCTGATGTAGCAGTGGTATCCACCCTGTTTGTTACTGTACTGGAAGTATCGCTTGTGCTGGTTGTTTTTGTGTTGCTGTTGCAAGCGGCTAGTAAAGAAGCCGCGATACCAAATAAACAAATGGAAAAATAAAATTTGGGTTTACCTTTTGCAAGGCTTTTTTTGCTGGTGGAGTTTTTTTTCATGGAAATAAATTGAATAGGCTAGTTCTGATAAGTATTACTAACCATCCCTTAACCCTTTTGTTTAAAATGAGTTACACTTTGAGTTAAAAGAAAGTTAATGCTGCGGCTAAAAGGGCTGAAAAGAGAAAAGCCTAACTTAATGGCCGGTTAAAATAATACTCATTTACTGCTTGTTCCTGGTTACCAACACCCAATCAACCAAAACTTTTGCCTGTCCGGCTTTTACACGGTCCAAGCTGGTTTGTGATAAACCGAAGTAGGGAACAGTTATTTTATTGACACCGTTAGGGTAGCCGCCACCTAAGGCAAAGTTAAGGATGATGAACTTAGGGTTATCATAAGCCCATCGGCCATACTTTTCAACCATTTCGCGGGTTACAGTATAGGTTACCTGGCCATCAACTTTAAAAACAAGTGCATTGGGCGACCAGTCAACCGAATAAACATGCCATTGGGTAACGTCAGTTCCTTTAGGAAAAAAAGCACGGTAAGCTATTGGGGTATTGCCAAAATAGCCGGGGCCATGCAAGGCGTGACTTACCCATGATGAGTCGCCTACTGTTTCCATCACATCGATTTCGCCGCAATCGGGCCATTTTCCTTCGCCCAGTGCCCAAAATGCCGGCCATATCCCGGCACCGGTAGGCATCTTCATCCGTGCTGAAGCGGTACCATAAGTAAATTCAAATTTAGTACGGGTATTAATTCGTCCTGAAATAAAGTCATAACGGCGCTGCTCTTTGCTGGTAAAGCCCGGGCGGTAAACGGCTTTTATAACCAAGGCACCGTTTTTTGCGCCTCCGGCAGCTTTACCCTGAACAAAATACAGGGTTGCTGTAGAATCTACATAAGCCTGCTGTTCATTATTTACGGTATTGCCTGTTACTTCTACGTTCCACCGGCTACGGTCCAGGGCCTTGCCATTAAAATCTTCAAAAAGTAAAGTGTCTGTTTTAACTGCTTTTGTTTGCGCTACGGCAGAAGTAATATACAGGCTGGCAATTAGCAGGAAATTATAAAATTTCATATTGAATTAGTTTAATTGATTTGGGAAGCACAAGTATAACTGAATTTTACAGGGATAAAAGAAGCATTGTGATCAATCCTAAACATTTAAGGATCAGGTTCAATTTAAACAGATCCTTAATAACCCTTTACAAAAAAGACAAAGAATTGCCAGATGGCAAATGTGTGGTTTTAACCCCTGGAACTTTTTCTTTGAGCCATTTTGCCATAAATTCCGATCCTGGTTCTTCGCTGGCTATATGCCCCAATATAACCAGGGCCAGTTGATCGCCTTTTGCCCTTGCGTCCCTTACATATTCAGCCGTTTCCCATTCTGATACTTCACCGCACAATATCACATCCGGCTTCGTCTTCATGATAGCCTCTATCTGGCTTTTACCGCCAGCAGCGCCTGGCATCAGCAACACTTTTTTGCATAACTGCCCCAGGCCCCCAATGTAACGCAGCATCTTGATATTTAATTTTTGCTTTACCTGGCCAATTAGTCCGCTTAGCGTCTCAGCAGGGGTTAAATTATAAACATTCTGGCCCGGGTCACCATATTTTTGCCAGCCCAGTTGTTCTACAACACCTTTGCGCACGCCATCTGGTAAAAGATTGTGTACATAATCATGGTTTCTCCATACAGCAATATCGTGCTGTTTTAGCAGGGAGGTTTTATAGCGATAAACATCGTCGTCTTCAAGCCACTTCGTTTCATCCAAATGATTGTAAAAGGTAGGCTCATGGGCAATAATAAAATTTGCATTTAGAGAGATAGCTTTCCTGATCACATCAATCGTTGCAAACATAGTGGTAACTATACCGGTAACTTTCGTATCCCGGCTGCCTGCCTTTAAAGTATCCACAGTATTTGCTTTTGCGCCCCCGGGCACTTCTTTAATAAACAGGTCCATAATCTCACCAACTGTTATTGGTTCATACGTATTTAGAAAGCCTGAGGCGGAACTTATAAGTGGCGAAGAAAGTATTACTGCCGTTCCAAGGGCTTTGCTTGTGTTGGTTATAAACCGCCTTCGGTTGATAGGATCAATTGGGGCAATTTGATTAGCAGGTGTTTTCATATTTAATGGTTTATTTCAAAAGTAATTAAAGGATTTGAAAGATAAATAAGTTTGAAAACTTGTGATTTGGTTTACTACAAATGATGTAATTTGTTCTAAAACCTCAGCATTAGTATGATTACAGTGATTAGCAAATCCAAATCATAAAACTAATTTCCATCGCACCATAAAATCCCTCTCTGCTTAATTAATCGTATTTTCGCCGCTCAAAAAAGTATTTTAAGATGAGTCAGCGAACAAAGATCAAGTCGCTTTTGCAAAGCGGACAAGCCGGATTTGAAACTACCGTAAAAGGTTGGGTGCGTACCTTTCGCAACAATCAGTTTATTGCTTTAAATGATGGCTCGACCAACCAAAATCTGCAGGTTGTAGTTGATTTTGAAAATACAGATCCGGCACTTTTAAAACGTTTGACCACCGGGGCTGCTATCAGCGTTACCGGGACATTGGTTGCTTCATTAGGCAAAGGGCAAAAAGTAGAGGTAAAAGCAGCATCTATCGAAATCCTTGGCGATTCTGATCAGGAGAAATATCCGCTTCAGCCTAAAAAACACAGTTTGGAGTTTTTGCGCGAAATAGCACATTTACGCTTTCGTACCAACACTTTTGGTGCTGTTTTTAGGGTTAGGAATACACTGGCTTTTGCCGTGCACCAGTTTTTTCAGGAACGCGGATTTGTGAATCTGCAAACACCAATTATTACCGCTTCGGATGCTGAAGGTGCGGGCGAAACTTTCCATATCAGCAATTTTGATCTGGCCAATGTTCCGAAAACAGATAGCGGGGAGATTGATTACAAGGAAGATTTTTTTGGAAAAGCAACCAATTTAACGGTTTCCGGTCAGTTAGAAGCAGAACTGGGCGCGCTGGCTTTAAGTGATGTTTACACTTTCGGGCCAACTTTTCGAGCAGAAAACTCGAACACCACACGCCACTTAGCAGAATTTTGGATGATTGAGCCGGAAATGGCTTTTTACGATCTGGAAGATAACATGAACCTGGCCGAAGCTTTATTAAAGTATGTGATAAAAGAAGCATTGGAAAAAAATGCAGACGACCTGGAGTTTTTAGCGCAGCGTTTGACCGAGGAAGAAAAGCAAAAGCCACAAAACGAACGGCAGGAAATACCTTTGCTGGAGAAGTTGCAGTTTTGTTTAGACCAGGATTTTGAACGCGTGACTTATACAGAAGCGATTGACATCCTGAAAGAATCAACCCCGAACAAAAAGAAGAAATTCAATTACTTGATTGAAGGCTGGGGAGCCGACCTGCAATCAGAACATGAACGTTATTTGGTAGAAAAACATTTTAAAAAGCCCGTGATCCTAACAGATTATCCCGCAGGGATCAAAGCGTTTTACATGCGCCAAAATGAGCCGGATGCAGAAGGCCGAAAAACCGTTCGGGCCATGGATATTTTATTTCCGGGGATTGGCGAAATGGTTGGTGGTTCTCAGCGGGAAGAACGTTTGGATAAATTAGAACAACGCATGGACGAAATGGGCATCCCGAAAGAGGAATTATGGTGGTACCTGGACACGCGCCGGTTTGGCACTTGCGAACATGCCGGTTTTGGTTTGGGTTTTGAACGATTGGTGCAATTTGTAACAGGAATGGGCAATATCCGCGATGTCATTCCTTTTCCACGTTTTCCAAAGAATGCGGAGTTTTAACTTCAAAGGTGAAGGTTGGAAAGGGGACTTCTTTAAACAACAAGAAATGGATTCCAAAATAAATATCCGTCAGGTAAAGTTTGAAGAAGCTGCGGGACTGGCAAAACTATCCGCAGAACTGTTTTCAGAAACTTTTGCGCATTTAAATGACCCGCAGGATATGCAGCAATATTTGGAGGAAAGCTTTAACCTGGAAAAAATACGGGAAGAACTAAACGATCCGGATACATACTGTTTTTATGCCATTAAAAACAGTATTCCGGTTGGCTGCATCAAGCTCATACTACATCAAACCCATGCTTCTTTTACCGGCATAAAAACAGCAGAGCTTTCTCGTTTATACGTTTGCAAAGCTTATCACAACCAAAAAATCGGAGCTGCATTGATGCAATTTGCAATAGACTTTGCTTTAAAAAACCAGGCAGAAAAATTATGGCTCGGCGTTTGGGAACACAACCAGAAAGCAATTGATTTTTACCACAAATGGGGCTTTACAAAAACCAACACCCACCCTTTTGTATTAGGAAACGACGTGCAGGAAGACTGGCTAATGGAGAAAAAACTAAGCTGATTTACTTCTTTTCCTCCTCATAGCCTTTGTGCAAAATTAAGAAACTGGCCCGTTCTTCTTTATGAAAAGGCACGTCCCAATTGCCCTGGTAACTGATCTTTGTCGGCAATAATTCGCCATCAAAACGATTTAATTCGATGTTCATCTGCACGTTAAAATCCATCACAAAGTTTTTGAATTTCATGTCGACATAGCGGCCCAGAATTTGAAAGTTACGCCGGTCAAAAATTGTGGTCAGTTCTTTGATCATCACCTCGTCTTTTTGTTCATCCAGCAAATCCAGCCGCTGAATAACTTTGAAACGATAAACCGGAATGGAATCTAAATAGGTGCCGCGGGCAAACTCATAACGATAAAAGTTTTTCATTTCCGGGGAGAAGATCTCCGTTTTTTTACTGATAAAAGGAATACCACTGACTGGCCTTCCCGGACTAAAAATCAATGTTTTCAGCTTGTCTTTATATGATTCATTTTTCCCGCCAGCATTTGGAGAATCACCGCCTTTTACAAAGTCTGAATTATAGGCGTTCATAAAAATATAATCAAACATTTCTACCGTATAAAGTTCGTATTTACCGTTGCGTTTATAAATTTTTCCGCTGTCTTGCTTTGCCAAATATTGAATTTTATGTCCGCTTGTTGTATTGCTGTGTTTTAATTTCCGATAGATCTTCCCTTCAACCCTGTCTTTTTTATCATAGCTGTAAACACGGTTTTCGGCGGTAAAAGCATACTTTTTCATATTGCGAAAGGCTTCATAAAAGCTGGTGTCACGTAAGATCTGATCGATAAAATCCTGCACGTACAAGCCACCGCGGGCACGCACGGTGGCTACTGCCGAATCCACCACGATTGTTTTTACCGTATCCGGATTAAATCTGTTAATCTTCTGTGCAAAAGCACCCAAAAAGCAAAATATCAACAGAACCAGTACTGCTGCTTTTTTCATCTTCATCCCTAAAAATAGTCTGGCATAAAAGTAACAGATTAAACAGATATAGCATCAGTTGCTGCAGGCAAACGTAAAAACACTTCTTAAAATTACGTGAAAACACGCTGACAAGTACCGTTCTAAAACGGGTAAAATAGTTTTTCGGACCATCGAACTTTACACTTATAATCTACATGGATTATAATCAAGTCATGAAAAAAATATTATTTATTGTCCTGCTAAGTGCAGGATCAGCTGCACAAGCGCAGCAAAAAGCAGAAGCTTTAGATCCAGGTAAAGGCTGCTGGGTGGTTGAAAGCAATGTCAATTCCCCCCAAAAACAAATAGTTAAATTTTACAATTCAGATCTGCAATTGGTTTACCAGGAGTATTATGACCGGAAACAATTGAACTATTCTAAAAAAAATATCCGACGAATGTTGGACAGTGCTTTAGTAACTGCTTTGAAAGTAAAAAACGGATCTGATGAAAGTGTAAAGATGGCAAATGTTATCAAACATAATCATTAACCACATTTTGTTTAGGTATTGAAATATCATTTTATGTTCCTCGAAACTTATACCCTGATCAGCATTGTTTATCTTTTAAAATATGCAGAAGCTTATATTGATTTAATTGTAAGTATAAAACTTCTGAACTTTTTTAGAAGATTATCTTGTAAGTTTTTAACATCAAATGCTCAGGCATATTCAAATCATACTTATTACCAAGCTAATTCTTCAAATAACATCAATAAAGATTTACAATTGGAGCAAACAGTTTAATGCCTGATAATTGAAGCAGCTGTCTTTTTGGTTTTTATCCTAAATTACAATTTAACAATCATCTAAAATTTTTATCCCTGCATAAAAAAGCAAGCATTCAACCCGAACAAAGAACATAAGCCTTGCATAAGACACGTAACTATTTACCGTATTAATACGCTTTAAAACAAGTAGTTTAACGATTGCCCCAGCTTTAACCCGGTTGTAAGTTTGATGAAAAATCAATCAATCCAATTTCTTTAAAAATTTAAATTATGAAAACTATTAAAATCACTTCACTTGCTTTAAGCATGATCCTTTTGTTTGTAAATGCCAAAGCAGACAAACCCAAAAACCGTGCAACGTTAACCATGAAGTTTTCTATCACCGCATTTATTGATGCCGATGCCCGCGGTATTTGTGATGGCCTGACAGATATTATAGCCAACAATGCAAAGTTCAATATGATGCGCGGCGATCTGATGATTAGTTTCAACAAAAAGGAAATCATCAATAGCATGGAAATTTACGTGGCGTGCAGCAAAATTTCACAACCAAGTACAACCTTGTAGAAGCTACCGGAAATTATGTATTGATCAAAGTAGAAATGAAATATCCAACTTTCACCCGTTTTAATTATGTAACAATGAATGAATGCAGTGATGGATGGAAAATTACAAATGTGTCCAGCATTTTTACAAAATGAAACAACTCTTGTCATTTCGACCAACGGGAGAAATCTTATTCAATAGTACAAGGTTTCTCTTTCGCTTTGAATAAGATTCCTCCTATCGTCGGAATGACAAAATTGGAATACCGACTTTATACTGATAAAAGAAGTATTAATTGCCAAGCTCTTTTATAGCCAGATAGGCCATTAAACCTGTGCTTAGTTCAAGCGCACTTTCATCAATATCAAAAGTTGGCGTATGTACAGAAGAAATAATGCCGCGTTCTTCGTTCCGGGTTCCCAAACGGTAAAAACAAGCATCGGCAACTTGCGAGTAATACGCAAAATCTTCGGCAGCCATCCAAATATCTAAGTCGAGCACGTTTTCTTTTCCCAGAAAATCTTCAGCAAAACCTCGAACCCTGGCCGTCAGTTTTTCTTCGTTGATCAAAAAAGGATAACCTTTTCTAATCTCAAAATCGCATCTTCCGCCCATACTTTCGGCTATTCCTTCAGCCATTTTTTTCATTCTGAGATGTGCTTCTTCCCGCCATTTTTCATCCATGGTCCGGAAAGTCCCTTCCAAATAAACCTCATTTGGGATCACATTAGTGGCACCGTTTGCAATTACTTTTCCAAAAGACAGTACCGAGGGCGACTTGGGGTCGGCAAAACGGCTTACAACCTGTTGCAAAGCCGTTAAAATATGCGCCGTGATGATAACCGGATCAATATTTTGCTGGGGCTGTGCGGCATGTCCGCCTTTTCCTTTTACGGTTACATAAATTTCATCGGTAGAAGCCATGTACTTCCCGGCACGGAAACCTACTTTACCGGCATCAATCAAAGGCATTACATGCTGGCCGATTACCGCTTGCGGTTTCGGGTTTTCCAGTACGCCTTCTGCAATCATCAAACTTGCACCTCCCGGAAGTTTTTCTTCCGCAGGCTGAAAGATAAATTTTACGGTTCCGCCAAAATCTGCTTTTAACTGATTTAAAATTTGAGCTGTTCCTAAAAGGGAAGAAGTATGCACATCATGGCCGCAGGCATGCATCACACCAGGATTTTGCGATTTATACGAAACATCATTGGCTTCTGTAATCGGGAGCGCATCCATATCCCCACGCAAAGCAACAACCTGATCGGAAGCTTTTTCGCCTTTTAACAATGCCACTAAACCATTTCCTGCCATTCGTTCATAGGAAATGCCGAGTTCATCCAATTTAGAAGCCACAAAAGCACTGGTATTTTTTTCGTGGAAAGAAAGCTCGGGATGTTGGTGAAGATACCTGCGATTAGCAATTACATCCTTGTGGATGTGTTGGGCAAGTTCCTGTATTTTAGTTTTTATCATTGGACGTATCCGGTTTTGGGGGATTGATTTTTTCGGAAACGATAAACAAGGTTGGAAATTGCGGACGAAGGTCTTTTATCAGTTTCTGTGCTTCCAACCTGGACCGGAAATCCCCTGCCTTGATCTTATAATTCGGTTCCTGATAAACAATGTAAGTCCTCAGTTCAGGGTACATCTGGTTAAACATTGCTTGTTTGGCATAGGTTTCGTTCCGGTCCGAACTGATGAAAAACTGTACCCGGTAACCCCAGCCGGAATTATTAACAGACTTTGCCGAAGATGATTTAATTGCCAATAAACGATGCGCAATTAAAGTATCTATCCTCGGATCTTTAATCACTTCTACTTCGCCGCGCGTTTGTGCAAAAGAAATGCCTGATAAAAAAAGCATTGCCAAAAGAAGCATCCCGGCTGGAAAAGCCAGCCGGATGCTTCTTTTATCGCCTAAATTTATGTGCACCATTGTACTGATTTGTTCGGCTTGCAATTAAGCAGTTCCAACACCATGACAGTTTTTATATTTTTTACCGCTTCCGCAAGGGCAAGGATCGTTACGTCCGATCTTTTGTTCTACCCTAACCGGCATTGGTTTTTGCAATTCGCGCGTATCTTCGTCGGGCACTCCATTGGTTTCGTGTACCAATTGCGGTTTTGTTGTGCGCAATTGGCGCAGGTCCATTTTAGGTTCCGGCCTTGCTTCCCGGACTTCTTCCGGCTGCTGTTGTACAGGGATGCCGCCTTTGAACAAGAAACTAACAATTTCTTTGTTTACGTTAGAAAGCATCTGCCTAAACAATTCAAAAGCTTCAAATTTATAAACCAGCAAGGGGTCTTTTTGCTCGTAAACAGCATTTTGTACCGATTGCTTCAGCTCGTCCATTTCGCGCAAATGCTCTTTCCAGGCATCATCTATAAAATTCAGCACCACATTCTTCTCAAATGACCTAACCACTTCCCAACCTTCATTTTCAACAGCTTTATGCAGCGGAACCGCAACCTGGATACCATGAATACCATCTGTAAACGGAACAATGATATTTTCGATCATGTTGCCGCGCGTATCATAAACATCTTTTAATACCGGGTAAGCTTGTTTGGCTATGGCTTCTGATTTTCTTTTGTAATAATCCGTGATTTCGTGAAATGCTTTTTCTACCAATACCGGAGTTGCTTTTGCAGTAAATTCATCAGCAGTAATCTCGGTATCGACGGAAAACAAACGGATCATTTCCAATTGAAAACCTTCGAAGTTGTTTGCATCTTTAAATTCGGTTACCACATCTTCGGTTACGTCAAAAATGGTATTGTTGAGATCGACGTCTAAGCGCTCACCAAACAAAGCATTTTTACGGCGGGTGTAGATAACGGTACGCTGTGAGTTCATCACATCATCGTATTCCAGCAGGCGTTTCCGAATTCCAAAGTTGTTTTCTTCCACTTTTTTCTGCGCCCGTTCAATGGATTTGGTGATCATGGAATGTTGGATCACTTCGCCTTCTTCAATGCCCATGCGTACCATCAAGCCTGAAATCCGTTCTGAACCGAATAAACGCATCAAATCATCTTCCAAAGAAACAAAGAACTGGGAAGAACCCGGATCGCCCTGACGGCCGGAACGGCCACGCAACTGGCGGTCAACCCGGCGTGATTCGTGCCGTTCTGTACCAACGATGGCCAAACCGGCAACTTCTTTTACGCCTTCGCCCAGTTTAATATCTGTACCACGGCCAGCCATATTGGTGGCAATGGTAACCGTGCTTCTTTTACCGGCTTCGGCTACGATGTCTGCTTCTTTTTGGTGCAATTTTGCATTGAGGACGTTATGTTTGATACCGCGCAGCTTCAGCATCCGGCTTAACAATTCCGAAATTTCTACGGATGTTGTACCCACCAAAACCGGGCGGCCGGCTTGTGTTAAGGTTACAATCTCATCGGCAACAGCGTTGTATTTTTCGCGCATGGTGCGGTAAACCAAATCCTGGCGGTCTGTACGGCTGGCCGGTGTATTGGTTGGGATTTCAACTACGTCCAGCTTGTAAATTTCCCAGAACTCGCCGGCTTCTGTAACGGCAGTACCGGTCATACCGCACAGTTTGTGGTACATCCGAAAGTAGTTTTGCAAGGTAACGGTAGCAAAAGTTTGTGAAGCGTCTTCTACTTTCACGTTTTCTTTGGCTTCAATGGCCTGGTGCAAACCGTCGGAGTAACGGCGTCCGTCCAGCACACGTCCGGTCTGCTCGTCCACAATTTTTACTTTGCCATCATCCAGGATGTATTCGGTATCCCGTTCAAATAGCGTATAAGCTTTTAGCAATTGGTTAACCGAGTGGATACGCTCTGATTTGATGGAAAAATCCCGCATCAGTTCATCTTTCTTAGTTACTTTTTCTTCGGAAGTTAAGTTTGATTTTTCTATTTCGGCTACTTCTGTCCCTACATCGGGCATTACAAAAAAGTGCGGGTCTTCCCCGGAAGTGGTAATCAGCTCAATCCCTTTTTCGGTCAGTTCAACCTGGTTGTTTTTTTCATCAATAACGAAATATAACTCGGTATCAACCTTGGGCATCTCCTTGTTCTGATCCTGCATATAATAGTTTTCGGTTTTGTTGAGCACTGTTTTAATACCTTGCTCACTCAAAAACTTGATCAATGCTTTATTCTTAGGCAAACCGCGATGGGCACGCAGCAAAGCCAAACCGCCTTCTTCCACACCGGTTTTACCTTCTGCAATTTGCTTTTTGGCTTCGTTCAGTTTAGTGGTAACATAGCTTTTTTGTGCATTTACCAAACGTTCTATCCGTGGTTTCAGGTCATAAAACTCGTGCTCATCGCCGCGCGGGACCGGGCCGGAAATGATCAGCGGCGTACGGGCATCGTCAATCAAAACCGAATCCACCTCATCCACCATGGCATAATGCAGTTTGCGCTGCACCAGTTCTTCTGGGCTGCGTGTCATGTTGTCACGCAAATAGTCAAAACCAAACTCATTGTTTGTACCGAAAGTAATATCAGCGAGGTAAGCATTGCGGCGCTCTTCGGAATTTGGTTCGTGCCTGTCGATACAATCCACCGATAAACCATGAAACTCGTACAATGGCCCCATCCATTCACTGTCCCGGCGGGCCAGGTAATCATTTACGGTAACAATATGCACACCCTGACCAGCTAAAGCATTCAGATAAGCCGGAAGTGTAGCAACCAACGTTTTACCTTCGCCTGTTGCCATTTCGGCTATTTTTCCTTCGTGCAAAACGATACCACCAATCAATTGCACATCATAATGCACCATGTTCCAGGTAACCTCGTTTCCGGCAGCGATCCAACTATTGTGGTGAATTGCCTTATCGCCCGAAACTACAACGTTTTTTTTGTGCGCGGCCAATTCACGGTCAAAATCTGTTGCCGTAACTTCCAGGGTTTTATTGTCGGCTAAACGGCGCGCTGTTTCTTTAACCACGGCAAAAGCTTCCGGCAAAATGTCCATCAGGATCACTTCCAGTTCTTTGTTGCGGTCTTTTTCCAGCTTATCGATTTCCGTATAAAGTTCTACTTTGCGGTTCACTTCCAAAGCCTGGTTGTTTTCTACTTCGGCTTTAGCTGCTTTGATCGCCGCGTCTGTTTTTTCTAATCCGGCCTGGATACGTGCTTTAAAATCAAGCGTTTTTGCACGCAGTTCGTCATTACTGATTTGGTCCAGCTTTGAAAACTCCGCTTTTATTTTCTCTACTAAAGGCTGTACACCTTTAACATCCCTCTCCGATTTATTTCCGAAAAGCTTACTGATAAATCCCAACATGTTGTAATCTTTAAGATAAAATACTCCGTTTGCAACAATTACGCCAGCGGTAACCGAAGTCATAATGGCAGGTAAAAATACGGAATTAGAATCGAAATCCGCACCTCTTAGCTTAACGCTCCCGCAGGTTTTGATAGTGTTTCTTTTATCAACATAAATTTAGTATTGAAATCAAATTGTTTGATTATATTTGAGTATGGACAAGCTTTCAGATTTTATCACTGTTGATCCAAATATTCAGTTTGGGAAACCCGTTTTTAAAGGTACGCGTGTACCAGTGCAAAGCCTGTTCTGGCACCTGCAGGAAGGAATTTCGATTCATGATTTTCTGGAAGATTTCCCAAGTGTAAGTTTGGAGCAAGCTCAGCGGGTAATTGCATGGGGTGCAAAACATTTTGAATTTCCTGAATGCATTTTAGATGAAACTATTATTGGATGAGAATTTACCGGTTAAGTTAAAATACCGATTTATTGATCGCGGTTTTCAAGTTTCAACTATTAAAGATATGCAGTGGTTGGGCAAGCAAAACGGGGAATTGCTGAAGCTAATGCTTGAACATGATTTTACTACTTTAATTACGATTGACAATAACTTATCTTCTCAGCAAAATTTCAAAAATTATCCGGTTCAGGTTATTGTGCTGGTTGCACCTACTAACACTTATCCCAAAATCATGGATTTTTTTGATGTAATAGTCGATAAAATTCAAGAAGATTTTACAGGTCTGCAAAGCGTTGTACATCCTAAGTATAAATTGTAGCACCTACAAAATGCATAATTTCCACAACCAAATTCTATCTTTACCACATGAATATCCTGCTCCTTGGTTCTGGCGGAAGGGAAAGTGCTTTTGCCTGGAAGTTATCGCAAAGCCCGAAATGTAAACAGCTATTTATTGCGCCTGGCAATGCCGGGACCGAAACTTATGGCCGGAACATCAATATTAGTGTTACTGATTTTGAAGGGATAAAAGATTTAGTGCTTAAAAACAGCATCGGTTTGGTTTTGGTCGGGCCGGAAGAACCACTGGTAAAAGGTATTCATGATTTTTTTCTGGAAGATGACCTGCTGAAAAACGTACCTGTCATTGGCCCTCAAAAAGCAGCCGCACAGTTGGAAGGCAGCAAGGATTTTTCAAAAGAATTTATGTTTAAAAACAGCATTCCAACCGCTGCATCTAAAACTTTTACTTTAGAAACTTGGGAAGAAGGACGTGCTTATCTCGCTACACACGGCTTGCCAATTGTGCTGAAAGCAGACGGACTGGCGGCCGGAAAAGGTGTGTTGATCTGTACCTCTTGGGAAGAAGCGCAACAAGAATTAACCGCCATGCTGCGTGATGCGAAATTTGGTGCAGCAAGTGCTAAAGTAGTAGTCGAGCAGTTTTTGCAGGGAATTGAGCTTTCCGTTTTTGTGCTGACTGACGGAAAAAACTACAAGATTTTGCCCGAAGCCAAAGATTATAAACGCGTGGGCGAAGGCGACACCGGTTTAAACACCGGCGGTATGGGTTCGGTTTCGCCGGTGCCTTTTGCTGATGCCGCTTTTATGCAGAAAGTGGAAGAACGTATTGTCATCCCAACAATCGAAGGATTGAAAAGAGAAAATATCCCTTACCAGGGTTTTATTTTTATTGGATTGATGAATTGCGAGGGCGAACCTTATGTGATTGAATACAATTGCCGCATGGGCGACCCGGAAACAGAAAGTGTTTTGCCCCGGATTGAAAACGACCTGGTGGAAGTATTACGAGCTGTGGCTGAAGAAAGGCTGGATGAAATCAAGCTGAAAATTTCTGATCGGGTTGCGGCAACCGTAATGTGTGTAGCTGGCGGTTATCCGGGCGAATACCTGAAAAACAGGACCGTTACCGGAATTGAAAATGTGCGCGGTTCACTCGTTTTTCATGCCGGAACCAAACTGGAAAATGAAGAAATTAAAACTTCCGGCGGAAGGGTCTTAGCGGTAACCAGCCTTCAAAATACTTTGTTTGAAGCTTTGCAGCAAGCTACTTTAGATGCCGCCCGGATTTATTGGGACGGCAAATATTTCAGGAAAGATATCGGCTTTGACCTGCTTTGATGATTTTTAGGTGATAAAAGAAGCATTGGCCTCACCCCGGCCTTTTCTGATAACCTTAAAATCCTCTTTTTGAAAAGCCTCACCCCGGCCCTCTCCAAAAGAGAGGGAGTAAAAAAAACCAACTGCCATGGTTTTCAAGGAGGCTGTATCATAATTCAAATGATGCAGCCTCTGTCTTTGATACTTATTTTGTATGGCTGTGGAAGCAGTTTTCTT
>JAABUQ010001462.1_pt1 | contig 50608 bp, 50 predicted proteins | sample 5560001 | NCBI WGS metagenome assembly JAABUQ01 (sample SAMN10711888, study PRJNA513371) | rock metagenome | isolation source: Antarctica rocks | place: Antarctica: Victoria Land, Finger Mt nord | collected 2015-12-18
TATGCGCACAAAGAGATCGGGGAGATGTTGCATATCAGCGAAGGTGCATCAAAATCGCAATTGTCCAGGGCACGTGCCATTTTAAAAGAAATGATCAACAAAACGGAAGGAGTAACAAATGAGAACTTCGGATAAAGAACTGGATGAGCTGTTCAACTCAAAATTGAATAATTTGGAAGCAGAACCACCTACAAAATTGTGGCAAAATATTCATGTGGAATTGGATAAAAGTTCACGAAAGAAAAAGTTTGTCCCGGTTTTACAAATAGCGGCAAGTGTTGTCATTCTACTTTCGGTTGGCTTGTTTTGGATACGTTCAAATGAAACGGTAACCAGGAAACCAATTGTAAAGAAGGTAGTAAAGCTAAACAACAGACCGTTACAGCCGCAAAATGTCCTGAGGGAAAATAAAGCCGAACAAAAAGAAAAGCTTTTTGCAGGCACCAAAATTAGGGTGGTAAAAGAAGCATGGCCACGTAAAAAAGCAGCAAAGATTTTAGTCACAAAGCAACAAGCTCAATCCAAAATTGGTTTAGATGAAACCTCAACTTTAGCACAAAATAAACTGCGGGTAACTGTTAAACCGGATCAGGTTCATCCGGCTATTGTGCCTGATGGCGGTATCGTTTTAAAATTTCAGCCGGCAGCAATTGAAGATGAACCCGCAAAACAAATACCTGTTTTGTCTGCTCAAACAAACAAACCGGCACCCATAATTGTGAAACGAAAAGGTATCCGGAACATGGGCGACCTGGTAAATTTGGTGATGGCAAAAGTAGATAAACGACAGGATAAATTAATTGAGTTTACGGATAACGATGGCGAATCCAATATCACCGGCATCAACCTGGGGATCATTACGATCAAAAAAGAAAAATAATCTAATATCTCACAAAAAAATAACCCAAATCTTCCATCTATATGAAACGTTTACTTTTTACCGCAGTTTTTTGCGGCCTGCTTATTCCGGCCTTTGCACAAACTCAAACTGATTCTATAAAAGTAAAAACCGATACGGCCAAAACCAAAAGAAAATCTTTTAAACTGATCTTCGGCGGTAATGTTAAAGTGCAAACCGATACTGAAACAGTTAAACCGAAAGTGATAAAACCATCTTCCAAGTTTAATTTTGGCCTTACCTTTTCCCGTTTTGATCTGGGTTTTGCCCGGCTGGTGGATAATGGCAGTTTTACCTTGTCTCCCAAAAACCAGTTCCTGGATTATAAGGGTGGTAAAACAGCTTACGTTGGTTTCGATGTGCTGCAGTTTGGTTATCGTTTCAACTCTTACTTTAAAATTTACCTGGCCGGCGGGTTTGATTGGACACTGATCCGTTTAAGGCAAAATATCATCATACAGCAAAATGCTTCCACTTTAACTTATACAACCGATAATATCAATTACCGTAAAAATCGTTTTTCGGCCAGTTACCTGCGCATTCCTTTAGCTTTTGATCTTCGCACGAAGGATGACAAGCGCGGCAAGAAATTCCATTTTACCGCCGGACCGGAAATTGGGTTTCTGCTGAACGGAAAAGTAAAACAGATCAGCGGTGAAATGGGCAAAAAGAAGTTTTACGACAATTATCATTTCACCCAATTTCGTTATGGCGCTTATGCCCGGGTAGGTTACGGCGGTGAAGGTTTGTTTTTCAGGTATTACGCAAATGATCTATTTGAAAACAGCCCGGCACAGGCTGGCTTGAAAAGTTTAAACTTTGGATTGACGTTTAGTCTTTAAAATCATGCTGAATATAGCAGGAAATGTTTATTGGCTTTCCTGATGTATTGCAATTTCAATCTATTCTCTTGATTTAAGGATATTTGTTTTAAGGTTTTAACTTATTCTTTTTATTGTCATGCTTTTTAAATTCCAAGTAAGATTTCTTTATGTAATCAATAAAATCGTAATCGCTCCAGTTCTTTGTTTGTTGTATTGAAGGCTTGTAGATTAATGTAAAATCAAGAAGTTCATCGTCTTTAATTGTCGTATATTTTTTTATAATCTCATCGTTAAAACCTTTGGAAACTTCATAATTGTTTATTTCCCGTTTAGCGTACTTTTTAAATTTACGGGCATTTATTACCTCACTTTTAAAGTTCTCGTAAATAAAAGTCATTGGTTTTAATATCAGGTAATAATAATGTGGTGTCCCAGTATAAAAAACGCCTTTACTTCTATATCCTTTTTGTACTTCCTGTAAGTCTTCTATTAAAGAATTTTCCCTGATTACAACTTCCGATAATTCAACAAAGGGATCGAGATACAATACCTGATCTTTGAAATCAGAAACAATTGTATAATTAGTTTGATAGCCGTTACTTGTGATTTCCAAAGTATCTCCCGTAGTAGCCAGGATGTTAAACACGCCATATATATTAGAAAACCTGGCTAAACCGCTTTTCTTATTGGAAATTTTAACATTGCCTAATCTGATACTTGTTCCTTTTTTAAATACTATTCCTTGTTGAGTCTTTATAGATTGCCCATCAGCTCCTCTCAAAAAGCACAGGTAAAGCATTGGAACAAGAATTAGATTCTTTTTGTACATGTTTGACCGAAAATAAAGAAATTAAAAATGATTAAAATTTAATTTAACCATTTTTAACATAGGCAAAATCACAACAGAAATTTAACCACGGTTTCTGTTTTCTGTATCTTTAGCTCATGATCCAGGATACACCATTTTTAGCGGTAAAAAATGTAACCAAATTATTTGCAGGCGGAAAAATATCAGGTGTAAAAGAAGTATCTCTTGATGTCGATAGAATCAATCACAAAGTAATGATGGATAATTCTATTCCTCAAATCACTCATTTCCCTACAACCGGAAACCTATCTTTCAGATCAGGATTGATTTTGCTGCTTGCTTCTCCAATAATTTCCAAACTTCTGCATATAGCTTTCGCAAGCCTTTCATTCTGTAAAAATTCTTCAAAGCTGTTTTGCTGATATTCTTTGATCAGATAATTGCATTCGTCAAGAATATGTTTTAAAAATTCAATCTGCGATGGATACATATTCTACAGTTTCTAAAATATGCGGACCAATATGCTTGCTTAATGATTGCCTGGTAATAAGTTCTACTTTGTTTTTAAATAATTCTTCCAAAAAGTAAACTATGTTGAGGTAGTTGCGAAGCGTTTTTTTGTCTTTACGGATATCAACCAACAAATCAATATCACTTTCTAAATTGGCCTGGTTTCTAACATAAGAACCAAAAAGGCCAATTTCCTGAACACCGAATGCACACAATTGCGCTTTGTTGGCTGCAAGTTTTTCTAAAATTACATTTTTGGTGATGATAGAAGTCATATTCAAAAATACTAAATAAACTACAAATTCTGTTTTCTTTATCTTTACCGCATGGCAGGAGCAATACCTTTTTTAGCGGTAAAAAATGTTACCAAACTATTTGCAGGCGAAAAAATATCAGGTGTAAAAGAAGTATCTCTTGATGTTGAGAAAGGAAAAATAACCGCAATTATCGGCCGCAGCGGAAGCGGAAAATCAACTTTACTCAATTTGATTTATGGGTTGATCTCTCCTGATAAAGGCATAATTACTTTCCAGGGGGAAAAAGTTTTGGGGCCGGAAGTAAAACTGATCCCGGGACACGACCAGATGAAAATGGTTACGCAGCAATCTGATCATCTCAATCATTTTGCAAAAGTTTGGGACAACGTGGCTTCGCTGCTGCCCAACACTGATCTGGAATACAAGTCAGCAAAAACCAAAGAAGTTTTGCAGCAATTGCGTTTGACGGATCTGAAGAACCGGCGGGTTGCCGATTTAAGCGGCGGCGAACGCCAACGGGTTTCTATCGCCCGTGCTTTGGTTTCTAACCCGAAAGTGCTGTTGCTGGACGAACCCTTTAATCAGGTAGATGCTTCTTTTAGGGATAGTTTACAGCAGGACATCCGCAACGTGGTACAGCAAACCGGGTTAACGGTAATCATGGTTTCGCACGATCCGCAGGAAGTTTTATCACTGGCAGATGAACTGGTGGTTTTGAAAGATGGCGAAATTGTTGAAACGGGCAATCCTCAGCAATTGTATCAGCAGCCAAAAAAACTTTATACGGCAGGTTTGCTGGCCAACGGTACTGTTTTTAGTGGCATAAAAGCAGCATCGTTAGGAATCAAGACTGATGAGAAAACAGTAATGGTTTATGCAGAAGGATTTTATGCCGATAAAAACAGCATCGAAAATTTATGCACCATTGAAGCAGTTTTTTTTAAAGGGTTTTATGAAGAACTGCTTTTAAATAATGGAACGGTCGGGTTTAAAATGATCAACATGCAGGTTGGAAATTTTAGCGTAGGCGATCAGGTAAACGTAACCGTAAGCCGTTTTTTAACTTTTGATGAAGAAGCTGTTTAAATAAAATATTCAAACAAATTATCATCGTTGTTGATCTCTTTGTAATCAAAACGGTTTTCCCGCATACGGCTGATAAGAGAAGTATAATCTTCTTTATCTTTCAGTTCGATACAAACTAAAGCCGGGCCGCTTTCGCGTTCGGTTTTCTTTACAAATTCAAAACGGGTGATGTCGTCATTAGGCCCAAGCACTTTATTGGCAAACAAACGCAAGGCACCTGGCCGCTGCGGAAAACGGACGATGAAATAATGTTTCAATCCTTCGTACAACAAGGAGCGTTCTTTAATTTCCTGCAGTCGGTCAATATCGTTATTGCCCCCGCTGATGACACAAACTACTTTTTTGCCAATGATCTTATCCTTGCAAAAATCCAGTGCCGAAACCGATAAAGCGCCTGCCGGCTCAGCTACAATCGCATCGTCATTGTACAATTTTAAAATAGTGGTACAAACTTTTCCTTCGGGGATAAGCAGCATTTCGTCCAGCACTTCCCTGCACATTTGGTAATTGAGCTTGCCGACACGTTTTACAGAAGCGCCGTCCACAAATTTGTTGATATGATCCAACGTAACCGGCTGCTGGTTCCTGAAAGCTTCAAGCATGGAAGGCGCGCCTTCCGGTTCTGTCCCGATCAACAGCGTATCCGGTTTTACCTGCCGGAAATAATTCCCGACCCCGGCAGACAGCCCGCCGCCACCCACCGGCATAATGATTACATCCGTATCCGGCAGTTGTTGGAATATCTCCACGCCAACGGTTCCCTGGCCTTCAATAACCAGCGGATGGTCAAAAGGCGGAATAAAAGTTTTGTCATTTTTTTCGGTGTACGCAAGTGCTTCCCGCAAACAATCGTCAAAAGTATCGCCAGCCAGCATAATTTCTACATGCCCGTTTCCAAACATTTTGGTCTGGTTAACTTTTTGCTTTGGCGTTATTTCCGGCATAAAAATAACACCATGCGTGCCTAATTTATTGCAGGAATAAGCAACACCCTGTGCATGATTACCGGCACTGGCACAAACTACGCCCTGATCCAATTGCTCCCGGCTCAACTGGCTGATCAGGTTATACGCGCCGCGGAGTTTGTAGGAGCGTACGATCTGCAGGTCTTCCCGCTTGAGATAGATTTCGCACTGATATTTTTCGGATAAACGGGCGTTATACTCCAAAGGCGTTCTTTTAACAACGTTTTTTAATCGTTCCAGCGCAGCGCCGGAATCGATCTTTAATACTTTTTCTAACAGCATCTTTAGGATAAAAATTTGTTTACAGCATCTAAATAAGCATTAGCGGAAGCACGTACAATATCGGTACTAAAACCGTAACCATCATAACTTTTGCCATCTAAAAGAAGCAACATATCAACCCGGCTAATATCATCACTGCCGCCATTCATGGCTTGGATATTGAATTCTTTTAAGTTTGGTTTTTTTCCGATGATACTTTCGATCGCTTTTATGGTTGCGTTCACCGGTCCGTTGCCGGTAGCGGTGGCTTGTTTTTCTTCACTGCTGATCTCTAACGTAACCGTTGCTTCTGGCAGGGAGTTTTCGCCGATCAGCACATGCAGCGTTTTCATTTTAATACTGCTTTCGTTGTAATTTGCTTCGGTCCCGTCGCCCATTAAAGACAGCAGGTCGTTGTCTGTAATTTCTTTTTTCTGATCGGCCAGGTTCAAAAAACGCTCATATACTTCGTTCAGGTTCACTTTTTCCATTAGGTAGCCCAATCTTTCCAGGTGATGTTTTAACGCATGCCGCCCGCTTCTGGCAGTCAATACAATTTCTGCGGAAGGAATGCCTACATCTTCCGGGTTGATAATCTCATAGTTTTGGCGGTGCTTCAAAAATCCATCCTGGTGAATGCCCGAACTATGCGCAAAAGCATTTTTGCCCACAATGGCTTTGTTGGGTTGCACCGGCATGTTCATCATCCTGCTCACTTTGTTGCTCAATTTGTAAAAATGTTTACTGTTGATGTTGGAGTGCAGGTTAAGCGTTTGATGCACTTTCAGGATCATCGCCACTTCTTCTAAGGAAGTATTTCCTGCACGTTCGCCAATTCCATTGATTGTACATTCTATCTGCCGTGCACCGTTTTGTATCCCGGAAATAGAATTGGCCGTTGCCAAACCCAAGTCATTATGGCAATGTACCGAAATAATGGCCTGATCTATGTTCTTCACGTTCTCTTTCAGATAACGGATGCGGGCACCATATTCATCCGGCAAACAATAACCGTTGGTATCGGGAATGTTGACTACCGTTGCACCGGCAGCAATCACCGCTTCAACCATACGGGCCAGGTAAGCCAAATCGGCACGGCCGGCATCTTCCGCGTAAAATTCTATATCTTCTACAAACGTTTTGGCATATTTTACGGCATCAATACCTCGTGCTAAAATTTCATCACGCGTGCTGTTGAATTTATATTGGATGTGCATGTCCGAAGCACCGATCCCGGTATGGATACGTGGTCTTTTTGCATACTGAAGCGAAGCAACAGCCGAATCAATATCGCCTTTATTGGCTCGGGTAAGGGCACAAATAATGGGTTCTTTTACCGCTTTGGATATTTCAACTACGCTTTGAAAGTCGCCGGGACTGGAAATCGGAAAACCGGCTTCGATCACATCTACACCAAGTAATTCAAGTTCTTTTGCGAGTTCAATTTTTTCAGAAGTAGATAACCGGCACCCGGGCACCTGCTCGCCATCGCGCAGGGTGGTATCGAAAATGTATATGTGATTTGGATCGTGTAACATAATTTTTAAGTATCAAATAGTTAGTATCAAGTATTTAGTATCAAGTAGCAAGTAAAGAAATATCAGGTTTGTGCTGGTCTTGATACTCGATACTAAATACCCGCTACTTCTTTTATCGCTGTAAATCTTAATCTTTTATAATCAGCATACCACTCGCCGTCGCGTTCGTAGTAGGGTTGTAATTGTTCGGTTAATTCTTGTAAAATGGCTTGCTGCGATGCTTCTTTTATGCCGATAAAAAAGTCGGAAGCAAACATCCTGATCCATTTTTTAACACCTTCTGCCTGATCGTTTAATAAAGTTTCCCGGTCAAAAAGGGCAGCATAGGTAACCGTAAAACCGACAGTTTCCAGCATCGAAGTGTAGTCGGCGATGGAAGGAAAAAACAGGTATTCCATTTTGGATTGCTGTTCGTAGCCGTGTTGCTGCAACAGTTTTCGCAAAGTTGAAATCATCCTGCCAACATTGCCTTTACCGCCCATTTCGGCAACAAAGCGTCCACCTGGTTTTAATGCCTGATAAACAGAAGCGAGCATTTTCGGTTGATCTTGAGCTTTGATCCAGTGCAAAACCGCGTTAGAAAATATGGCATTAAAAGAAGCATTGTAGCCCAGATCAGCTGCATTTGCTACTTTAAATTCGGTTTGCGGATACTTTTGCTTTGCTTTTGCAATCATTTCTGCTGAACTGTCCACACCTAAAACTACAGCACCTTCTTCACGGATTACATTTGTTAAATAACCCGAACCGCAACCCAGATCGAGGATTTTTTCACCCGGTTGAGGGTTCAGTACCTGCAAAAAGTTCTCCCCGTATTTAAATACGAAACCGTGCTTCTGGTCGTACAGTTCGGCGTTCCATTTCATGTGGTCAAAGCTGGTTGTTGTAAATGTTGTAATAGTTTTTGCCCCATTTGTTCTGTTCCTAAAACCTTGGTTACATCGTCTTTACTGTTGGCAATATCTGCTGTGCGATAACCTTTTTTCAAGGTTTCCTCAACGGCTTGTGTTACTTGTTTTGCTTCCTCTTTTAAACCGAAACCAATCTCCAGCATTAAGGCTACGGATAGGATAGAGGCCAGCGGGTTGGCCAAATTTTTACCGGCAATATCATGGGCAGAGCCATGGATGGGTTCAAAAAAACCGGTTCCGTCTCCAATAGAAGCCGACGCCAGCATACCCATCGAACCGGCAATCTGCGAAGCTTCATCTGTTAATATATCACCAAAAAGATTGGCTGTTAAAACCACATCAAATTTCTTCGGATTTTTAACTAATTGCATGGCTGCATTGTCGATAAATAGGTGCTCAGTTTCTACATCAGGGTATTCTTTGGCGATTTCCTGAACCACTTCACGCCATAAGCGCGAAGATTCTAAAACGTTTGCTTTATCAACAGAACACAGTTTACGGCGACGCAGACGTGCTGCTTCATAGGCTTTTCGGGCAATACGTTCTACTTCATAACGATGATAGATCATCAAATCAGAAGCTGTATTGCGGTCTTCACTGCGTTTTTTCTCCCCAAAATAAACATCGCCTGTCAGTTCGCGGAAAAATAAAATATCAGTTCCTTTTAAAATTTCCGGTTTTAAACTGGAAGCATCCAGCAATTCGTCAAATAATAAAATCGGACGAAGATTGGCATACAAGCCCAGCTCTTTGCGTATTTTGAGTAGGCCTTGTTCGGGCCTTACTTTTAAGGTCGGGTCGTTATCGTATTTTGCATGGCCAACAGCCCCAAATAAAATGGCATCGCTTTTTTTAGCTTTTTCTAATGTTTCATCCGGTAAGGGATTGCCTGTGGCTTCAATAGCGGCATGACCCATTAAAGCGGTATCAAAAGTAAATCCATGGCCGTGCCGGGCTGCGGTATGTTCTAAAACCGCTTTTCCCCAGGTGGTTACTTCCGGGCCGATGCCATCACCGGGAATGATCAATATGTGTTTTTTTGTTGCCATTGTTCTACTTGTTTGTCATTTCGGCGATAGGAAAACCCTTCTTTAAATGCTTCTTTTATCGGATAAAACTGTGTATCCTGAGAGATCCTGAAACAAGTTCAGGATGGCTAAGAGCCGTAGGCTCGGCCAATTTTATAACATCGGGTTTTAACCCTATGATCAAAACCATTTTTTACGACGGAATAAATCCATCGCTACCATACCGGTCAAGGCTACGCCTTTTGCCCGTGGATACCACAGCAATATGTCCATCATATCACCTTGCTCCGTTCATAAGTTTCAATCCAGTCTTTGTTATTTAGCACGTAATCAATATCATCATAACCATTTAACAAACAGGCTTTTTTGTAAGGATTGATTTCGAAGTTTTCCTGCTCGCCGGTACTGCAGATCTTGATGAATTGCTGTTCCAGGTCAACTTCCACTTCTGTGTGCCGGTCTTTGGCTACTTCTGTAAAAATGCGGTCTAAAAAAGAATCGCTCACCTGCACCGGCAGCAAACTGTTGTTCAACGCATTTCCTTTAAAAATATCTGCAAAAAAACTGCTGACCACCACATCGAAACCATAATCTGCCAAAGCCCAGGCTGCATGTTCCCTGCTGCTGCCACAACCAAAGTTTTTACCGGCAACCAGGATTTTACCTGCATAAAGCGGATTGTTTAAAATGAAATCTTGTTTTGGTTGTCCGTTAATGTCGAAACGCCAGTCACAAAACAAGTTTTGCCCAAAACCTTCGCGCGTAGTTGCTTTTAAAAACCTGGCCGGGATGATTTGATCGGTATCGATGTTTTCAACCTGCAGCGGTACTACGGTTGATTGTATGTGTTTGAAAATTTTTGTTGACATTGTCTTTAAATTAATTCCAATAATTTCTTTCCAGAAAGAATAGGCAGTGATTTATCAGCTAACTTTTGAAAGTCCTTGTTATCGCTTGTAATAAAGTAATCCATTTTATTGTGAAGCGCGATTTGATATAGCACGGCATCTTCCAGATCATTTTTTGCATTTTTATATGCTTCCCGAACAATCGGATTTGTACAAGGCAACACTTTAATCAATAATAGTAAATCAGACATTAATTGTTTAAACGTATCAACTTTGATCCTTTTTCTGATGATGTAAGCTGTAGTATTGATTATACTTTCAGAAAAGTAAGCTTTGATTTCCCTATTTTCGATTGCTTCAAAAAGTTCTTTTGCTGATGCGTGTTCTTTTCTGTCCCTATCCAAGAAGTCAACCAAAATATTGATGTCTAGAAAAACTTTATAAGCCATATTTCTCCTTTAAATATTGGTCTTTTACGCTATCTATATCAATTGTCAATTCATTTGTTGCAATTCCCGCGTACTTTTCTACAAAAGATTTTTGTTGGGTTTTATTACCGTCTTCATTAGCAGCTAATTTTCTAAAATATTCTTCGGCTAATTTTGATACCGATATTTTTTTCTTTTCTGCATAGGCTTTAATTGCTTTTGCAGTACTTTCATTTATTGTCAGATTTAGTTTTGTCGTCATCAGTCCATTGTTTATATAAATATACGCCTTTATAAATATTAGGCGCATAAATGTTTAAATTATACAGTTTCGTAATGTTCAACAGTTGGAAAAGGGTCATAAAAATGATGCAATAATTGTTTCCAATTTTGATATTCAGCAGACTGTCTAAAACCAATTGTATGATCTTCCAGTTTTTCCCATTTAACCAATAATAAAAACTGGTTTGGAACTTCTATACATTTTTGAAGCTCATGTGTTATATAACCAGGTATTGCCTGAATAATTAATTGAGCCTTTTTAAAAGCTGCTAAAAACTCAACGGTTAACTTAGGTTTTACGGTTAATACGGCCACTTCTAAAATCATTTTAAACCAGTTCCGTTTCGTGCAAAAGTTCCCTAACATCCGTAACCTTACCCGTTACCGCAGCCGCAGCCGCCGTAAGCGGGCTCGCTAAAAAAGTACGAGCATTCGGACCTTGTCTTCCTTCAAAGTTTCTGTTGGATGTGGAAACGCAATATTTTCCGGCGGGGATTTTATCTTCATTCATTCCTAAACAAGCACTGCAACCAGGTTCCCGCAGGAAAAATCCTGCGGATTCAAACACTTTGTCCAAACCTTCGGCAATAGCCTGTAACTGAACTTGTTTTGATCCGGGAACGATCCAAGCCGTAACGTGCGGTGCTTTGCGGCGGCCTTTTACAAATTCTGCCACCTGGCGCAGATCTTCAATGCGGGAATTGGTACAACTGCCAATGAAAACGTAATCAATTGGTTTTCCCAAAATTTCCGTGTTATCCTTCAAAGCCATGTAATCCAAAGCTTTCTGATACGAAGCCTGCTCGTGTTGCTCCAATGCTTCTTTTACCGGTATATTTTTGGTGATGCCGATGCCCATTCCCGGATTGGTTCCATAAGTGATCATGGGTTCAATATCAGCCGCATCAAAATATAAAACCTTGTCAAAAACAGCATTGTCATCAGAATAAAGTGTTCTCCACCAACTCAATGCTTTATCCCAAGCTTCCCCTTTTGGTGCGAATTCTTTACCTTTTACATAATCAAAAGTCGTTTGGTCTGGCGTGATCATGCCGCCGCGTGCGCCCATTTCGATGCTCATGTTGCAGATCGTCATCCGGCCTTCCATACTTAAACTCCTGATCGTGTCGCCTGCATACTCTACAAAATAACCGGTGCCGCCGGCAGCAGAAATTTTGGAAATGATGTACAGGATCATATCTTTTGCGCCAACGCCAAACGGTAATTTTCCGTTCACTTCAATCTTCATTTGTTTTGGTTTGGATTGAAGCAGGCATTGCGTGGCCAAAACCTGCTCTACCTGCGAAGTGCCGATGCCAAAAGCAATCGTACCAAAAGCGCCGTGGGTAGAAGTATGGCTGTCGCCGCAAACAATGGTTTTCCCCGGAACGGTGATGCCCAGTTCCGGTCCGATCACGTGCACAATTCCCTGGTAAGGGTGGCCGAGTCCGTATAATTCCACTCCAAATCCAGCACAGTTCTTCGTCAGCATATCCACCTGCTTGCGCGACAATTCTTCGCGGATCGGCTGATCCTGATGGATGGTTGGCACATTATGATCTGCTGTTGCTACCGTTTGCTTCGGCCTGAAAACCGGGATTCCGCGGTTACGCAAACCATCAAAAGCTTGCGGACTCGTTACTTCATGGATAAAATGTGTATCAATATACAACACATCCGGGAAACCTGCCGAACGGTTTACAATATGCGCATCCCATATCTTATCAAATAATGTAGCCCCACCCTGGCCCTCCCCGAAAGGGAGGGAGGCGTTTTGGCTTTTATTGTTTTCTATTTCCATCGTGTTGTTTACTTCATTAAGGAAAGTCCTCTCCTCTGGAGAGGATTTAGGTGAGACTTGTGCTTCTTTTAACAGTTTATTTTAGCCTCACCCCGGCCCTCTCCAGAGGAGAGGGAGTTAAGCTGCCAGAGCTTTTCAAGTCCTCTCCCTTGGAGAGGATTTAGGTGAGGCTGTTAAGCTAATGCTTCTTTTATCCACCTAAAACTTACGACCCACCACTTATAACTTACAACTTCTCTATGCTTCCACTTCCTGGTTTTCAGGCCGCAAGCTTCTTACGGTTTTGCCGGCCTGCCAGATCTCGCTGTCGCGCAGTTCGGCTAATTCGGCATCCAATTTTTCACGGTAATCCGGCTGGCTATTAGAATCAATAGAACGCTGGGATTCTTTTCCGGCTGCCACACTTTCGTATAATTCTTCAAAAACAGGTTTGGTGGCATCACGGAATTTTTTCCACCAATCCAAAGCACCGCGTTGTGCAGTGGTTGAGCAATTGGCGTACATCCAGTCCATCCCGTTTTCGGCCACCAAAGGCATTAAAGATTGGGTCAGCTCTTCAACCGTTTCGTTAAATGCTTCGGAAGGAGAGTGGCCTTTACTGCGTAAGACATCGTATTGAGCAGCAAAAATCCCCTGGATACAGCCCATCAACGTACCGCGTTCGCCGGTTAAATCACTGTAAACTTCTTTTTTAAAGTTGGTTTCAAACAGGTAACCGCTTCCAACGGCAATACCTAAAGCAATTACACGCTCGAAAGCTTTACCGGTTGCATCCTGGAAAATAGCATAGCTGGAATTTAAACCACGGCCTTGCAAGAACATGCGGCGTAAAGAGGTTCCCGAACCTTTTGGCGCAACCAGAAACACATCTACATCTTTTGGTGGAACGATGCCGGTTTGCTCTTTAAAAGTGATACCGAAACCATGCGAAAAATATAAAGCCTTGCCCGGCTTTAAGTGTTTTTGAACTGTTGGCCACAATTTAATTTGTGCCGCATCACTTAAAAGGTAACAAATAATAGTTCCTTTTGCTAAAGCTTCTTCAATTTCAAATAGCGTTTCGCCCGGTACAAATCCGTCACGAACTGCTTTATCCCATGATTTTGAATTTTTACGCTGACCAATAATTACATTAATGCCATTGTCTTTCTGGTTCAGCGCCTGGCCAGGACCTTGAACGCCATAACCAATAACAGCCACAGTTTCATTTTTTAATACTTCCTGGGCTTTAGCTAAGGGAAATTCTTCGCGGGTCACGACGCTTTCTTCTGTTCCGCCGAAATTTAATTTTGCCATTTTTTTTGTTTTATGATTACACCGATTTGTGTTGATTTTATCGATGCTTTGTTTTAAATGATTACACTGATTATTAATGATTGCACTGATTTTTTAATCCATGCTTCTTTTACCACACTTATTTTAGGTTGATAAAAGAAGCATTTGGTTATGCTTTTACTTAAATTTCAATCAGCTTGAAAGCTGATTGCTTAAAGCTGTCAGCTATTGATTACATCGTAAAAACTTTGTCGCGTTTACTTAAAAACTCGTTTTCGATCACATCCTGCCCTGGTTCTGCTTGTTCAAACTCCCTGATTTTCCGGTTGAAGCCTTCACTGTTTTTGATGATGGCAATCCTTGCGCTGCGTACAAACTCAATCAAACCATAAGGCTGAAGCGCATAAAGTAAATTATCCGTTTCTGTACGATGGCCAGTGGTTTCAAAAACGGTGTAGTCTTTTCGGATCACAACGGCGCGTGCACCATGTTCGCGCAGCAAACGTTCTACCAGTACTTTTTCTGCAATCGTATCCGTTGGAACTTTGTACAAAGCCATTTCCTGCCAGATAATTTCTTCGTTGGTATGAAAATAAACTTTTAAAACTTCTACCTGCTTCTCAATCTGTCGGGCCAATTTGCGCACCACGTCTTCCGTTTCCGTCAAAACAATATCAAAACGATGAATGCTGTCGATCTCCGAAGGCGAAGTATTCAGGCTTTCAATATTGATCTTTCGGCGTGTAAAAATGATAGCGATGCGATTTAGCAGGCCGATCTGGTTTTCGGTGTAAACGGTGATGTTATATTCCTGCTTTTCAGCATTTTCTAAATTACTCATAATGAAAATTTACCTTTATCCTTTCAGCCTTTAACCTTTCTTCCTTTTCCCTCAACTCAACCTGATCTCACTCACACTGCAGCCCTGCGGAACCATCGGGAAAACATTGTTTTCTTTGGTCACCATTACCTCCAGCAGGTAAGAACCTTTGTGTTCCAGCATTTCTTTCAGGGACGATTGCAGTTCTTCCCTTTCCGAAATACATTTTCCATCGATACGGTAAGCTGCTGCAACTTTAATAAAATCAGGACTTTGGATATCCACAAAAGAGTAGCGTTTCTCGTTGAACATATCCTGCCACTGGCGCACCATTCCCAGAAAACGATTGTTTAAAATGATCATTTTAACATCAATGCCGCATTGCATAATGGTCCCCAGTTCCTGGATCGTCATTTGGAAACCCCCATCTCCTGAGATAGAAACAACCGTACGTTCCGGGGCACCAAACTTGGCCCCGATGGCCGCCGGCAGTGCAAATCCCATCGTTCCTAAACCGCCGCTGGTTACGTTACTCCGGCTTTTGTTAAATTTGGCATAGCGGCAGGCAACCATCTGGTGCTGGCCAACATCGGTTACAATGATGGCTTCGCCCTGGGTCAACTCATTTAATTGATGGATCACTTCGCCCATGGTCAACTCTCCGGAAGTTGGGTGCAGCTCGGCAGTGATCACCGCTTCTATTTCTTTTTGCTGATATTCTTTAAATTTTTGCAGCCATTGCGTATGCTTCTTTTGATGGCATAATTTAGTCAATAAAGGAAGCGTTTCTTTACAATCGCCCCAAACCGGCACGGTAGATTGTACGTTTTTGTCGATCTCTGCCGGGTCAATGTCCAAATGAATGACTTTCGCCTGCTTGGCATATTTATCCAATCTTCCGGTCACACGGTCATCAAAACGCATCCCGATAGCGATCAGAACATCGCATTCGTTGGTCAATACATTTGGCCCGTAATTACCGTGCATGCCCAGCATTCCAACGTTCAATTCATGATCTGTCGGAATAGCACTTACGCCCAAAATGGTCCAGGCAGCAGGAATATTGGTTTTCTCGATAAAAGCCTGAAACTCTTTTTCGGCTTTACCCAAAATTACGCCTTGCCCCCAAATCACAAAGGGTTTTTCTGCCTGATTGATCAGTTCGGCGGCCCTGGCAATATATTCATTTCGAACGATTGGTTTCGGGCGATAACTGCGGATGTGGTTACACTTCACATAGCCTTCAAAGTCAAACTTCTGGATCTGTGCATTTTTAGTGATGTCAACCAGCACAGGGCCCGGGCGGCCGCTTCGGGCAATATGGAAAGCTTTCGCCATTACTTCCGGGATTTCGTTCGCATCTGTTACCTGGTAATTCCATTTTGTAACCGGTGTGGTAATGTTGATCACATCTGTTTCCTGAAAAGCGTCTGTACCCAGCAAGTGCGCAAAAACCTGACCGGTAATGCAAACCAAAGGTGTGCTGTCGATCTGCGCATCGGCTAAGCCAGTAATCAAATTAGTAGCACCGGGCCCGCTTGTGGCAAACACCACACCAACCTTGCCGGATGAACGTGCATAACCCTGACCAGCATGAATGCCCCCTTGTTCGTGGCGTACTAAAATGTGCTGTAATTTTTCTTTGTAATCGTACAACGCATCGTAAATGGGCATGATGGCACCGCCAGGATAGCCAAAAATAACATCCACGCCTTCGGCAATCAAACCCTCCAGCAATGCTACGGAGCCTGAAACTCGAGCAACCTCTTTGGTTTCAGGCATCATTAATATTTCCTCTTGTGCAACTTCCATGATCGTTTTCTTTTTAGGGAATTTTAAAATGCTTCTTTTATCGGTATATTTTAGGCATCGGTAACGCAACCCTCAGCTGCGGTTGATACCTGTTTTGCATATTTGTATAAAACGCCTTTAGTTACTTTTAAAGCCGGTTGCTGCCATTTTGCCCTTCGGTTTGCAATTTCTTCATCGGGAACCATTAATTTTAAGGTGCGGCCGATGGCATCAATCCCGATCCGGTCTTCGTCTTTTACTAAAGCAATCAAGCCACCGTCAAAAGCTTCCGGTGTGATGTGGCCCACTACAAAACCATGTGTTCCTCCGCTAAAACGGCCATCTGTTATCAATGCAACACTGCTGCCTAAACCCACGCCAAAAATAGCAGAAGTTGGTTTCAGCATTTCGGGCATTCCGGGTGCTCCCTTTGGCCCAACATTTCTGATGACTACCACATCTCCGGCTTTCACCCTTCCGCTTTGGATTCCGTGAATCAACTCAAATTCACCATCAAAAACACGTGCCGGGCCTTCAAATTGTTCGCCTTCTTTTCCGGTGATCTTGGCTACGCTTCCGCCTTCGGCCAGGTTTCCATACAGGATTTGCAAATGGCCTGTTTGTTTAATCGGGTCTTCTGCGGGAAGAATAACTTTTTGTGTTTCGAAATCTAAGTCTGGTACTGCTTCCAGGTTTTCGGCAATGGTTTTTCCGGTAACGGTTAAGCAATTGCCGTGCAGCCAACCTTTTTTAAGTAAATATTTCATTACTCCAGGTACACCGCCAACTTTATGCAGGTCTTCCATCATGTATTTTCCGCTTGGTTTCATATCGGCCAAAACCGGGATTTTATTGCTGATGGTTTGAAAATTATCTTGAGTTAAAGGAACATCTACACTTTTTGCCATGGCAATTAAATGCAGCACCGCGTTGGTTGATCCGCCCAGAACCATTACCGTTACGATAGCATTTTCAAAAGCTTCGCGTGTCATGATATCGCTTGGTTTGATGTCTTTTTCTAACAGAATCTTGATCGCTTTTCCGGCAGCCAGGCATTCTGCATTTTTCTCCGGACTGATGGCCGGATTGGAGGAAGAATAAGGCAAACTCATGCCCAAGGCTTCAATGGCAGCAGCCATAGTATTGGCCGTATAAATGCCGCCGCAGGCACCAGCACCCGGACAGGAATGTTTGATCACTTCTTTAAAATCAAAATCATCAATCTGCCCGGCTATTTTTTTACCCAAAGCTTCAAATGCAGAAACAATGTTTAAATCCTCGCCTTTATAATGGCCCGGTTTTATCGTTCCGCCATAAACCATGATGGAAGGACGGTTTAAGCGTCCCATCGCCATAATGGAACCAGGCATATTTTTATCACAGCCGGGAAGTGCAATCACAGCATCATAATATTGTGCACCGCAAACGGCTTCAATAGAATCTGCAATAATATCGCGACTAACCAGCGAGTAACGCATCCCGTCGGTTCCATTGCTCATACCATCGCTTACGCCGATAGTATTAAAAATAAGTCCCACTAAATCTTCTTCCCAAATGCCTTTTTTAACCAGTTTGGCCAGATCATTTAAATGCATGTTGCAGGTATTGCCATCGTAACCCATGCTAACAACGCCAACTTGTGCTTTTTGCATGTCATCATCGGTTAAACCAATGCCATAAAGCATCGCTTGTGCCGCTGGTTGTGTTGGATCTTGGGTGAAGGTTTTGCTGTACCGGTTTAATTCTACGGCTTCTTGTATTTCTATATTTTCCATCGAGTCAGAATATGACTTTGTATTTTTATTGATCTGTATCTGCAAAATCGTGCCCGCATTACTCGTTCAACTTTTATAAAATGAAAGTTTGAAAAAATGCTGTTCGGTATTTACTGGCTATTGTAAGGTAATTACTTGTTAAATTTTTATCAATACTAAAACAAAAAAAATTTAAAAATTATTATATTTTGAATAATAACTATATATTAAAATATGATATGGATTAATAATTACTCACCTTATGTTTAATTTTGATGACCCTATACCAAAGTTTAATTTGGTATTTGGTATAAATTTCTGCTTTTAACTTTTAATCCCTGTTTTCTGCTTAAAAAGAGAATTCTGTTTAAAAAAATGATAAAAAAGATCAAAAAAAAACCTGACCAATCAGTCAGGTTTTTATACTGATAAAAGAAGCATTAGTGTACTTCTACGCCTTCGGCCAAAAGCATGATTTTATTGTTCAGCACTTCGATCACACCGCTTTTAATAAAAAAAGTCTCCGTTTTAGCATTTGTTCGAACGGTGATTTTACCGCGGTCTAAAGTAGAGATAATAGGGGCATGGTTGTTCAGCACTTCAAACGAACCCATAGAACCGGGAACGGTTACGGAACTGATTTCCCCGTCGAAAAACTTTTTGTCTGGGGTGATGATTTCTAATGTCATTTTTTGAGGTGCGAGGTGCGAGGTGCGAGGTGTGGAATTTCTAACCTCATACACCCAACCTCTTAACTAAATTAATCGTTTGCTTCTGCTAATAATTTTTTACCTTTTTCTATCGCTTCTTCAATGCTTCCAACCAAATTAAAGGCAGCTTCAGGATATTCATCCACTTCGCCGTCCATGATCATGTTGAAGCCTTTGATGGTTTCTTTAATGTCCACCAACACGCCTTTTAAGCCGGTAAATTGTTCGGCAACATGGAAAGGCTGAGACAAGAAACGCTGCACGCGGCGTGCACGGGATACAATTAATTTATCTTCTTCAGATAATTCATCCATACCTAAAATGGCAATAATATCCTGTAACTCTTTGTAACGTTGCAGGGTTTCTTTTACGCGCTGTGCGGTATTATAATGCTCATCGCCTAAAATTGCGGCACTCAAAATACGTGAAGTTGAATCCAATGGATCTACCGCAGGGTAAATGCCTAGCTCTGCAATTTTACGTGATAGTGAGGTGGTAGCATCTAAGTGGGCAAAAGTTGTTGCCGGCGCCGGATCGGTTAAATCATCCGCAGGCACATAAACTGCCTGAACGGAAGTGATGGAACCGCGCTTGGTGGAAGTGATCCGTTCCTGCATTAAGCCCATTTCTGTTGCCAGTGTTGGCTGGTAACCTACCGCTGAGGGCATACGGCCTAACAAAGCTGATAATTCTGCTCCGGCCTGTGTGAAACGGAAGATGTTGTCCACGAAGAATAAAATATCTTTTCCTTGTCCTTCACCTTCGCCGTCACGGAAATATTCTGCAACGGTCAATCCTGATAAAGCTACCCGTGCACGTGCGCCTGGAGGCTCGTTCATCTGGCCAAAAACCAAAGTTGCTTTAGATTCTTTTAATTTTTCTTTATCTACCGATGGCAAGTCCCAGTCGCCTTTTTCCATAGAGTGTAAAAAAGCATCACCATAATTAATTACGCCAGATTCGATGAACTCACGCAGTAAATCATTTCCCTCACGTGTACGCTCGCCAACACCGGCAAACACAGATAAACCTGCATAAGCTTTGGCAATGTTGTTCACCAGCTCCATGATCAATACCGTTTTACCTACACCGGCCCCGCCAAACAATCCAATCTTGCCACCTTTGGTATATGGCGCCAATAGATCGATCACTTTAATACCGGTAAAAAGTACTTCGGTTTCTGTAGATAACTCATCAAACTTAGGAGGGGCATTATGGATAGGATACCCCTTGGAATTATCAATTGTACCAATACCGTCAATCGCTTCGCCAACCACATTTAACAATCGGCCTTTGATCTGATCCCCAACCGGCATTTTTATAGCCGAACTGGTATCAACTACAGGCATTCCGCGCAGTAATCCGTCGGTCGAATCCATTGCAATTGTCCTTACACGGTCTTCGCCCAAATGCTGCTGCACTTCCAATACAACCTTTTGGCCGTTATCTTTAGTGATCTCCAGCGCATCAAAAATTTTAGGTAGATGTGCATCATCAGCAAAACTTACGTCAACCACAGGGCCGATAATCTGTGTTATTTTTCCAACGTTTGGCATATTATGTTTTAATTAATACAGGCTTTTTTAAAGCTTTTTTGGATTGCAAAGGTATATTTTACAAGGTATAGTTCCAACTTTACGTAAAGAAAATATCAACAGCGAATACTAAATTTATCCGATAAAAACAGCATGCTTCTTTTATGGCATAAAAATTTGTGTTCGCCTTACATCACTACGCCTCAATCTTTACTTTTTTGCTGCTATTGATCCTTAGAACAAGTAATTTCAAAAAAATTATAAGGGATTAAAAAGATATTCTATTTTTGCAGTCCTTTAGAAAAAGCACTTGTAGCTCAATTGGATAGAGCATCTCACTACGGATGAGAAGGTTTGGGGTTCGAATCCCTACAAGTGCACCATACTTAAAGCCTTTTCGGTATCGCCGAAAAGGCTTTTTAAATGAAAATACCATGCTCAATTTAGTGTTGTTTGGCCCGCCTGGCGCCGGAAAAGGTACACAATCCCAAAAATTAATCGATCATTACCAGTTAGTCCATGTTTCTACCGGTGATATTTTTCGGGCGCACATCAAAAATCAAACAGCTTTAGGCCAAAGGGTGAGCCAGTTGATTGCAGATGGAAAATTAGTACCGGATGAAATTACCATTGCCATGCTGGAAGAAGAAGTTAAGCAAAACCCTGAAGCAAAAGGGTTTATTTTTGATGGATTTCCGCGCACTGTGCCGCAAGCAGAAGCGTTAGATGCTTTTTTAGCAGGTAAAAATGAGAAGATTATGGCTGTAATCGCCCTGGACGTAACACAGGAAGAATTGGCCCGTCGCATTGCCGAACGCCATAAAATAAGCAAACGGCCGGATGACGACGCTGAGAAACTGAAAAAACGGATCGATGAATATTTTACAAAAACAGTACTGGTTTTACCGTATTACGAAGCACAAGGCAAGCTGGAAAAAGTGAACGGCATAGGTGATGTCAACATGATTTTTGCCCATCTTTGTGAAGTAATTGATAGCCTTTAGCAATCAGCAATCAGCCATGAACTATCGGGTATGAACCCTTAACCTTTCATCCTTTACCCTTAACCTCATTTCACCTTCCAAAAAATGTCCCAAGGTTCCAATTTTGTTGATTATGTAAAAATCAACTGCCGTTCTGGCCATGGCGGTGCGGGTTCTGCCCATTTGCACCGCGATAAGCATACGGCAACCGGTGGGCCGGATGGCGGTGATGGCGGCCGGGGCGGACACGTAATCGTAAAAGGAAACGCCCAATTATGGACCATGCTTCACCTGAAGTTCCGTAAACATGTGATTGCAGAGAACGGCCATTCGGGAGGAAGTTCAACCAGTACAGGCAAAAGCGGTAAAGATGAAATTTTGGAAGTACCTTTGGGGACGATCGCCAAAAACGCAGAAACAGGCGAAGTTTTGTTTGAGATCACTAAAGACGGCGAAACCAAAATTTTGACGGAAGGCGGCCGGGGCGGCCTGGGCAACTGGCATTTTAAATCGGCCACGCAGCAAACGCCGCGTTTTGCACAACCTGGAGAGCCGGGAAAAGAAGAATGGAACGTACTGGAACTGAAAGTGCTGGCCGATGTGGGTTTGGTAGGTTTCCCAAATGCCGGAAAGTCAACTTTATTATCAGTTGTAAGTGCGGCAAAACCTGAAATTGCGGATTATGCCTTTACTACTCTGGTCCCAAACCTCGGTATTGTGGCTTATCGTGATAACAAATCTTTTGTAATGGCGGATATTCCTGGAATTATTGAAGGTGCTTCTGCCGGAAAAGGTTTGGGATTTCGTTTCCTGCGTCATATTGAGCGCAACTCGGTTTTGTTGTTTATGATCCCTGCCGATACCAACCGGGCTTTAACACAGGAATACGAAATTTTATTGAACGAATTGCAGGAATACAACCCGGAACTGATGCAGAAACCGCGTGTACTCGCCGTAACAAAAACAGATTTGCTGGATGAAGAACTTCAACAGGAAATGAAAACAGAACTACCGGCGAATATTCCCGCTGTTTTTATCTCCTCGGTACAGCAAAAAGGTTTGATGGAGTTAAAGGATCTGCTGTGGAAAGCAATCAATGCTTAAGATGCTGTTTTTAGCACAGTAAACCCTCAATCCAGAATTTCCCGTTCACGAAGCTTGACAGCAGGATTTCCCTGGTAAACGAAGTATGCCTCCAGGTTCTTAGTGGCAATGCTTCCGGTGGTTAAAACCGCATGTTGGGCAGCAAAAACACCCGGACAAACGATGGCTTTGGCGCCAATCCAAACGCCATCTTCCAACACAATCCCCCGGGTAATTAAATCAAAAGTTTCTTTGGAGTAATCATGGTTTCCGGTAAGCAGTGTGCTTCCTTGCGAAAGGCAAACCTGTGCGCCAATTTTTACCGGAACAAGGTTGTCAATCCAAACACCTTCGCCAATCCAGCTATGGTCCCTTACAATTAAAAACCAGGGCGATTTAATGTTGAGCCGGTGCCGCACCACAATGCCTTTACCCATTTTTGCACCAAACAGTTTCAGCAAAAAAACTTTTAAGGCAGACGAAGGGAAAAGGGAAGTCTTAAAAAACAGCGCACTGATATAAAACCACAATATCCGTTTCAGCCAGCCAGCTCCGGGATCATAATTTGTACTGTTGTAAGCAGCTAAATTTGTTTTGCCGGCCATCAGTAGAATGCTTCTTTTACCGTGCTTTTTTCTATCCACCAATAAAGTGTGGCAGCAATCAGCACATAAATTAGGCCATTAAAAACAGTATGATGATTAATTGGATCGATACCTTCACCTTTCCAGAACAAAGCAAGCAGCATAAAACGTAAAACATTAAGTAGTTGAAATCCGATGATCCAGGTGATTAAAAGTTGTATCCTGGATTTGATTTTAGCAGGATAAGTAACCGCAAAAGCAGTTAAAAAGCTCATCACGCCCAAACCCAGGCAATCGTAAGCGAGGTTGATTTTACCATGGCCAACCGCCAGCAACGATAAATTATTGATCTTGGTTTGATAGCCCAGCAATTGCAAACCTGCCGAACCTGCTTGCAATAAAAAGTCGCGAAGCCATTGGATATAATTAAAATGCTGCGACAAAAACGCATTGTAGTTTCCGCCTGGTGCCATTAAACCATTGTAAAACAAATTGAAATAATACAAGATTGCAAACAAGACAACAAATTGGATTGCAAACCGCAGTTCAGGTTTTCTGGCTGAAGTTTGATTCGTTTGTTTTAAGTTGAAATTTTGCTCCTGCAACAGTTCATCTATTTTGACATCTACCATCAACCTGAACCAAAAGCCCTGCAAAAAATGAAAGACAATGCCTTTTTTACCGTCTAAAAATCCAAGTTGAAAAATCATTCGGTACAGAAAATAAAGAACCGGCCGCCAGTAACGGGGCATTTTCCACCACAGGTTTTTCAGCCACGCTGTTCTTTCATCCGGTGTTCCTCCAAACTTTGGTTTTAAAGTTTGCTGCCGCAATTTTTGCAAACGTTCCACTTCTTCATGGGCCAGCAAATCACTGTAACGGTTGTGTTTGTCAATCCAAAACCTGATCTGGTTTTCCTTTAAATTTTCTTCCAGCAGATACCCGTCTTTCCAGGTCATGTTTTTGCCCGGCGCAATAAAGCGGTGGTCCATGTTTTCATTTAAATCTGAAAATCCAATTTCGCGCCGGAACATTTTCAATAAATAAAAAGGATAGTAACCGCCGTGTTTGATCCATTGGCCTTTGAAATAATTTTTACGGTTGAAGTAAATACCATTTACCGTTGAATATTCCTGGTCATTAAAGTTTTTAAGGTGTAAAAGAAGCATGGGTGAAACCTGCTGGTCAGCGTCTAAGCAAATTACCCAGGGTGTTTTCACCTGGAAGTTTTTCAAAGCAAAATCCCATTGTTTAGGGTGATTTTCAAATGAATGGAAAGCGGTTGTAACGTTAAATTGTTTGCAAATAGAAAGTGTGGCATCGGTGCTCCCTGAATCCAAAACAAAAACCGGTGCCTCCAAAGTTTGGATGGAATTGAGCAACTTTGGCAGGTGCATCTCTTCATTAAAAGTAAGGATGACGAAAGAAAAGGGCTTCATTATAAACGTGCTTTAATCAGCATGGATTTCCATAAATAGGGGAAACGGCCGCAGCCTTGAAACTTTAGCACTTCAAAACCTTCGCTTAAAAGTAATTTGCCCAATGTTTTAGGAGACCAGAATTTGATGTGGCCGCCGTTCCAATTCGGATCGTGATGCGCATCATATTTGTTAAATAATGCAACGGCGAGGTTTTTCAGATAGCCGTGATAAGGCGTTGAAACAATCAATTCGCTTTGCTTTGTTTTGGACAAGATGTTTTTGCAAAAATGCACAAACGCTTGCGGATCATACAAATGTTCAATTACTTCTGTCGAAATTATAGTGTTAAAAGAAGCATCGGCCAGTTCAGCCGGAAGTTTTCCGTAAGATAAATCCTGTAAGAAAAACCGTTCAGGGTAACTTTTTTTGGCAATTGCTATGCCTTCGGCAGAAGCATCAATGCCGTAAACATCAAAACCACGTTTTATTAAATGGATAGTGAGCGCACCGTTACCACAGCCCAGGTCCAGGATTTTATGCTGTTGGTGCAACAATGGCAATAGCGCCGGCAATAAATATTGATGTGCATGGCATTTATCGGCATCAGGGAAGCCGTAATCCTGATAATTGATCATGCAATTACTTCCCCGTAAAAACTGATGTACTGTTTAACCAAGTGTTCATCTGCAAAATCCTGCCTTATTTTTGCCGGGGCCTGTAAACGGATTTCATCCAGCAAGTTTCTTTTGGAGTTTATTTTTATTAATTCTTCCCGCAGTTTTTCAGGCTGATTGTTAAACGTCCAACCTAAACTATTGGTGGTCACATAATCCGCCAATCCAACGTGGTTACTGATTAAAACGGCCGTTCCAACTGCTAACGATTCGATCACCACATTGCCAAAATTTTCGTTGTAGGAGGGAAGCACCAGCAGGTTATGCGCTTGCAAAACCTCAAATTTACTTTCATCGTTTTGGAAACCGATCCAATTTACCAACAGTTGCATACTGTTTTTATCCACTATTTTTTTAAGTGAATTGATGTATTCCGGTTCGCCTGTCCCGGCAATGGTGAGGCGGTAAGGCAAATCAATGCCATGCAAAGCTCCCAGCAAAATTTCCAATCCTTTTTTAGCTTCTATCCTTGAAAAAAAGAGCAGTTTCAAAATGCTGTTTTTTCGATTAACTGTTGGTATTGAATAGGTAGGAAGACTGATAAAATTCGGGATTACTTTAATGAACTTCGGATGGATAAACTGGATCAAATCCTGTTTTTCCTGTTCGCTTGTGGCATGGAAAAAACACTTTGCAAGTAATTTTTTACCTGCTAAAAGATGCATCCACCTTTTAAAAGATGTGTGTTTATTGCTGAAAGAATAACTGCTCAAAGTTCCTCTCGGCGATAAAACAACCGGTACTTTTTTGATCTGTGCAATTAAACACGCCAATATAGAAACCAGGTTCCACCAGGCGTGGATATGGATAATCACCGGTTCATCTGTTTTTCTAATGGTATTAAAAAGATGTTTCAGCAAAGCCGGGGAAAAATGCGAATGATCTTTGCTGAGGCGTTTAAAAAACCAAACCGGGACTTTGTCTATCCAGGTTACAGTTCCGGTAGGAAAAGCAAGTTCTGTTCTGCCATTGGCCAGCGTGGTAAAAACTTCTACCTGCAATCCGCTTTTCCAAAGTTCTTCGCTCAATTTGGATACCGACATGGTGGGGCCGCCATAAATTACAGCAGGTTTGTAGGAAGCACTGATCTGGATGATTTTCAATCGGCTTTTTTTAAGATACGGATGACGAACATAAACCGGGCAATGAGCAACATGCTGATATAACTCCAGAAAACGGAATTGAACAAAAATTCAAAACTCAGGCCGCGCCAAAACATTTGAAACAAGCCGGAATAAACCAAAGCTATCCCCAAAATATATCCACCAAATAAGCTTTCGGCTTTTAGTGCGATCAATTGGATAACTGCGCCATAAAAAAACAGGATCAGGAAGATACCGATTCCGCCTTTGAACAAATAAGCATCGGCAACCAGGGCTGGTTTGGCCGAAACATTTGTTCCCTTGGCAGCAATTCCGGCATTAAAAACACGCTCCATTACCATATCTTCCGTATTCGGTTTATTAGGCCAGAAAGCACGCGGAATCAACGATTGAAAAGATTGTTTTACCATCTGCATTCCGTAAAAATTTGTATAGGTTGGTGTGGATTGAACATATTTAACGAACATGTCCATTTCGCTCAGCCGGAAAACCAGAAAGCTCCAGTTGCTGCCTTCAACTTCTGTGGAATTACTTAAAGCGGCATCAAAAGCTACTTTTGAAGCTGCTTCGGCAGAAAGGTCCCCCGACCACGCATTTTGCCGGAACACCTGGTTGTATGTAGGCAAGACCATAAAAACAACCAGAAGCAAGGGCACAAAAACCAGGATTACGGTACGCTTATAAAGCGGGTAAAGAAAAATGCCAAGCACTAAGAGGCCGACAATAATCGGTTCTTTATACCCCGATAAAAAGGATTTGTAAAAATTGAACATAAAAAGAGCACCGGAGATCAATATGTTCGGTAATTTATGCTGAGGAATGGCAAAAGCCAGGGCCAGGGTTGCGGCAATAAAACTTAAAGCATTAAACTGGGCCGAAAACTGACTTAAGCCCGGAACAGCAGCAAAAAAAAGGGAAACCGGTATAGCAATAACGGCGACGTAAAGCAGCAGGTCGGTAAGGTTATAGCTGGTTTGTAAAAGGTACTTCTTTTTGACCGGGTAATTCATAAAAAGCAGCGTGCCGGAAACAAAAGCAGCATGGCCTAAACAGTAATAACGCTGGCATTCTGCAATCAGCATGAGTTTTTTTGGTTCGGGTTTAAAAAGATGGTTTAGCAGATGGAAATTATCATAACCCAAGGCATCAAGGTAGTAAAATATGGAGGAACAGCACATGTATCCTGCAAAAATAATTTGCGTCAAAAAAAGCGGCCGCATCAACTGTTCGCCTAAACTGCGGTCGCCCGGTATGGGTTTAACCCATCCTGTCATCGTTATCAAAAAGATAAAGAACGAGCCCAGCCAGGCAATTAAATACGAAACCTGAGGATATGCGTTTAAAAACCAGGAAAAAATCCAGGGCAGGTAGAGCACAAAAAATCTTTCGGGCCGGTTTTGGCTAAGCATAACTGCCTATTTTTTCCTGCATCGCTTCAACTGCATTTTTAAAATTCCAGCTTTTGATGATTTCTGCCGAAGCAGATCCGTATTCTTTTAACCTTGATTTATCCTGACACAGATTTTGAAGTTTATCAACAAGATCTGTTACGTTTCCGGATTGAAAAACCGATCCGTTTTTTCCTTCAAAAACTAAATCTGCCGCGCAGCCAACTTTGTCGGAAACCAAAACCGCCTTGCCGCAAGCCATTGCTTCGTTAACGGCCAATCCCCAGCTTTCTCCGGGACCGCATGACGGTAAACAGAACAAATTACAAGATTGATATAAAACCGGCATTTGTAACTGATTTTGAAAATCCAGGAAATGAATTTTGGATACTGTTTTTAACGCCTCTTTTTTTGTTTTCAGTTCTTTTTCAAGCGGCCCGTTTCCCACAAAAAGCAAATGTGTATTTTGCTGATCTAATGCTTCAAAAGCATGAAGCAATAAAACAGCGTTTTTTTTAAGTTCAAGCTTTCCGGCAAAAAGTATTAAAATTTCTTCCGGTTCAATTCCCAGTTTTTCCCGCAACGCTGCTGCTTCTGCCGAATGGTCTTCAGCAAATCGGCCGTTATCTATGGCATGAGGCGCAAAAGTGAGCTGCTTGTCCTTCAAACCAAATCTTTTAAAATAAGCTTTACTGTTTTTACCCACATAAAAAGCGTGGTCAACATGACGGTAAACGCATCGCAGTAAAATACTTTTGATACTGTTTTTAATACCCTTTTTTTTATCCAGCAAAGTAGAATCCCCGCGAAAAAAAATGGGTATTTTGCCTTTAAAATAGCGGAGCACCTTTAGATGGCTTTGATACGCCCAACCGTAAACTAATAAAGCATCTGCTTTCCAGTCGTTAATTTCCCGTATCAATTCCGGATTAACAATTCCCCAAAAACGATGGGAGCCGGGTTTACGAGCCGTATTCTTTTGAAACTGGTAAGGATAACCTTGCAGCAAAGGAATGTCCCAGCTTACTTTTTTACCAAAACCCGGATCATGTTTTTCTACAGATGCTGCTCCCCAGGTATAAAAAACTTTGACCTCTATTTTTTTTTGCTGATGCAACAAGCTAAAAACAGGGGCATAGTATTGGATCGGATGCGTGGTAATAATGGCCAACCTTTTCATCCTTTATTAACTATTGCTTCAAAAACATCCACCTGCTTTCGCGTCATTTGCTTTGCCGTAAATTCTTCAAATGTTTTACGGTTTAACAAATTTTTGGTTGTAGAAAAATTTGCCCATTGGTTTAAAGTTTTTCTGATTTGAAGCATGGCTTCATCTTCCGCATCAGGAAAAGTAATGACAACACTTTGCGGGGCACAACTTCTGATGATCTTGACCGCGCTGCTTTGCACATGAAAAATGGCCAGCATAGGCTTTTGTGCCAATAAATAGGGATAGATTTTGGAAGCCGTGTACTGAGGATCATCCGAACCTGGAACAAACAAAGCATCAGCAGCAAGCAATGTATTGATCGTGCTGTAAAACCCAATACGGTTAGTAATTTCTGTAACCTGTTTTTCCACACCGAGTTTTTTTGCAACCGGAAAAATCGTTGGTTTTGCCAATGTTTTCGGTGCGTAACTCGTACCAATAAAGTAAAAATGCAATTTGCTAAATACTTCAGCTTCCTCTTTCAATGCTTCTTTTATGGCATAAAAAAGTAGTTCGAGCGCTGGTTGCATATCTGCACCGCCACGGCCGATGTAAACAATATTGAATTTTTGGGAAATAGAAGGAATGACGGAAGGACATTTTGCCTGATACTTCTCTGCTATTTCAAAATCCTTTTCAAATGCTCCAAAAGGAATTACCGCTTTTGGTTTGTTTTTAAGTTGAGGATAACGCTGCTGTAAAGTAGTTAGGTAATCTGGGGAAACACTGATCAAGCCATCGCAATTTTTTATGGCGAGTGGTTCCAGGAATTTGTGTAAACGGTAAGAAAACCAATACTTTACCGGGCGTCCTGCTTTTGGTTTGTCCTGGTAATATGCTGAATGCCAGGCATCCTGCATATCAATTAAGTAAGGAATCCCAAAACGTTTTTTCCAATATCTGCCTAAAATACAAAGCGGAAATTCGGTGGTGGAAAAGTAGATCAGGTTATATTTTTTTGCCTGTAAAAGAAGCATTACCTTTTTTCGATAAAACCAAAGCGAACGCAAAGCCAAACTTCCCAATCCAAACTTAGAAGTCCACTTTTTAGAAAAAGCTTTAACCTGATGGATGATCGTATCCGTAGGAAGGCTTAGCAGTAACAAACCGTCTTTTGGCATTTCCGAATATTTGTCCTCCACACAAACCACTTCCACTTCCCAGCCAAATTCTTTAAAATAAGACAGGCTCATCCTGACCCTTTGGCTGTCGGCCGAGTTGGAAGGCGGAAAATAGGGCGAAATGATGAGTACGCGTTTCAATCGGCAAGGGTTTCTTCAACTACTTTTAAAAATTTAAGGCTTTCGGTTTCCCAGTTTAAATTTGACCGGGCCGACATGTAAGCTTCTTGTTTTGTTTTCAGTAAAAGTTCCGGAGCGTTCAATAAGTGTTTTAAAATTTCTGAAAGTTGTTGTGCGTTTCCTTTTTCATAACAAAAACCAAGTTGTGGGTTTTCTGCCATAAACTGCTTTTGCGCAAGCGTATCAGTTGCAACAACAGCTAACCCGGCTTGTAAATAAGTAAAAATTTTATTGCTGAGTGCGGCGTTATTATTGATAGAAAAGCAAGGTTCAAGTGCCAGGCCAACATCAAATTTTGCAGCAAAAATTGATAATTGATCCGGATTAACGGGTGGATGAAAAAAAACAAACGGCTTCTTTTGAAATTGTAAACCTGCAATAAGTTCATTTAGTTTTACGCTTGTCTGCTCATCCAGAAACCCCAATAAATGCAATTCAATCAGCTCATCTTCCAGAAATTTCAATGCAGAAAAAATATCCTGCAAGCCACGGTTTAAACCAATAGTTTGCGAAAACCAGAAAAGTTTTAAGGGTTGATTTGGTTGTACTATTGGCAATTGCACTTCTTTTACAATTGGAAAAGCATTAAGGACAGTAACGATTTTTTTTGAGGGAAACAGCTTTTGATAAAGTTGAGTAATAGCTAAGCTGCTGGCAGTTAAATAATCAGTTTGCGGAATATATTTTTCTTCCAAGTAAGTTTTAAGTCGAACATCTGAATGGTTTGGATCATCAGAAACTTCATTCCGGTGAAAATCCTCTGCATCAAAACCGCATTTTACTTTGTGTTTTTTAGCAGCCAAAACAGCAACGGGCAAAGCAGCAAGGTTGTGGGCGATGTAGAGACCGGCCGAATGCCGCAATGCTTCTTTTAGCATTAAAAAAGTACATCGGCCTGCTGCCCTTTCGGCTAATTGATATTTAAAGCCAAAGTATTTAAACAATGTTTTTACTGTTTTATGCTGAAACCGGCTTAACCAATAAACTACTTTATGTTGCTTTGGGGAACCGCCAATGCGTATGGCGCTCCATTTTTTAGATGATAACCATAGCTGATCCGTTTTAGTTCCCCAAACATTCCAGTATTGGTAGATCACAGTTACCTGAAAACCTGATCCTGTTAAAGCATCTGCTTCTTTCACCAACCGCGGATTAAGTGAAGGTTGTCCGGAGGTGATTAAAACAATTTTATTACTCATCAAATAGAGAAAGATATTGCCCGGCAATTTTCCGAACATCAAACCGGTTTTCAGCAACTTGCCTGCAAGTTGTTCTGTCTGTTTTTCCTATGTTTTGAAGTGCATCGATCATTTCAAGCCCGTTATTTACCACGAAGCCTGTAAGCCCTTCATCAATCACTTCCGGAACAGAACCTTTTTTAAAACCGATAACAGGTGTGCCGCAAGCCATCGCTTCAATCATAACCATCCCAAAAGGTTCGTCCCATTCAACTGGGAAAAGCAAAGCTTTGGCTTTGCCAAGATACTCATTCTTTTGCGCGTCGGTTAAAGCGCCGAGATAAATGATTTGCTTGCCATCAAGCTGCGGTTCAATTTCCTGCTTGTAATATTGAAGGTTATCTTTTGTTTTTGGAATATTACCGCCGATCCATAAAACATTGTTTGTTGTTTTAGCAACTTTAATCGCTGTATGTACACCTTTTATTTTATCTAATCTGCCCAGAAACATTAATGGTGCTTCTTTTAGCACCTGTTTTTGTAATTTATAATTAGAAAAATCAATAGCATTGTAAATTGTTTTCCAAGTACCGGCAACGTTTCCTGTGGACACACAATAATTACTGCAAGCTGTAAATATTAAGTTTTTTGGGTCGAAGCCTGCTATCTTTTTAATACCAAAAGGAGAAACCTTCCTCCCATAAGTCATGATTTTTTTTACCGGATTTTTTAGTACAGGGAGCAAATACAACAAACGCCCGAAGTTGTGGACAACATCAAACTGATTCCTTTTCAAAATTAAAAAGTACCATACATACATTAATTCGCATGCTTTTTGAAATCCGGAACGGTTCAAATCATTCCTGCCAAAAGTATAAACCTTGCCGCTGATGTTGGAGCCTGGCCCTGCAAGCAACGTAATCTGATGCCCTAAACGTTGGTATTCTTCTGCAAAAAGATAAACCAGGCGCTCGTGCCCACCGTAATGTTTTGGTGGGACAGGAATGCCGGGGTCAGCAATTAATAGGATTCTCACGCTTCTTTTACCATGCTTAATTTGGTATTAATCCCATTGCTTGGCAGCACGAAAAGGAGAAGTTTCTTTAACAAATAAAAAATCAGATTGGAATAAAGCATTGTCGTAAGGACGACGCATCAATGAACAAATATCATATAAAACAAAACCTTTTGATTGCATAAAAGCCATTATTTCAGCAACCATCGGGCAGTTCTCGTAAATATCAATCAGCGAAACTTCAAGCAAAATAAATTCTGCCTGTTGCATCGTTTTTTCGGCACCTTTTAAAATTTCCAACTCGTAACCCTGCGTATCAATCTTAATAAAATCAGCTTTTGTAAAAGGCGTATTAATAATTGCTTTATCCAGTGTGGTTAGCGTTCTTATTTCGGTTTTGGCCCCGGTTTCATTATTCTCTTTTAGAACAGAACTCGCAGTTTCATAAATGTTAAACTCCACTTTATTTTCTGCCGAACCTAAAAGTGCAATTTGGAAATAGAGATGTTTATTTGCAGCAGTTTTTTGTTGTAACAGGTTTCTTTTACCTTCCTGTCCTTCGAGCATGAGTATTTTGGCCTCTGGAAAAACAGTTAAAAAGGATTCTGCCCAATTGCCTTCATAAGCGCCAATATCTAATACTAATTTAGGTTGATAGCCTAACTTTTTTAAACGTTTAAATGTGTTTTCCTGAGCAGGAACGCCAAGTTTTTCTTTCAGCTTTTTCTTTAGGATTGCAGGAATAACACGTTTTAGTAATGACAGCATGTTTTGGGGCAACAAGGTTAATCTGATACTTTGAAACGTTTTGATTTGAAAAAACAGAATGCTTCTTTTATCAATATAATTATTAAAAGTTAGAATGGTAGTTCACTCTAAAAACCATAACGGATGTAACTGATGTAGCGCATTAAACGCCAGCCTAACAGCTTGCTTAACGCATTACTTACCGGACCGCCAATGTATTTTCTGCCAGGATAATTGCCCAATTTTGCCTTTTCTGCTGCTTGTGCTGATAGTGTTTTAAAACTAGGATACGCAGTTAAAGCAACATTCCAATAATGGCTTGCAAAAATTTGTTGAACTAATTTGTGATCATAGTTTGCTGCTAAATGCTGTTGCTTTAAATCAATAGATTTTAACATAGATTCAAATCCTTTTAAGTTTAGCTGAGCTGACAAGCTACTCCTGTTGTTGTATTTACGGTAATAACAGGCAGTTTCATTTGTACAAATAATCTTTTGGGACGATAAAACAACACGGCAAAAATATTCACCATCATCGTTCACCGTCAAGTTTTCGTTCCAGAAACCAGCTTTTTTTATCAATTCTATTGGAGTAAGCCATGCGTGTAAAGCGATCATTCCTGCAGGGTTGTTTTCCGCTCCGTAAAGCTTTAGTAAAAAATCTAATGGGTTGGAGCTACTTTTATAAAAACTTTTTTCATGTTCTGAAGGCGAAGCATTTTTATAAAATTGTCCGTCTGGAAAATGGATTACCGGACAAATACTCAATTGATCTTTGGCAAAATCAATTGCTTTCAACTGCTGCTCTATCTTGGTTTCTTCCAGCAGGTCATCGGCATCCAAAAACTGAATGTAATTGCCTTTTGCTTCTTTTATGCCCTTGTTTCTTGCAGCGCTTGCGCCCTGGTTTTGCTGATGGAAAACTTTTACATTTTCGCTTTCAAAAGATTTTGCGATACTAAAAGAAGCATCTTTTGACCCATCATCCACAATTAAAATTTCTTTATCGGGCCAGGTTTGGTTTAATGCTGAAAGAATAGTTTCACCAATATACTTTTCTGAATTGTAAACAGGAATGATGATCGAAACTAATGGCTTCATCTCGAATTAAAGATTTTTATCCATTGGCTTTTTGTAGAAACACTTTCAGGAACTGTATTTTGATTAAGCCAGGGTTGTTTTACATATTGCAGGTATAGTTCAGGATTTTTATCCAATTCAATAATACGGTCAACTAAATCAGATAGTCCGGTTTTGTTAAATTGTAAATTTACCTTCAACTTTCGGCCGCTCATTTTTAAATGTCTTTTAATACGATTAATAGGCGAATGATAAAATTGAGGACGAATATCTTCAAAATCCTGCTGGCAATTCTTTTCCAACCAGTCCACAAAAAGATTTTGATTGATTTGTAAATAATCCCGTGCATGGACAAAGCTTTTGGTATTAAAAACCAAGTCAATATTAGGGTCTCCAAAATAAATCGGCAGGCTTCCGGCCAGCATCGCATCATACAATTTCTCGGTTTGATAACCCGGGAAAGTTTCATTTTCGAAAGCAATGGTAAACTTGTAATCTTTTAAAAAGCTTCTTTTAACGTCCCATTTATTGCCCGGACACAAATGATCAATACCCGGCATATTATTCATTGAACTACCGGGCGCATCAACTTTTTTATACTTGTTTAACTGTTTAAAAAATGCTTCGCGGTAATGAACAGGGTTGGAATACAGGAAATTGCAGAATTTTGTTTTTTCGTTTAAAATGCTTTCAGTATCTGTTTCTGTTGGTTTTATCAAATTTTTAGGATCAAAACCATGCCATTGGATCCGCTTGTAATTGCTCCGGTTGATCATTTCTTCCCCCGGAATACCAAAAGCCCATTCACAGCAACTGAAATCAGGTTTTACATTTTCGCAGAAATAACCAATTCGGGTATAGTTTCCTTTTTCAGGAATATCGTTTCCGTAAGGGCCAAACACAATAAAATCGGGGTTTTCACTTTCACGGAAATCAAAAAGAGTGTTTAGCCCGTTTAAAATTTCTGCTTTGGCCGTTAAAAAATCCAGTCCGTTCTGAAACTTTATTTTTACTGTTTTTAACATATAAATTTAAAGTCTCCGTCCTGGTTTTCCTGTTCCAAAGTTTGATAAAGTTTGTTGTAAACCTGTTTCAATTCATCTTCATCCGGTAAACCCTTTACAGATTTTAAGTCGATAAAAGAAGCATTCTTCCAAAGCAGATCCAATTTTAGCCTGATAAAGATTTTTATTTTCGACCATAAAGAAATTTCTGACTGATCGCCAGGATAACCATATTTTATTTTTGCAATCTGTGCTTCTTGTTTTAAGGTTTTTTGGGTTGATAAGCTGCTAACGTTGCCCGGCGTTTGTACTGCCAGCGAATTATAACCATCATAGTAAGCTATTTTTGCACCGAGAAAAGAGCACCGTAAAGCAAATTCCCAATCCATCATCCTAAATTGTACATCATACAAACCGGTAAGGCTTAAAGCATCCTTTCTGATCAACATATAAACATCACTAAAGGTAAAGCAAGTTGTTTTTTGCATTTGCCATTCTAAGTAATGCTTTAACCTGCCTGCTTTGCTTATTTGATTGCTGTTTAGTAATTCTGTTTGTAAAGTGTTGGAAATACAAATATCAACTGCCGGATGATTTAACATCCAATCTTTACATTTCCGTATTGATGAGTAACAGAAGACATCGTCGTCCATTATTTTTTTTATGATTTTCCCTTTGGCAAGTAAAAATCCTTTATTCCAGCCATGTGCCTGGTTTTGATCAGGCCCGCTTACATACTGTTGGATTTTTTTATGGTTATATAGCTGCTCTAAATATGCGGCTGTGCCATCATTGCTATTGCCGTCAATTACAATTATCTCTTCATCTGCTAAAAGTCCGCCTATTAATTTTTCTAAAGTGATCTTTAAAAAAGGCAGCCGGTTGCGTGTAACCAACACATAAGATATATTATAACTCAAAACACAAAAAAGGGTGCTAAAAGAAGCATTTGTAATAATTAAACTGGTGTTTATTTTGCAAAAACCTATCGACGAAATTTTTCCAAAACCCAATATCTGGATTTGTACGGGACGTGGATCAGCAGCATGGTTAATATGGAAGCGATACGTGGATGTATTTTTTTAGCGTTTAATTTCAGCAAAAAGTGCTGTGATATGTAGGGGTACTTGTACAAATTAGCACTTCCAAAATGTACAATTAAAGGTTTAAGTTTTCCTTTTGGATACCAGGGCCTGTGCCGGGCAGAACCTGCAACAGGGTTGTTTATTTCCCGGTAACCGGTCAGCACGTTTAATTTGGATGTGTGATGATCGGTATAGAGATCAGTCATTAAAATGCTGTTATCGGCTACCGGAGGTTCTTTATACAAACCCATGGCAATCGAAATCAAAATCTCTTCATTGATCCAGTTGTCATGTATTCTTTGAAAGCCTAAGCGGTCATAATCCAAAGCAATTTCCCTTACTTTCTCAAATATTTTTGCCGAGCGATTTGACCTTGCAATGTAATAAATGCCTCCATTAAAACGGGCCAGTTTAGTTAGCCCAAAAGTTTTGTATATTGTTTTTGCCTGTTCTTCGCCGCACCAATCTGCAGCTTTGACCATATTGCCAGCTACAGAAACATATTTGTCTTTAAATACATCAAATGCAGGTTGTAAAGAACCGTAGCACAAACAATCGGCGTCTATAAATAAAGTATATTTGGTTTGGAGGTACTGATCAATGTATAATTTTATGCCGGTTCCCTGATCTAAATGTTCAGGAAATGCCTCGATAACAAAAACGTTTTTTTTAAGTGCAGCCGGGATATCGATTTTCAGGTCAGAAACAATGTAAATTTTGATTTCATTGAAACGCAAAACAGAACGGGCACAATTTAAAGCAAACTTTACGTAACTAAATTTGCTTGTGGCAAAAGTAATTACCGAATATTCTGCAGTAAAAACTATTTTCAAAATAGGATTTTATTGAAAGGTTTGTTTTAATGTAAAAACTAACTTTTCTGCTTTGTATCTTACAATACAATGGTGATTCCACTTGTAATTATAATAAATTTGCGGCAATAAAGTAAGTTTATTGTATTTTTTTTGATCTATATCTTTCAAAGACTCACTGCCTAAATGTCTGATAAAAGAAGTAGGTACCAGTACATTCTTTATCTTGTATTTTAGTAAGAGTTGTAAATAATCATTATCACAATACCAGAAAATAAGTTTCTCGTCCAACTTTCCAATAATGTTAAAAATTGTTCTTTTTACAAAAAAACACCATCCTGTAAAAGCTCCTGAATAACCTTCTATTGGTAATGTATCAGGAGTAAAGCCTTTAGTTTGATGATAGTTGAGGCAATATGGATTAGCACTTAATATTGTATCATCCTGTTCCATTGCTGCTAATATTTCGGAAGCCCAGTTTTGATAAAATATTAAATCATTGTTGCATAAACATACAAATTTATTATTTGTAATGCTTAGGCCAATATTAAGATATTTATTAAAACCAAATTTCTCTTTCGGATAAATTGTTTTGGAGTGTTCAAACTGAAAAGGATACAAACTTTTTTCAGATTCAATCACTAAAATATGAAATTCAATTTTCTTCGGATCTTCTGATTGGATTAACGTTGTGATGGTTTGCTCCGTCAAGCCTTTCAGGTATGTATTTTTAGCATAACTTAGAATGATAACATCAATTTGAACAGGTAAATCTTTCATTCAAATTTCAGTTAATGATTTTTTATCGGTAAAAGAAGCATTCAATAAAAACTTACCCGGCAGTAAAATACAAAGCCGCCATTTTAGACCAGTGCATCCGATCTTCCGAAAATTGTTTTACAAAACCGGCAACCGTTGGATTAACATTGGTTTTTAATTTTGTTGTGATGAAGCTTTCTTTCAGCCATTCTTGCAAGGGAAAAGAAAACCCCATTTTTTTGCGGTTCCAGATTTCTTCCGGGAGTTGGTTCTGATAGCTTTTAATCAGCAAACCTTTGGCCAGCTTTTTATCAAATCGTATTGAACTGTTGATACTGTTGACGGCATTTAAAAATTCGGTGTCCAAAAATGGAAGCCTGATCTCGACGCCATGCTGCATACCCATCGCATCTGCATCGCGCAACAACTGGTTTTGCATGTAAAAATCCTGCTCTAAGTTGGACACAAACAAATCAGGATCAGGTTCTGTAAATTGAGGTTGTTTAAGCATTGCAATCTTCGCCCATACTTCTTTTACCGGTATATTTAAGATGCCTGCAATTTGTTTCGGGGAAAAGTAACCGCGCAGAGCCAGATAATACCCCACATGGGAGTGAAGCGACAAGTACGCCAGCTTTTGATAAACTGCTGCTGGCAATTTTTGAAATTGTCTTAAAACACTCTCCGGCAACAAGCTTAATTTTTTTAAGTATTTAATCCTTTTGAAAGACGGGTAGCCGCCAAACAGTTCATCTCCGCCTAACCCGGATAGTACTGCTTTTAGCCCTTGTTTTTTTGCCAGTTTAGCTACCAGCCAGGTATTCATCCCGTCGGCAGAAGGTTGATCCATAGCTTGTAAAATGCTTTCGGCCTGTTCGTTAAATGCTGTTTCGGTTATTTGCTGCTGCCAATGCTGACTGCCCAATTTGTTCACCATGATCTGTTGAAACTTGGATTCGTCGTATTCCGCATTATCAAAAGTAAGCGACAAAGTATGCAAGTTTGAACCTTTAACTTCCGAAGCTTCCAACGCAATTAGGCTTGAATCTATTCCTCCGCTTAAAAACACACCAATTGGTGCATCGGCAATTAAATGCCTGTTTACCGCTTGGTTAAGTTTTTGCCGGATGAGTTGCATGGCTTCTTCAGCATTAATAATCAAAGCTGAAGTTTTTGGCTGAAGATAAGTCCTGATCTGGCAAGTTTCCAAAGCAATATCCCACTCCAGTAAACTTCCTTTCGGCAACATCAAAACCTGGTTTAAAATGGTGGCCGGTTCCGGGATAAAACCAAATGCCAAAAACAAAATCTTCCAGTCGGGATGATTTTGGTTGATGCCAGCCGCGCGAAAAGCCTTGATCTCGGAAGCAAAAAGCAGTTCTTTGTTTTTAACCTGATAATAAAGCGGTTTCATGCCGCTGCCATCCCGGACCAAAAAAACTTTTTGTAAACGTTTATCAAACAGAGCAAAAGCAAACATGCCGTTAAAACGATGGAAAGCTTGTGTTCCCCAATGCGCATAAGCTGCAAGGATAACTTCTGTATCGGACTGGGTTTTAAATTGATGGCCCAACTTTTGCAGTTCCAGTTTGAGCAACTGGTAATTATAGACCTCACCGTTAAAAGTGACGGTATAATTGCCGGTTACATCTGTCATAGGTTGCGCGGCATCCGCAGAAAGATCGATCAAAGCCAACCTGCGGTGGCCAAAGCAAATGCTGTTTTTATCACCTAAAAATATACCTTTTCCATCCGGGCCGCCGTGTTGCATGGCCAAACACATCCTGCTGATAAGCAAGTGTTTTTGATCGGCATTTGTATTTAAAGAAACCTGGCCCGCTATTCGGCACATAATTATTTGAGTTGATGGCTTGATACAGCTTCGCCCCGTCAGTTACAATTTTGGAATTGCAACCGCTTGGTCTATCTTGCTACTTGCTACAGTTTATCTACCAAAGCAGCAGCGGCATTAATTAAAATAGATTGCCCTAAATTTTCCAGCCGTACAATCAGTTGTTTATGTGATTTGTATGAAACCATTTCGCCAGTCAAACCAATCAGCGGCCCTGCTTTTATGATTACTTTTTCTCCGGGCGCAATATGTTCTGTGGTAACCTCCAATTCCATATCGTTTGCCAAAAGCAACTGGATTTCATTGATCTGCTGGTCGGGCATATTTGCAATTTTACCGGATTGATAGAGAAACCGCACGATGCCTTTCGTCATTAAAATTTCTGTTTGCTGCTTTTGGAAAATGCGCACAAACAAGTACGATTTAAACAACGGCTCGCTTACCCATTTTTTGCGGTCGCTCCATTGTTTCAACGTTTTTTGCAAGGGCAGATAAGCTTCGATGCCTTTTTTTTGCAGCAGTTCATAAGCCTGCTTTTCGGCCCGGGCGCGTGTATAAACCGGATACCATTTTGGCGATGCTTCTTTTAACATGTTTTTTTTAGTATTGGAACGGCTTTAACCTTTAACTATCCAGCGGCTTATTTTCCACCATTTAGGTGCCGTATCGTCGGTATAATAACCTGAACCGACGTAACCGTTATAATCATTGTAATAATAACCGGCCGACTGGTTTTTTTTGTTGGAAGTATAGATCCGCGAATGAAAATTCTCTTCAGTATAAGCATTGAGCAGGATAACAGTGTTGTTCAACCCGTATTTGCCCGAAAGCTGCTGCGGGATCTCTGCCGAATGAAAAGAAGATTTCCCGGCACGGATCACAAAAATATTAATGTCGCTTTGGCGGATCACCGGGATGGAATCAGAAACCAAACCAACCGGCGCGGTATCAACCATAATGATATCGTACTTTGTTTTCAGCTGTTCCAACAGCAGGTTCATGTTTGGATGATGCAGCAATTCGGAAGGATTGGGAGGCACGGGCCCGGAAGGTATAAAATCTATGTGCTGGTAATCCGTTTTAAAAATAACCTGCCCCATGTCCATCTGTCCGGCCAGGAAATTACTTAAACCAACCTGGTTGTCCTGCTGAAAAACATGGTGCAGTTTGGACCTGCGCAAATCGGCTGCAATCAAGACTACTTTCTTATCGATCAGCGCCAGCGTGCTGGATAAATTAACGGCAATAAAAGATTTGCCTTCGCCTGCAACTTCCGAAGTGATAGAAATGATTTTGCTTTGCTTGTCCGAAGCCATAAAACTGAGGTTGGTACGTACAGAACGGACCGATTCTGCAAAAATTGATTTGGGTTTAGCCAGGGACAAAATCTGCGTATTGTTCTGGTCAAGCTTGTAAGGGAATTTTCTAATCGTGCCGATTACAGGTATATTGGTTAAACTTTCTATCGTTTCTTTATCATAAATGTAGGGGTTAAGCATCCGCAGCAACAGGATCAAACCCGAACCAAGCAACAGCCCAACCAATATTGATTTTTGATAGATGCTGTTTTCATCCGGTGCAACCGGACTAAAATTAGCTTGTGCCGGTTCAATTACGGTAGCGCCGGCAAGGATAGAAGAGCGGCTGATCTGTGCCTCCAGCTTTTTTTCAGACAAAAAGGAATACACTTTTTCATTGATTTCAAAATCGCGCTTCAGGCTTACCATATCGCGTTCTGCGGTTGGCAAAGCTGCAACCTGCTGGTTTGCCATTTGCAGCTGTCCGTTTAAATAATCAACAGTCGAATTAATATGTTTAACAGAGGCATCAATATTGGACAGGGCAGCGTTACGGACCTGGATCAACTGTTTATTGATCTCGTTGACCGGTTGCGAATCGTTGATATAGGTTCTTAACAAAGCTGATTTTTCTGTAAGCAAAGCATTATACCGAACTAGCAAACCGTTCAGCAGCGGATCCACCGCGCCTTGCATATTAAAGTTAAGGCTTACCGAATTTTTTTCATTGCTGATCTGCTGCTTCAACTGGTTAATGGCAATCAATTGTATGTTTAACAAAGACCGCTGCGCTTCCACATCTTGCACCTTGCCCAGCATAAGTGTGGCAGAAGAACTTACATCAAAAACTTTAGAACTTTTTTTATAAGACTCTAAGGACCGCTCTGATGATTTTACTTGTTTGGAAAGATAATCGAGCTGGTTGTCAATAAAAGTAATGATCTGGGATGCCGACTGCATTTTGCGGTTTTTATCAAAATCCAGATATTCTTTCATCAAAGCATTTAAAATATCGGCTGCAAATTGCGGATTGGAATCTGTTTCTTCCAGACTGATGACATTGGAGTTTTTGATGATCTCGTTGATGTTTAAGCCTGCGGAAACACGAGGATAAAAATCTTCAGGCGCATTAAACTTAAACTGATAAACGGAGTTGAGGCCAAAGCCGGCGTCTTTGGACGGGTGCAGTAAAAAGCACGTTTTACCAATACTAATGGGATGGTTATATAAGCATACTGTTTTTACCACCTGATTATTGGTTTTATAGCTCAGCATGAATTTAGCTGGACTGATAGCCTGAAAGGTGATCAGGTCTTTATAAAGGGATGAACTGTCGGATTGTAGGATTTCTATGTCCAGCGGTTTGTTCGGATAGGTTTCATAAGTGCGCACACGGCCTGCTATAAAAAAGCTGATCTTGTAATCCAGGTCTTTTACAGCGCTAACGATCAGGTTTCGGCTTTTAATCACATAGCTTTCACTTTGCACTTTTGCAGTTGCACGTTCAGAAGTATTGATGACGCTTACCAGTTCCGAAATCTCTGATTTTTTTTCATCAAACTTCATGATGGAATTAGTGGCATATGATTTTGGTGTGTACCACAAATACAATTTGGCCAGGGTAAAACAAATAAGTACAGCAACAGCAACCAGATACCATCTGCTTAAAACAACACGGAACAGCCTGGCATAATCTATCCGGTCATTCGGTTTTTGCGGTTCAGTTGTACTGGCTTCCTGCATTTATTTTTTAGTGAGCGTGTAAATAATCAATGCAGTGTTTAAAAATACCAAAGCAGATTGGATAATGCCTGATACATTTTGCATAGAATCGTTTCGCACGGTACGTTTATTTTGAGAAATATAAATAATATCATCGTTCTGCAGGTTCAACTCCGGGTTGGCCAGTGTACGGATATTGTTTAGGTCGGCAACAATAACTTGCGGGTGCGCTTTATCACCACGGATGATCTGTATGTTCTTTTCATTTGCTTTATCGGTCAATCCGCCTGCTTCCCCAATCATATCCACCAGATTCGTTTTATCTTTTAGCAATAAGTAATTGCCCTGTGTACGCACTTCCCCCAAAATAGTTACTTTTAGATTAATAATTTTAAGGTCAATAATTGGGTCTTTCAACAAATTCTTTTTGTACAAGTCTTCAATTTTCCTTGCTGCCTGCAATTTTGTGATTCCGGCAACTACTATCCGGCCAATAACCGGCAAAGCAACGGTACTGTCTTCTTCTACCTGATAAGTTGGTATTTGTGCACTACCGGCAGAAGTTGCCTGCTCATCGGCAATGTATTTTATGTTCTGCAGGTTTCTGATCTGCAATACGTCGCCGGGACTGATTTTATAAGTGGGATAAGCAGGATTAGGTACGGCGGCAGTTTGCACAGGTGCATCAGTTTTAAATAAAGCATGTTGCTGCTGATAAGAGCAGGAACACATAAAAAACAGTGCTAAAAGAAGCATCAGGTTAGAACAATGATTCAATGTAATTTTCATAAGCAGGGGCTTAAACTATTGGTTAAAATCAATATTGGCAAATATTTGAATAAAATTCTTTTTGTTTGTATTTTATAGTACATGAAGATTACTGTCATCACCGTATGCCACAACGCAGTTTCTACCATCGAATCTTCTATTCTTTCATTGATAGGTCAGGATTACGGGGATCTGGAGTATATTGTTATAGACGGCGGTTCTTCTGACGGTACAACTGAAATTATCGGGCGCTACCGCTCTCATATTTCCTATTTTGTTTCAGAACCAGATCAGGGTATTTATGATGCCATTAATAAAGGAATCAAACAGGCAACTGGTGATGTGATTGGGTTACTTCATGCCAATGATTGTTTTGCAGCAGATGATATATTGAGTAAAGTTGCACAAACCATGCAGGAAAAAAAAACAGATGCCGTGTATGGGAACCTGGTTTTTTATAACGCTAAAGGAACAATTGTGCGGCGGTGGAAATCGAAAGCCTATAACCGCCTACTGCTAGAGCTGGGCTGGATGCCGCCACACCCCGCCTTATATATCCGAAAAGAAATTTATGACCGCTATGGCGCTTACCGTCTTGATTACGGCACAGCGGCAGATTATGAACTGATACTTAGGTTTTTTTACCTGTACCGTATCAAAGCCTTCTATGTTGACAGGATTTTTATAAAAATGTTAACTGGCGGAATAAGTAACAAAAGCATTTTAAACCACGTAACAGGAAACATCAACGATTTTAGAGCAATGAAACAGCATCATATCCGTGCTCCTTTTATAGCTGTTTTATTAAAGCCGTTGCAAAAGTTATTTCAATATTTATAAGTACTTTTAATTTAAAGTTAAAATTTATACCTTTAAATTATATTTAATGAAATATGATGTTTCCTTTATTTTACTATTTGCTTGTTGCAGTTATTTCAGTTTTGCTGGTGTTGATTATTTTACCATCAGTGATCCATGTTGCAAAACAAAAAGAATTATTTGATGACAATTCTGTTTCCCGGAAAGAGCACGGGTATGGCATACCTCGTTTAGGGGGTATAGCAGTTTATTTGAGCATTGTTTTAACTTCCTTACTTATCATTGTAAAAAACGAATCCGTACTGCCCATGTATGAGTTATATGCTGCCAGTATTATTTTGTTTTTAATGGGTGTTAAGGATGATTTATCCGGCGTTCACTCACACACTAAACTTTTTGTTCAGGCAGTCATCAGTTTAATCATCACCGTTCCCGGCAATATCCGCGTTACTAATCTGCATGGTATTTTTAATATTCATGAATTGAATTATGCCCAAAGCATCGTCATCTCCGTTTTCATGATTATGTTTATCGTCAATTCTTTTAATCTGATTGATGGCATAGACGGGCTTGCCGGCACACTGGGTGTAATTGCCTGCTGCACATTTGGCTATTATTTTATGCAGGCCGGGCAGGTTGAGCTTACTGCATTAGCCCTGGCAACAGCGGGTTCACTGATTGCTTTTTTAGCCTATAATTATTCTCCGGCCAAAATTTTTATGGGCGATGCCGGCTCCTTGTTCCTCGGGATGCTTTGTGCTGTTTTTGCCATTAAATTTATAGCGATAAACGAAGCATCAACCATGTACAGCCTGCAAGCTGCCCCTGCCTTTGCTGCGGCCATACTCATCGTTCCTGCATTTGATACGTTTAGTATAGTAGTTACCCGTATTTACAATAAAAAATCCCCTTTTAAGCCTGACAGGAATCACATCCATCACCGTATGCTGCGTTTGGGTTTAACCCATTTGCAAACTACTTTTATTTTGGGCACTGTAAATGTTTTTTTTATCGTTTTGGCAATGTTGTTTAGTCAGGCTGATAACCAATTGCTATTGCTCCTTTTTACAGTGATTTTATTAGTGATGAATGGTTTTGTAAACTACCTGCTTTATGCAAAAACCAAACAAGCCTATCCCTTTGGCAGCTTAATAAGTTAAAGTTTCATTGCATCTTTAATAACTTTGTTCTTTGAAAAAAAGAACATGAAGATTGCCGTTAACGGATTCGGGCGTATTGGCCGTATATTTTTAAGGAATATATTACTTCGGCCGGTTATAGAAGTTGTAGCCATCAATGATCTGGCAGATACCAACACCCTTGCACATTTATTTAAATATGATTCTGTCCACCGTGGTTTTAAAGGAGAAGTCCATGCGGATGAAAATCATCTGAGCATTAACAACAGGGCCATCCAGGTTTTTCGGGAAGCAGATCCATTGCAATTGCCCTGGAAAGAACTGGACATTGCCCTGGTGATCGAATCAACCGGGAAATTTATAAACCAAGCCAAAGCTTCTTTGCATTTACAGGCAGGCGCAAAGCAGGTTATCCTATCCGCGCCATCGCCGGATAAAAATATTCCAACAGTAATTCTCGGTGTTAATGATAATTCGGTTCATCTCAGGTCGCCCATTTTGTCAAACGCTTCCTGTACCACCAACAACGTAGCACCCATGGTTAAAATCATGGACGACAACTGGGGCATCCTGGACGGTTATATCACCACCGTTCATTCCATGACCAGCGACCAGAACCTGCACGATGCACCCCATAAAGATCTTCGCCGCGCACGTGCAGCTTCCGGTTCTATCATCCCAACTTCAACCGGTGCAGCCAAAGCCGTTACCTCCGTTTTTCCGCATCTGGAAGGAAGGTTAGGCGGTGCGGGAATCCGTGTTCCGGTATTGAACGGTTCGCTGACAGATTTTACCTGTACTTTAAAACATCCTGCTACGGTAAAAGAAATCAACGCCGCATTTTTAAACACATCTCAAGGATCACTTAAAAATATCCTCGAATACACAGAAGACCCAATTGTTTCTGTAGATATCCTGGACAATCCGCACAGCTGCATTTTTGATGCACAGTTAACTTCTGTTGTGGGAAGTTTGGTTAAAGTAGTTGGTTGGTATGATAATGAAATGGGTTATTCCAGCCGGTTGGCCGATCTGGTTGAAAGAATTTACCTGTTAAAAGAAGTACATTAATGGCATCCCTAAAACGCTCCTTTTCCTCTCTTTTAGGGAGGAATTAAAGGTGAGGCCAAACAAATAATCCGGGTTTTAGGGCTGCCATCACCTAAAACCGTATCAGTATAAAACCAGAAAAGCGGAATTAACCGCTCTCCTGGAATCACTGAAAAAAAACTACTACTGCTGGTTATGGTTTAGGTTTATAATTGGTTTTTATCGTACAATCCTTAAAGTTGTTTTTGGGGAAACTTCTGAAGCTAAAACCGGTGCTGCAACCGGTACATCTTGTTTCATGTTCAGACGGTAATAAGCCATGCCTTTTTGGGTGATGGATGCGCCAATGCTCAGGTATTTGGTGTCGCTTGCTGTTTTTGCCTTGATAAAAAGGTCAATATCACCGTGCAGCTCGATCAATCCTTTGTAGTACAGTTCATTCAACAATACCGATTTGTACCTGCTGAAAAAGAAAGTGATGCTCAGGATCAGGTATGGGTTGATGATATCTGTATTGCGGTAAGGAACCGGGTTGTCCAGGATCAGTTTGATTATTTTATCGCGGAGTGGAGTGAAGTTGAACATGGCTTTAAATATTTATTGTTTTGATAACACCTATCCAATAAAAATGCCAGCAGGGATTAAAGTAACCTGGAAAACCTGCAATGCTTCTTTTATCAGGTAAAAATTGGGATCATAAACGCTTTGTAGGCATTGCTGTTATTTCATGAAAAGAAATAATCCCGATAAAGTATATTCAGAATTTTATGTGTAAAAACAGCATGTTGAACACAAAATGTAAATGATTTAGGTTGAAGTAGGCCTGAAATAAAATAAAAACCATGATTAAATTTGTTGCTGTAGAAGAAATATTGGCGATACGAAACGAAGTGCTTCGCCAAGGGAAATTAAGTTTGGACGAGTGCCGTTTTCCGTCAGACAAAAACCAGGGCGCGTTCCATTTGGGGAATTTTGGGGAAGGGAAGTTGATTTCCATCGGCTCTTTTCATCCACAAAATGTGGAAGGGCACATCGGCAAAGGTTATCAGTTGCGCGGCATGGCCACCATCCCCGGTTATCAGGGAAAAGGAATGGGCAACCAGCTGCTTAATTTTGCCATTGTTTATTTACGCGGACAGCAAATCAATTATTTATGGTGCAACGCGCGCAAAGTAGCTTTGAACTTTTATAAAGGAATTGGTTTCGAAATAATTTCGGATGAATTTGATGTTCCCGGCATTGGCCCGCACCATGTAATGTACCTTAAAATCCGCTGATACTGTTTTTACCGGCATAAAAACAGCATCAGTCAAAACGTGTTGTTAGGTGTAGCAAAAGCTAACAGCAATTTTGTAATTTCCGCCTTTAAATATTCTTTATGAAAACAATTGACCAGGCTAACTTTGCCAACAAAAAAGTTTTGATCCGTGTAGATTTTAATGTTCCGTTGGATGAAAATTTTAAGATTACGGACGATAACCGCATTACCGCTGCTTTGCCCACCATCAAAAAGATTCTGCAGGATGGCGGTGCGGTAATTTTAATGTCGCACCTTGGTCGGCCAAAAGATGGCCCGACAGATAAATATTCTTTAAAACACCTCATTCCGCATTTGTCGGATTTGCTGGGCCAGCAGGTAGAATTTGCAAATGATTGTATCGGCCAGGAAGCAACAGACAAAGCAAAAGCATTACAGCCAGGCGAAGTTTTGTTACTGGAAAACCTTCGTTTTTATAAAGAAGAAGAAAAAGGAGATGTAGAATTTGCCAAAAAACTGGCCGCATTGGGAAATGTTTACGTGAACGATGCTTTCGGTACGGCGCACCGGGCACATGCTTCTACATCTGTTATTGCACAATTTTTCCCTGATGCTAAATACTTTGGTTACCTGATGGCTTCAGAACTGGAAAACGCAGAAAAAGTGCTGAACAATCCAACAAAACCTTTTACAGCCATTATGGGCGGCGCAAAAGTTTCCGACAAAATCCAACTGATTGAGCGTTTGCTGGATAAAGTGGATAACCTGATCATCGGCGGCGGTATGACTTATACTTTTTTTAAAGCACAAGGCGGACAAACCGGGAAATCTTTGGTGGAAGCAGATAAATTAGACCTGGCAAAAAGCCTCCTGCAAAAAGCAAAAGACAAAGGCGTGAACCTGATCCTGCCGGTAGATTCTGTTATTGCAGATAATTTTTCCAATGACGCCAACACCGAAATCGCTAAAAACGACAACATCAAAGAAGGCTGGATGGGTTTGGACATTGGACCGGAATCCATCGAAGCATTTTCAAAAGTGATCGAAGCCTCCAAAACCATTTTATGGAACGGACCGATGGGCGTTTTTGAAATGGACAAATTTGAAACCGGAACCAAATCTGTAGCCGAAGCAATTGTAAAAGCAACCGAAAACGGCGCTTTCTCTTTAATCGGCGGCGGCGATTCGGCAGCAGCCATTTCCAAGTTCAATTTAACTGCACAAGTTAGTTATGTTTCTACCGGAGGCGGCGCTTTGTTGGAATATATGGAAGGCAAAGAATTGCCTGGCGTAAAAGCGATTAATGAGTGATGCTGTTTTTACCGGCATAAAAAGAGTATGAAGAGCCTTTGCCAACTTGGTAAAGGCTTTTGTTTGGAGTTATAATAAATTTATAGAATTAATGGCAATATGGCTAAAAGAAATATTCAAATAATTATTAATTTCTTTTTTGTATTTGGTTTTGTGGCTTTTACATATGGGCAGCAATCAACGATACAAGTAAAAAAAAATCGAATTGATAGTTTAAGAGGCGATTTTAGAATTTTTAGAAATAGATTACAAAATGATTATCCTTCTCTTTACCGTTACAGCAGCAAAATAAAAATGAACGCTTTATTTGATAGTTGTTATACCGCAATAAGTCCATCCACTACAGATATTGATTTTTACAAAATGCTAAAAATTCTTTTAAGTGATATAAAAGATGGCCATTTATATTGTAGTTTACCTCCTTACTTCGAATCATATTGTCAAGAAAAAGCTAATTTTTTCCCATTAAAACTGAGATTCATTAATCATAAAGCTTATTTACTCGATACTTATAAAAATAAAATATCTGCAGGAACAGAAATCCTTTCCATCAACAATAAACCTATTGATTTAATAAGAGAAAAGTTGTTTCTGTACCTTACGTCGGATGGAAATATTGAAACAAAAAAATATCAAATATTAAATAACTTCTTTTACTTCTATTATTACCTCGAATTTGGAGAACAAGGTATCTTTAATGTTAGTTTTGAATCTGACAGTAGAAAAATAGATACTATAAAAATTTATGCTGACCTGGAAAAAAATATTATTAAAAATGATGACAAAGTTGAACCTGAAAAACTTTTAGAATTATCGATCAAACCCAATAATATTGCTATTCTAACTATTAAGACTTTTGAAAGTAGTAAACTTAAAAAAGACTTCACGAGTTTTTTACAAACTTCATTTAAGGAATTAAATAATAGAAAAATTAAAAGACTAGTTATTGATTTAAGAGGAAATGCAGGCGGCAAAGATACTTATGGCTCTTTACTGTATTCTTATTTAACAAATAAGCCTTTTCATTATTACCAAAGCTTAGAAATTGCAACAATACTTTTACCTTACGAGCAATTTAAAAGCAATGTATCTTCCTATAACAACCTCGATATTGGAATGATAGAAAAAATTAGTGAAAAAAGGTTTCGCTTAAAAAAAGAAGCACATCCTAATTTGCAACTTATAAAACCAGCTCCATATTATTTTGCGGGTAAAATTTGTTTTTTAATTGATGGTTTGTCTTTTTCAACTACTACTGAATTTTGTTCAATAGCTTACAGTAATAAACGAGGTAAATTTATTGGTGAGGAGACAGGCGGTACTTATGTTGGTAATACATCTGGTGTTGATGTAGAAACAATTTTACCAAGTACAAAAATCAATCTTTCTTATGGCACTGTAAAGTATAACATGGCAGTTAAGCAGGAAAAGTACAAGGGTAGAGGGGTAATACCAAATTACAAAGTTCGGCCTACTATTAATAACATAATTAATCATCAAGATGTAGTATTATATAAAGTCTAATATGTTTTTACAATTAAATAAAAAACCGTACCTTGCTGGTATGGGCAAGATCGCATTAAAGATAAAGAATTACACGTCAGAAGAGCTAAGGTCTCTTTTGCGAAAAGACGA
>JAABUQ010001464.1_pt1 | contig 50605 bp, 46 predicted proteins | sample 5560001 | NCBI WGS metagenome assembly JAABUQ01 (sample SAMN10711888, study PRJNA513371) | rock metagenome | isolation source: Antarctica rocks | place: Antarctica: Victoria Land, Finger Mt nord | collected 2015-12-18
GATGTGGGGGAGGGGGTGGTGGAGGCGGGTTTGGAGTAGGCGGAGCGGGCGCGGAAGGCGGAGAGGAAGGTGGAGAGGAAAGGGCGGTGGGGGGAGGGGGGGAGGGTTGGCATTGTAGTGCGTTGGTTGGGGAGTTGCTTGTTGGTGAGGGTTGGGGAGGTGAGAGATGAGGTTTGGGAGGGAGGGAGGCCGTTAGATGGTGAAGTAAATATTGAGGGTTTTTTGGGAGCGGGTTGAGGGATTTGAGCGATTTGAAGGAGGTGGAGGTCGTTAGGCTGGGGGCGCCATTGCTGTGGTTTTGGTGGCTGCGGGTGAATGGCTTTGGGGTCCGGGATACGGAGTAGCGGAGGAGGCCGTGGAGAGGCTTGGTGGTTAGGGCGTGGAGGAGAAGAAGCAACAATGTAATCGGGCCTCTGGAAAGCACTTTTTCTGACCCGTCGCGGTTTCCCGGATCGGGGCTCCGGAGGTATGACCGCATGGTGTAGAGTTCATGGCAACCCTAAATGCAGTTTTGGCTCACATAAAAAGGGTAGCAGAGATACGGTGCATAATTCTTATCGGAAATTGTGGGTCAAGTATCGTAAGTATTAATCACATGAAGTAGTTGCTGTTGAGTTTTATCAGGATCTTCAAGGTCCTGTTGTACCTACTCCATGGTCCTGTTGTGATACTTGCGGACCGAACGAAATAAATCTTCAAAGATGTAGTTAGCGCTTTCACAACGGTTGTCGCCCCTTGGCCTTATTTTTAGATCCCCGACCCCAACTTCTGGCAAGATAATTTTGGTCAACTTTCGCATTTCGCTATTAAAACATATAAAATTATTCAATTATTACTCTAGACACTATGCGCTTTCTTAAATCGCTTTGTTTATAAGTTTTGATTACAAATTGCTAGAGCTATAGAAACTGCAAAGTTCGTTGACATGTACTACTGTCAAAGTAGTACTTTAAGAAGTTCAAGTCAATCTTTGATTTTGAGACACGCTTCGAAACACAAAAACTTTGCAATTAGATAACTTTCTCAATATTGGTTTAGACTTTATCAAAGATGTGCTATTAAAAGCGCAAAGTCTACTCTATCAAACGTGAGATTTTGATAGTAATAAATCAAGAAATGCGAAAGTTGATCAAAAGCATCTTGCCAGAAGTTGGGGTCGGAGATCTAAAAATAAGGCCAAGGGGCGACAACCGTTGTGAAAGCGCTAAAGCAGGCTTCAGCCACCTCCATCGCGCATTGAGCCATCCAAACTTCGTTGCTAAAAGACCTGTTTCACTCTGCGAGTCTCAGTGGACATGGCTATTCTCTTTTATGATTGCTTTTTCCTTGTTCTCGTTGTACTTGTTCATACAACATACGCATCTTCATTCTACGATAACCCCGAACAAGACCCTATTCCACCTCAGGACTCTGCAGATGACTTACATCACAAGTGGGATTTTGAGGTATTCATATAACCAGCCTTAAGAGATAGCCTCAGGAAGGGAATAATTTGGCCAGCTACTGATACTGCCGATTATAGTGGGCTTTCTCAGGGATATCCACTTTTGCCCACTTGAAGCACGTCAAGTGCTTGAGCGAGAGAGATGTCCCGTTTGACATTGGCATTATAGGTGGGAAATCTATCTATGCCTTGCTGTCAGGGCTTCTAATTTTGATCGATGATCGCAGGAGCGCCATTTGACACTGCTGTCAGTTATAGACCAGGTAGGCAAATTGTCGGGCGTGGAGGATTTGACGTACTTGATATTTTCTATCTTCAACCTTTTCGACAAATTACAACATTATTTTTGTGCTATTTCCGGTTTCCTTGATTCGTCCGGTTCGTGAAACTAGGCGGTAGAAAGTCTCCACCTTTGTTCGTGAATTTTCAAATTGCTGCTGCCACTTTCGCTTCTGGAATCAAGTTATTATCCACATAATGATCCCTTCTTCTAGGAGCACGCTTCGGACCTCGTGCCATCCGCTCAGCATCAGCTCGTCAAACCTCGTTCCGGGGCTTCAACCCTCGGCGTGGCCTCAACCCCTATACCTCACCTTTTACCATCCTTGACTGCGGCGATATCCCCGTGACACCATTTGACAACGCCCTTGCTCTCCGTCAGATGACCTCCGCCTTCCTCGAACTTGGCTCCCGTCCTCCTGCGATCACAGATCAAGTGTGGCCGAAGCCCAAATTGCTCACTCTGGGCGGCGACCACAGTATCGCTCTAGCTTCCTTAAGAGCTCTGTACAGGATCTACGAGCAGCCGATTGCCGTATTGCATTTTGATGCCCACCTCGATACCTGGCATCCTGCCAAGTACCCCAGTGCGTGGACGTCAGCGCAGAGCGACTTTACCCATGGAAGTATGTTCTGGATAGCTTCTAACGAGGGACTGATTCGGAATGGCTCTTCCGCACACGCGGGCCTCAGGACAAGACTCAGCGGTGACGGCTGGGACGATTTTGCGGATGACGAGCGTCAAGGATTTCTCAGGATTGTGGCAGATGATATTGACGAGATTGGGACTGCGGGGATCATTAGCAGTATCTTGGAAAGGATAGGCACTGAAGTACCTGTCTATCTGAGTTTGGATATTGATGTTCTGGATCCGGGATTGGTGAGCATCTATCTTCCCACCTGTATTCTCACCTCGCACATGGTGGCTAATACCTTGTGAAGTGTCCTGGTACCGGTACCCCCGAACCCGGAGGCTGGACAAGCCGCGAGGTTATCAGAATCCTCCGCGGGCTAGAAGCCCTGAATGTTGTCGGAGCCGATATCGTCGAGGTAGCGCCGGCTTATGATGGGGCAGGAGAGCAAACAGCTCTAGTGGCCGCTCAAGTAGGTTTCGAGATCTTGACCAGTATGGTCGGAAGGGGCCTGAAAGAGATGGGAAACCCTGAGAAAGACGGAGAAGGCATGGTAGGAAACTCGGGTACGAAACACGATGAGCTTTAGATGATGACTGCAGCAATGGGATCCGGATGGTGCGTCTCCGATCGAAGATACATTGAAGGACATTTGCAATGTAGTCGATATCTACTTCAGCGTGGACGAGGAGATCATGAAAGGACGAGGCTTGTCGACTAGGTCAAACGGTGGTATCTCCTTTACACTTTGTCGTTTGAGGGATTTTTAAAATTGCAATCATGCAGGTTTCAAAGCTTCACCATTCTTGTCAAATCGTCGCAGACAATAGTCAAATGTACCCTCCAATTGCTTAGAAGCCGATTCTACTGCCATGAACTTATATGTACTCTGATAAAAGAAAACTGACGCTCCTTCCCTATGCGTACCTGAAATATGCCATCAGCCGTCTCCAGCCCCTGAGCGTTTGCCGAATCCCCTTAACCAGACTCTGCTGCCACACAAATGTCTATCAATCCGTTATCATGTCTAGCTTCTCATCGTCACGTCTGAAGCTCTACGAGCTATGTCTTCGCGTGAGCCATTAATGTTTTTGGCAGTGAAGGTCGTAGTTGCCAATGCCACCAGGAAAAGCATATCCACGGACGATAAACTCTTACCGCTTCCCACAGACGCTGACAGCAAAATCAGATGACATCCCATCTGCATATCTCTAGTAGAAAGGGTGTGCGAGAACAACAAGCACCGCAGCGTGATCCCCGCGAATGTCTCGAGCCATGCCACTGCGGCGTATAACTCTGTTCTGAGCCAAGATCACGGCCCCTCTAATTCTCAACGTCACGCCCCAACTAGTGAACGAGCTCGAAGCTGCTTTCAATCTTCATCTTCGTTGTTGCTTGCACTCAGTCACTAGACTTGGGTCACTGATCTGCAGGATGTCCACTCTCCGTGAATCCTCAACGCTGACAATAGCTGCGGTTTCCAGCTTAACTTACTTCCTTTCTGTTTCGTGGCGGCGTTGACGAGCATCGACCACAACATATGATAGTGTTCGCAAGGCTGATGAAGCTGCAAGTCCTAGCTGGGGTCTTCCTTCCTTGATGGTTTCACAACAGGGGTCCCTGCTCTCCTTCCCACGGGAAACACTGACAACAGCGCTGCTCATGGCTTCACCTGTATTCTTGTCTGCTTCCATGCGAGCCGACGAATACTCTCCACAACACCTCATGGTGCCGGCGGGGCTGATGAAGCTGCCTCTCCTGGCTCACTCCTGAATTTCTGGTAATGTCAGAACGGGAGCGACTTGCTTCTATTGCCCTTGTAAGTCAAATCACTGTATATTGTCTGCAAGGGAATGCTCTTCATAGACCTGTCAAGCCTCTTGCAGATAATTCCCTGATACAGACCTCAATAGAGGAATCCGTCGTCTGGACTCCTGGGATACAGTCTACTGTAAGTCACCAGCAAGGGAATGCTGCTCTCCGTAGGCGTATCACATCCTTCATAGAGGAATAATCCCATATCCTGGAGATGAAGTATTCAGTAGGTAACGGTGTAGCCGGCTTCCCCTGAGCAGGGAATATTCTCCTCGGTAGGGAACCCTTCCCCTCACTCTTCCCCAGTATTCACGCCTTCTCCTCAGTATTGAATATTTCCCTCACCTTCTCTCAGTATTGAATAAGCTCCTCACTTGAGGAATGATCCTTGGCGGCGAAACAGGGTATAAGTAGACTTCTCAGGCTCCCCAGAACCTGATCCACAAAATATATCCCCATCCTCTTGCACACCCTTCTCTTCCACACACTAGGCATTGGTTGGCCTTGATCATACTCTTGTATACTATAGACGGTTGATGGTCTTTGGTATACTTCCTTGCATAGTCTTGGATATACCTCCCTTACATAGGCATTCGATGGCCTCGAGTATACTCTTCTGTACCATAGCTATTCAACAGTGATTAGCGACACCTTTCTTACATAGGTCTAGACTCACACCATCCCGATAAGTCCTCCAAAGCTTTGAGCAATGTCTCCCTTATCACAGGTATTCAGTGACCGCAAGCACATAGTTCGTACCAGGAGAAGGGGTAGACGATCCAAGGAAACCAGCTCAGACGTCTGTGCACCCATTCTTAGCCTTCTCTTCTGCAGGAGTATCATACCACCAAAGAATCATCTTTCAGTGTAATGAGGGAGAAAGACTTGTGTATCTCATAGAAGGCGAAATGCTTGCTGGCAGGTCGGCAAACATTTCGTGTTTGACACATATTTTCTTCAGACCCTGAGTCGTTTTGCGTTGTTAAGTCTATCGGTTGGTTGAAACTTCAATGAGGAGCCAACGCAGCCTCTGATCGAAGTAGGAAAGACTGTGGTGGCCATGGCCGAGTCCAAAAGCAAAAGAAGACCTACCTCCTATCACTCCACTAAGCTTACTGTCATGATGACGGTGAAAGTTGTCCAGAGGTCGATGAAGAAGATGCTATCTTGTCTATGTGCAGGGAATATGAGCCTATGTGCCTACTGTACCATATCAATCTTCCAAACGCGCTTACCCCTGAATCAATACCGGCTAGCTCTTCAAAATTACCCACAACCATTCCCTCTCCCTCTTTAGCAACCACCGTTACAACCTCGATTGCGAACACAGACCTACGTCGGTGCTCCTTTACCTCATGATCATCCTCCGAGTGATATTCTCGAAGCCTACATCTCTTTCTTGCTGCCCCTTCTTCAGCCCATACCTGCCTGCGTGGTTTTCGCTGTTGTGGGCCCACAACCGAGTGTGGAATCACACCACAACCGCCTCTCCTCACCACGATATGCCCTTCACAGACACGATCAGCAGCTTCAGGGCTTCAAAGCCATCCTCGCCCAAAGCTCATAGCTCTTACTACTCTCGTGGCAAGCAGCAGCCCGCTGGGATGTTGCTAACAGACTTCAACACTCACCGCCCGTCAAACCACAGCAAGGTCTGCCCGACGGCTGAAAATCACACATAGACTCTCCTTCTATACCTATTCCTCCTAGATCGATGATGTGTCCTCTGGACGCTCTCATGACTTCGACAAGCTACTCCTGCCTACTTGTATATCATCCTGTTCCCTCCGCTCGTAGCCAGCTTACTGACGAACAGGAGCAGGGTGTTCTTTGACAATGCCACAGGGTCAGGCTCTGATGAGGACAAAGGAGATCGGTGGAGCTTCCTCATCCACTCAAGAAAGCTTGAGAACGCTGTTCTCGAGTCTAAAGTTCACTGAAGGACACCAGGTGGTGATGAGCAGGTCTCTAGCAGTAAAGACAGCTGCTACCACACCGTTTGAAGCTTACTTCGAGTATACAAACATTGTATACCGTCCAAAGCTGGAGGAGAGCCATGAAATGGCTCACTGCTGAGCTGGCTTCGGGCACCGAATCATACGCGACTGTTTGTACTCAGGGATCTTCTATAACTCTGACAAGACACTCCTTCTTACAGTCATATCACCGTCTCTTATTTCTCTTCGGCGACCTCCCGGACGGACACCAATATGCGGAATCAGAGTGGATCGAACTCATCAACCGCGATGTCAATCCTTTCAGCCTGCGCGATTTCTACGAAGTCTGTGTCACGGGCAACAAGAAACAATGGAACAAGATGCAGCCAAAGATCAAGGTACTTCTCTCAGAGTGCCGTGCTTACCACAAGGCTAAACATTCTTAGTATAACATCTTGGTTCAAGACATCTGCAGCTCGGAGACGCTAGTTCATGGTGGGTTCGTTGCTGGTGTGGTCACTGTCGCTCTCGGAACCGTCTCTTCATACACACTGGTCCATGTGTGGAGCTCGGAGACGCTAGTTCAAGTTGGGTTCGTCGCCGGTGTGGTCACTGTTGCTCTCGAATCCGTCTCTTCATACATACAGGTCTATGTGTGGAGCTCGGAGACGCTAGTTCAAGTTGGGTTCGTCGCCGGTGTGGTCACTGTCGCTCTCGAATCCGTCTTTTTATACACAGTCCACAGTGGAATACCAATCACATTCTTGCCATTTTCACTTTCCAATAAGGCAATACATCCTATTCTTCGATCCACGTGGGATCTTCCTCCCCTATACATTTGCTATGTCGGCATTGAGCAAGCAAAATAAACTCTGCTGCAATGGCTCCGCGTCAAGAGAACTCAGCGGCTGCTGAGAAAGCTTCAAAATCAGCTATCGAAAATGGCGACTCGTTCGTGAACTACCAAGACCACACAACAGCACACAACCACTTTTAGTGTGGATTTGAAGGACTAAAACAAAGCACAAGTCGAAGAAGCTACCGACCTCACAGTGCCTAGCAACAACGACATTGATGTGTGCTTGATATGCTGCTAAGAAGGCTTCGAAGCCAGCTACCGACAAGGTGACTGGCTCACGAACTAAAGAGACCAGACGACAGCAAACGACTTCCAACACATGGACCACAAGACAAGAGCAAAGCACAAGTCAAAGGAGCAAACGGCCTTGCGGCGCCTAGCAACAACGACATTGATGCGGGCTTTATATGGGGCATCCCAGCACCGCATTGCAGAGAACGACAAGCATAGAGCACAAGTCAAAGGAGCTACAGGCCTTGCAGCACCTAGCAACGACGATATTGATGCGAGCTTGGTATAGGAGACTCCAGCGCCACATCTTCGGGGATGAGCAGGGAACTTCACCTTTTATACTTTAAACACATCACCCTTACACTCTTCTCCGAAAACCTCCTCTTCGAACATTCTTTATATCTCCCTCCCTCAACAATTTCAGCTCAAGGCTTTCGAAGAGCAAAAAACCTTGTACCAGAACCTTCGTCAATCAGGAAAGCTTAAGCACCTGGATCAAGGCGCCTAGCAACAACGACATTGATGCGGGCTTCGTCTGGGGGACTCCAGCGCAGCATTACCAGGGACGAGCAGCGCAATTTTACCTTTCTATACTTTAAAGACATCACCCTTACTCTCTTCTCCGAAAATCTTATCTTTAAATATCCTCCATACCGATCTCCCTCAACAACTTCAGCCCAAGGCTTCTGAAGAACACAGCACCTTGTACGAGAACCTCCGTGCTTCAGGGAAGCTCAAGCACCTAGATCAAGGGGTCAATGGGTGCCACGCTGCGTTGGAGTTGTTTGGTACTCTAACCACCCGGCACTTGCCAAAGGACAGATTGACGGCTTGTCAATGGACTCAACGGTCAGTGAAGACCATGATTGATGAGTCAAACCGTCAAAGCATTTCGCTTGTCTCGAGTGGGACGCCGAGGAGAAACAAAGACCACACCAATTGGACAGATACGGAGGAGCTTATGGAAAGTACTCCTATCGATACGGCGAGCGGACACCTGGATCGTCAACCACCAGAGGAGTTTGACACATGGGTGAGAGATACTCGACGTGGAAACCAGAGGCCGATACTCGGTCTGCTCATCATGACACACCAGGCGCTCTGCTCAGCTTCGCTGGGCTTTGTGAACTGGAGATTGAAGGTGCTGAGCCTGTCCCCATATAATGTTGGAAACATCTCCTTCCTCAAGGATAAGCACAGACACGAACGTGCAGGTGAAGATCTACGGCTTGAAGAATCTCGACATGTCCAACCGGAATTGAAGAGCCGTTGCACTGCTTGAAGCTGGCTACTGTTAGCCATGAATCCTTCGGCACAGCTAACAAAGGAGGACAGTGATCTTCCGGTTATACCTAGAACTCAAGGCATGATCGCTCTTGCTAGGGAAAGAGAGGTACACAGACAAGTTGAAGGAACAGGCATGGGCTTGGCACCACTATGCGTCTTACTATCAGAGAAGCGACCAATATGTCGTTTGCGGAAGTGGCCAAGCTAGCCCGAACGTTGGACAATCTGGAGGGATTTGCCTCGTGATGTGCGAACCCTCAACGCTTTTCACGAACTAAGAGTATCTGGACAAGCTTAGTGGTGTCCGCGAGCATGTGGGTCTGGGTAAAGGCTTCGAAGCCATCAACGACCTATTGAAGGTACATGGGCCAGAACAAGAAGCTAAACTCAAGACCTATGGACAGAAGGAGCTCTCTCGCCTAAGAGACCTGACAGAGGTTGAAATCGGATGCTGCGGCTGTGCCTTGCTTCGTCTTGATCGAGTGGTTTACAGGGTCTCAACGCCACGATCGAGGTTGAGACATCAGTCTTCCATTTGCCTAGACCCCTGGCCTTTCGCAATGTGGAGATATCTTGGAGGATCAATGATGGAACTACTAACGGACTCCATGATGCTTTCACGCATCCTATCGGGAAGGGATCCATCGAGTGAAGATTCGTCCTGCTATCGGAATTCAACGATATCTGATATAACATCTCTGAGACGGCATCGCTATTGCCTTGAAGAGGTCACAATGAGGGGAGATGTATTTCCTTCACTACAGCCAGAACACTTTCAAGCTCTGCAGTAGCCAGGTTTTGGAGAAAGTTCCAACCAAGCTGGGACCGGAGCCCCGCTGACATGTTACCAAACTCTCTATTGAGTGGACAGGTCCAGCGTCGGCGAAAGCGGCGCGGGCTTTTGAGAGCTTCGTCGGCATTCTCCTGGAAGATGCTTAAGATGAACGAAGGCCAGATTTCGAGGCCGGAGTAGTGAACCTGGACTTGGAAAAGAGACGGCGCTCTCCACTCGAGATTTTTCCAGCAGAAATTGTATGGAACAGGTGCGAAGAGTTTCGATTCACCCATATTGTCAGATGGGATCCGAATGAAAAGATGTTTTGCTCCTATGACTTTGAAGAAGATGATTCTCTCATACAACTTCTAACCAGCCATATTAGCTACCAACAGACGGATCGAAAATGTTGCTTGGCAATTCATGCAATTTTCTTCTCCCCATTCTGGATTACGTTGGCTGGAAGATCGGAGGATTGCCAGGAAATCGCAACGGAAAGCTCGATCTAATAGAAGTATTGAATGTTCTATCAGAAGTTTGCATATTTGTTTCATATACCGTGAGAATCATTTTACCCTGGCTTCGTGTGGTTGGAAAGGGCATCTTGGAATACCACCGCTATAACCTCGTCAGATTTATGAAGCAGCTCCGTAAAGAGACAAACAGCCTAGGCCGCTGTCATGGAAGAACAGACAAGAGACCAAAGCAATGAGACTCACACTCATAGATGAGCTTCCAGAACAGCAAAACCAGCACAGCACAACTGAAGGCTTCGCTCTTCTCGTTCGGACGTGGGCAGCTTCTAGTCCTTGTTCGACGAACAACAAAGCATGACGCCGCAAAGCTTCAGGCATTCGCCTCTTTCGGACAACGAGTAGATCATCGAGCGTTCCTCCAACGTCATACCGTCACGGGGATTGCAGTACCCAGGTACTCGTAGGACGAAGATTTTACCAGTACGGATTCGTAGGCAAGCTACAACGAATAGTGGAACGTGCTGCAGACTTTTCCGGCAACAGAATCGATCCAAAGACCGAAGGTTCGTCCCATTGACTATGATCCAAGTCTTGGTGGTTCTTCGAATGGAAATACTCTTAGCAGTAAGGCTTTTACCACCACAGCTCATCGCCCTTACTGAACAGAGAAAGGATTGCCGGATACTATGGCTCTTGGGTAAGTCCTGATCAGTAAACCGTACAACAACCTGGGGATGCAGAATACAGGGTACTGACTTGGGCATACTCAAGACTTTTCCATCAATACCTCTGTAGCCACCGAGGACTCTGGGCCGTCCTTATCCGCCTGGTTTCGAAGGTCAAAGAGGTGGCTGCAAATCGTCATTATACTCTGTCTCGGGCTCAAGATCGCCAGTCTGAATTCGCTGACCTCCACGGCCACAAGGAAGCCACCTTGTCAGGATCGAAACCAACCCAGACGACGAGTGTTGTTGATCGCCGATCCTTCAAGCTCAATCAGCACAGCTAACCAGGCTGCCGTAGCATTCCAGCGACTGAGCACTGATCGAGATGACCCTTTCAACTTCCTCATATTACCTCGCGGACGAGATCTATGATTTTTACCTTATCACCGATTATAAAATTGTCATGCACCTGAAGGAGTATGAACTTTCCGACGTACCTGACTTTGGGGTTGACGATCGATCGTGCGTTGCACTGCTCCAGCTAAACCAGCAGATTTATCCCGAGACTTTTCCTGGTTATTTGCCTAGTGTAAGCACATACCATGCTCTTTATCTTAACGAAATTGACAAAGAGGACAGTGAGGCAGGCTTCGAATTTGAAGAAGACTAGGAGAAAGTAGTACCCAGTGCCCCTAGTCGTGGAGCTCCATGGAACCAAATTCATCGATCGATACAGACTGCCTTTTCGCATCAGCTCTGCTCGCCTGATAGCGTAGGAGAACTTGGACCAACTACCAATGGCTGGCTCGCGCAAGCCATCTGCGTCTAGAGGTCAGATCACCGTTGTAATCGGACCCGGGGTAGGTGCGCGCTCTGAATCATTTGCGGGTTGACCTCAGAAATTCGAATGATAGTCTTGAAGGTCATCTTGCGATACCGACCTGGTCAAGGTTGTCAGCAAAATCAAAGCATTTGCTTAAGTGCTCTCTTCACGATCAGCGAAGTTCAAGGATAGATATAATGTCCAGGACCAGAAGATCCTACATAACCGCATCTGCGAAATCTTCATGGTCAACAGGCCGATGTATGTTGAGACCATACTCATCTATTTCGACGTGAGTATTCACCGACGACTTTGTGAGGTTTGCTGGCCAACTCAATCCGATCTATCGTTGGAACCTCCTCCAGATCTCCATCGACTGGATCGGTAAATCCAAAGTCGATGCTTGAGTGGATTGAGGCTTGACCTGGATACATCGCCATCCATATGTGGGGTTTTCACCTAGGTATGCCTTTCAAATCCGGCGGAACGTGAAGAGACGATGTTCTTAATAACACGGGTGCAGACCGCCACACATTCTGTATACGGTATATGAACCACACAAACAAGAGACACAGGCAATCGTCCAGTAATCCAAGTTCCATAGTGCCTCGAAGGAGAAGAGGCTACGCCTCTGATGATAAGGCTAAGCTTGAGGCAGGCGTGCTAGCGCAGTTGCAGAAGCTTTTCGACACTGCCCATGCAGTTATGACTTCCCAGCTGGTAGAACAGAATCTGCGAAACGACGCTCGAGAACTCGTCGCTGCGCAAGCTTCTTGTCACGTCGTTGGCGCGATTATTTCGACTCCGATTCGATAACCAGAGGAATAACTGCTTTTTATGCAAAGACGCTCACAACATCGGACTGAGCTATGTGGCAAGACGATGATTGAGTCGGTTCGAGATAATTCTAAAAGATTACTCGTCTCCAATATCTTCTCGAGACTTCCAAAATGTTCGCGAGGGACATCGGTACGTGCGAAGGCCTACGTCAAATGGTCGCCATTGACGAGTAGGTAATAGCGCAGATAACCGGCCCTGCCCACCAGATCAGGAATTGGTGGATGACCCAGATACAAACTCAACACAATTTCCATTCTCTGATCCTGACCTTTAAGCCTTCTTGAAACGATTCCCCGGATTTGCGATGGCAATGGTGGATGCAGGTTTTGGCAGGGACAGAGAGATGTGCGGCTGGAATGGAGCTGGTGGCCTTCAAGGTCCCGCGATGTCGATATCAATGGTGTTTCTTGATAAGATACAAGCTAAAATTGGAGGTCCTGACGAGACCGCCGCCAAGCACGTTTTGCAGTACCTTAAGGGCAGCCTTCACGTAGGCATCATGTACGGAGGCAACGATGACCCGATTCGATACACAGATGCCGATTGGGCAGCGGATCAGGAGACTCGCAGCTCCACGGTGGGATATGAAAAACTTCGAGAAGAAGGCTTCCCAGCTCTGCCGATTAATGAGCATCCCTTAAGAATTGCAATGGCAAATTATACCCTACCTTCCGTGTGGAGCCAATGGGCATTCGCTTGTACCTCGAAACACTGTTTTAACAAGCAACTTCAAATATCTTGGAGTCAAGCCTGACCTTGACAGGCTGAAAAACCTCACACCTAAGCACCATTTCGTGGGGCTTAATATCTTCCCGGCCTTTGAGCACTTGGCTCAATGGAGCCCACCACTTGTGTGTTTCTAGCAGACCTGATAAACCTTACTGTTGGTCCGCACTTGACGCAGCCAGAATTTTGATCTGTGAATGGAAGACTGGCCCCGGGATTGATACACCTCGAGGAAGGAACAGGCATCCCAGCTCTGCCGATTAACGAGCATTCCTTATGAATTGCAATGGCAAATCATCTCCTACCTTCGCTACGAGAACCGATGATTGGCGCGTACTTCAGAATACTCTCTCAACAGCCGACTTCAGATAATTCGGAGCAGATATTGACCTTGATAAGAGGACTGCAAAAGCAAATCGTCTCCTACCTTCGCTATCGGAGCCGATGGGCAATGGCCCGTACTTCAAAATACGGTCTTAACAGCCGACTTGAGGTAAATCCAGAGCTGATAATGACCTTGACAAGCTGAAGAGCTTCGCACAGTGAACGGTGTAGATGCGGAACGGACAGTCGCATCTTGGGAAGAAACGGCCAGCATTCGTACCGAAGCACCATCCCGTAGTAATCAAAATCCTCTGGGCCATCGAAAACTTGGCTCAATGGGGCCCAACCGCTTGGGAATCTCTTGCAGACCCGATCAACCTTACTGTTGATCCACATAGAGACAGGGACGACGTTAAAGATGGTTGGACAGCGGTGTTTTGCCGCGGTGTTTGGTTCAAAGGAGTAGCCCAAATTCCGTTAACACCAAACCAAAGGATCAGGGTGGAGCGTGGGTATCTTGTGCTACACCCTTCCGAACCACTTCAATGGAGAAGATCCAAGAAAGATATCATTCCGGACTCTCGAGACCTGCATAGGAGAGCATCCTCCGACATCAAGTATAGTAATGGACTCAACTGGCGCAAGATAGCAAAGAAATTGCATGTGGAGGATCTCTTCCCCCATCGGGTCTTTGCTTGCCCCGATCCGGATGCAGCGGCAGAAAATGGCTATTGGAACACTGTACCCAGGATTGCCTTGCCCGCGAGAGGGCTGCAAGGTTGCCTTTGGAGATTGCAGAGTCTAAAGTCACATCTTAGCGGAGCCTCAGCGAAGAAGCAGAAGCACGACTTTTCGAACGCCGACAAACATCCAGCATAACGGCGTGGCGGTCGCCTTCTTAGAAGGCACAGTTGAGAGCGCCACGATGGAATGCCAAAGCGTGATGTCGCTTCGTTGCTTCAACTCTCACTTCATTAGCAGAACATTCTTACCGAGCTCCGACTCACTTCATAATACCCATCGCCTCAAGAACATCGCAATTTCTCCACACCATCACGTCTCCCAGGTCCAGCGCCAAACCCAGCTCAGCTCAACAACGCAAACAAGAAATGCAAGCGCTTCATCGGTGCTTACGATGAGGTTCCCGAAGCCTGGGATCGCGGCGCCAAAGCCCGCGTCCATGGCCCTGCCAGAGGATTTACTAGCCAGCTGAAACGAGATGGGACTTGCCGTTACAGTGATGGCGACGTCTTAGTGATTTTCTCGCAACCGTAACGCAGAGCTTCAGATCTTACACCCGAATTGACATACTTTGGAGGTTGATCAAGTTGAAGCATGGGCCTACTTTAGGCATCAGACAGGCGGCTAAATGGAATCCACGGCTCGCGTGCTATGCAGGGAAGCCGTGCGCTGGTGAAGGCGGGATCAGACGCCGGTATGTCAGCTATTGGTCTTCCAAAGACGGAGCAGAAGACTGACCTTCTTATAGGTGTCGTACGCGGCTGACAGTGCGCGAGGGAAGGAATTGCCAGGATTGGAAAAGCAAGGAAGCTGTTCGCAGGGGATCGGATCAACCTACACATGTACATAATCACAGTCAATAGCACATGTACATAAAGCTAGTGCATCATGACACCAAGAACATAGAAAGTAACTCCCAATTTCATTGCATTGACTACCCATAGAAGAACCCGCTCCACCTGTCCGAAATATCCTGGCTTGCCCAACACCATGCGCTCCCCCGTCCGTGGACAGGTTGCTCTCAGACAGATGACCGGAAGAAAGGAAAGTGTGTCGAAAACGAGCTATGCGCGAGATGTGTCTATGCTGGAATGAAGTCGATGGCCGCCGTTTAAGTGACTCGAGGATGCAGATGCGGGGGGAACCTTCATTGAGTCCGGTGCCCGATCACAGGATGACGCAGTGCTTGTTTTTCCCCTTGATCTTCTTTGCTGGTGGCGGTTCCAGCGCTGCCACGATGGCCTTTCAGATGTGTTAGTGGTTGTCCTTCACAAAGCTGAAACAGACGGGTCGCTCGGTAGAGGGGAAGCTGTGGGATGAAAAAGGCGAGGCCGATCTCACCTCATCAAATACGTCCTTCAGCTTGTACTGCGTCAACGCCGAGCATTCCACGTATTTGACCGCCCCCAGCTCCTTCGCCATACGCTCCCCATCTTCTTTGCGGACCGGCTGCATGCGCTGCTTAGCCAGCTTATCCCGGACCTGCGGGTCGTCGCGGAGATCGGTCTGTGTGCCGACGATAAGGCATGGGACGCCGGGACAATGGTGGTGGACCTCCGGAAACCACTTCTCGCGGACGTTCTCGAACGATGCGGGGGATGTGACGCTGAAGCAGACGAGGAAGACGTCGGTCTGGGGGTATGAGAGGGGGCGAAGGCGGTCGTAGTCTTCTTGTCCGGCTGTGTCGAACAGGCCGAGGGTGTAGGGTTCGTCGCCGATCCTAGATGCAGGGTTGCTGGATTAGCAGGTGTTTGCGAAGCGGCTTTTCCTATATGTAGAAATGTATAGGGAGGTCTGATGTGACGTCCAGTGGAGTGCAGAACTCCACACCGACCCATATCTATGCCGTAAATCTGGACGCGGCACCGGGGCTGGTACAGGGGTTAGAGGGGCTGTGAAAGACTTTGACTTACATAACAGTTACCGCATAATTGTCAAAGACCGTAGGCACGTATTCAGAAGGGAACTTGTTGGTCGTGTATGAAATCAACAGGCATGTCTTTCCAACAGCACCATCACCAACTACCACACACCTAACCGGAGTGGTTTGCCTTAGCAACTGTGGCCTCATTGTAATCTTTGTCATTGAGTAGGTGTACGTACTTGATTGTAGCAACAACCATCTTGAACACCGTATGCCCGGGACTAGCTAATGATCAAATACTGGCTCCGGAATGAAGCTTGAATGCCGGTGTTGGCTTGTGCAAATGACAAGCGAATATGGGCCGGTACCAGGAGAATGTAGCAAGCAGCAAAAGTCTTGTTCGATACCGCTCAATCGACCTTGGACAGCAGAGATGGTAGGTGGATATGAAGGGTGTTGATGTTGCGCAGCGGGTCCTGATCGCGGGCTTTCCTCAAAGCCTTTATGAATGAGCGGGTTGGCGACTTGGACGGAAGCCCTGCTTTGGAATGGACTCTGCTGTGCGGACTCGAGCATCAGATCACATCTCAATTTCTGTTATGATAGCACACACAATGAGAGCTATGCGACGAACGTTATCTCCTCGAAGTGGCTCGGCCACTGCTCTCCTCTGGCCGTTGCACAGCAATTCCTGCCTCGCTGGAGCCTGCAGAGAAGTCACCCTTCCAACACTTACGCCTCCAGGAGGCCGCAAGGCTGACAGTCTCGACCTCTGTGCAGATTCTGTGAGCTCAACGTCGGGCTGCAGAAATAAGATGATGGAGGTCAGAGAAGAAAGGGCATGGACTACGATTTCGAGGGTTGTAGATTCGGGACACCCCTGCCACCAGGATGGTTGGCGCTAGCCCGGGTTGAGACTGCCATGCTACTCTCCACTCATATCGCTGCTGTCACTGATATCACATCCCTGCACGCATTGACGGCGCATACAGATTCAGAGAGCAGCGAATTGTTCCTGACCCGCTAGCTCGGCGTGCAGTCGATGCTCCAGGTCAAGCCTGCCAGAGGCGCGCGAACGCTCGCCCGTCTTCGCTAACCGAGACACCTTCCCCTGGCAAGCAGTTATCATATCGCTCTATCGATATCGCTATCTAAAAAGACCATTTGAAAAACGTCAGCGAAGCCGCCTCTCTGCCTCTATTTCAGCTGCTGCTGGATTGAGAAGGTACCAATGCCGAGGGAAACAAGACTGATAAGTAAAGAATGTGCTGCTCTGGCTACGTTGAATCCTGTGGCTAGGCTTTCTGCTACCAGCGTCTCTCAACAATGACAGGATAGCGGTGCGTCATTAAAATGATCGATCGAAACATGGTATCTTTTCTTATAGTCTCTCTACCCTCTATAAAGTATCTAGCTTATCTTGCTCGAACATTCCTTGGTTCTACTGATTGCGTTAGAATACTGATAATCAGTGTCTATTTAAACAAACAGTGGGTACCGGCCCTGCCAACCGTCCTACTGTGGTGACAAGACGTGCCCAGCATCAGTCCTGTAAGTCCTGTGCAAGTAATGCTACCTCCACGGATGAAGTGGATGGGAATATTTCAATTCTCAAACCGCCATCATACCTTCGACTGAGGATCCCGACTATGGCGATCTCGCCAGGAGGCGGATTTAATCAGTCGCATCATTGCCTATGTAAAAATGGGTCTCGCTCATCTGCATGCTTGCATTGCTTCCTGTGTCCAAGTCGTGTCAGCGTTGCCAACAAGTGCAGCTTCTGCCGTGTATGGCTGCGACACTCCCCACCACAAAGACGCCCACCCCTAGGATATACTGTGCAAGTGCGAAACCTCCCGAAAGATCATGATCAGCTTGACATCTCCAGACTGCTGGTGCGAGGCTACCAGCTACAGTCAGGGCGCCGAATAGAATGAGCAAATAGCCAAGTCGAATCCGTGGAGGTTGTAAGTGCACATCTATCGTCCCCTCATTTCCAGAATCTGATCTTGGCTCGTTGGGCAGGCCCACAGTATCGACTGTGTCCGTACCCGACATAAACTTCCTTGATTGTGACTTTATGGCCTTCTTTGGCGTGATCTGGGCAAGGATCTATGGAATGTTCATAATAGATGTATTTGCACAATGCGTATCGTTCCATTACTTGGACGCACATTATCTCTGAAGCTATGTCCGAGACAACGAGCACCAAACAATGTCAGGGCTGAATGGAAGACGAGGTTGAAGATGCCAGCGATTACGAAATCTTCGTCTACATGGCACGTGTCCAATAAAGCTGAGGCTAGGTCATAGAGGTCCTGGGGGGGGGAAGGGGGGCGTTAGTAAGGTATTCGTAGTTTCGCAATAACAGGTCTCTTACTGCAAAGGTGCCGATTCGTGCGTCTGGCGAGTCAAGAGAGTTTCAGGTAAGTAAGGTAGCGATGGATCTCGGGTACGAAGTAGAGGTAAGAAGCTTTCAGCTTCGCAGATGCGGCTGTAGCCTTGCATTGTGGGGTTGAGTGGCTAGGGGACTTCTCTACTACACCTACTAAACGAGCGCAAAATCGAACATTCTTGATTGGCGTCTGAGATGATGGCGAATCAAAAAGTGTCGTGCTCAAGTCCAGGAAAGGCGATTTAAGATAATGGTTTGATCACGTGATAGTCGGTGGTTCCAAATACGACCACACTAAATTTTCCGTCCTGATATTTGAAGCTGAAGGACCGCTATTTTGATCGTACCGCAGTATCTGGTGGAATGGAGCGCTGTCTAGAATGGCGCCCTACCAAGCAAAACACGCTGCTTGTACTATGATCAACACGCTGAAATCGATAGACTGTGAAAACCAAGGCGAACACCTTGAAGACCAGCCACAGGGAATTGCTAAGGCCCGTGCGGATCAGGCCAGTCATGGTCAGGAGAGTAGCAAGGCAAAATGACGCGGAACGGCCAATTACTCGTGCGTTCCAAGTGACAGAAATGGCTCGACTCGACACTCGTATGCGAACGGGGAGGCCTGCCACTGGGTAACAGCTGAAGAAAAGAATCGAAATTGCAGATGTTGAATCCCTTACAACCATCTTGCGATGGAGAAGTACTACAAGACTCGAGGTGTTTCCGTGTGTAGAACATTGTCGGGCTACTAGACGATTTGGTCGGTTTTAAAGGCCCCAGCTTCCCAGCACAAACACCAACGATTATCATTGTACCGTCCTCGTGGTTTTAGACAGTACGTCAAATCGGAGGCTTGATCTCGTGGATCATCTCAGTAGAGATCCCTATTGAGCAATATGCCTCATCGTGCTGAGGAATGACTTCTGAATACAGGCTGCAAAGCCAGAAGTAGGCAAGTTTTCACAGGCTCTGAAAGGATGACATGGAGAAAAGGCGGGGAAAAACATAGCAAAATTTTACCTGCTCTTATGTTTTTAAAGCCCAGCAACCAATAGCTTGGACCTTGATCATCAATTCCGGCCAGTATGATGCAGGCGTCAGTTTCATGAGGATGATACATGTCGGTATGATGTAGCTTGCGCTGCTTAGTATGTGGCCTCGAGGCGATTGTGGCGATGTCCTTGCTCATCTCTCCGAACGCCGGGTCTTATAGGCAGATATTCGTGATACTGCTTTCATCATTGTGTCCACTGTGCATTTTGCTACATACGCAGATTAGATGATAGACGACAACTAACCGTTCATTGTAACATGGCCAATTCTCACTGTCAGTATTGTCGAAGTAGCCCATCTTCACGTCCTGGAAGGTCTGCGCACACATTCAGGAAACCAGGAAGTTGTTTCACCATAGAGTTGCCAGTATGAGTACTCCTGCAAGTCGGACTGAAGGTCCTAGCAACCATTCGGATTCTTGCAATCGAAGTGTCTAAATTTAAGATGTTAAGATTAAGTTGCTGCAACCCTATCTAGTGAGTGGATGAGGATTGAGGATTGATGTGCGAAGAACTGCGTTGTGAGCAACCGTGGATGAAGAATCTATCCGAAAAGATCTTGATTTTACACATGTGGCAGCATACACACATGAATGATATCTTGCTCACTGTACTTTTCGCCGGTACAGGGCGAGAATCTGTCCGCCGTGATTGGAATCTACCGACCGCTTTAGGCCTAGAACAGCCAAGTCGGCGCTAAGAGACAGGGGGCCGGCGGCTGATTTCGACTGGCGCTGCCTCGTCCTGTCTCTCCCTGAATTTATTTTTCTTCCTCTCAACCAGTACGCTCTTTGGATTGCACCCTCACACTCCTTCTTGCGTTCCATCCCAGTCGTGATTATTTTATTCTTTCCGCTATCATATTTGTAATAGTCAATGCAGCAGCCTGCATAGCTTATCCTATTTCCACTGCTCATAGCTCGCTCAAGCTCCTTACAGAGAGCCCACCCCTTTGTTTATTTGTGCAGCAATACACGCCCATCCGGCATTCCAAGCCACCGAACCTGCAAGCGGCCGATCCAGCTTCATGACATGAGCTCGGGTAGTGCTAAGATCAGCTTAGTTCGAAGACTCGTGGAAAGAGCTTGCCGACTTTAGCCTGTTGGTTGGTATCTTATATCAGACTTAATCCTTCCACAATTCCAACCACAGGGTAAGCTGTTCATGACACGCATTTACAATCTATCCCTTCAGACTTCATCAACTGACTGAGATTTCTCCATGTAGTAAATTAATATTCCCATCTTCGACCCATTGTACCATAGTACTACTTGCAGTCTTTCGCCCACATATCATCTAATATTACCCACCTAAACCTTTTGTCCGAGTTGTCCAGCCGGACAAAATTTTCCGGCACTACGGCTGCCGCAGCATCGAATTTGCAAGACAACTTTGCCCTGCCACCGCGTCTGCTCGGGATGCAGTCTCAAGAGTCGAGCTTCAATAGTTCTTCCATTGGGCCCGCAGGAAGGTTCTCAAACTCATTCGCGAAGACGAATAGCAACATGAACGATCATACGGGCTTCTCTCATGGCGCTTACGCATCGAATCAACACCCGATTGGAGGTTATGGTGAGAGGCATCCTAGGCGAGCCAACCTGGCCTCTATCAACACTCCTGCGTACGGACAATCAGCTACTCAGAATGCCAACGATATGACTGCGCCTGGTACTGGATTCGACATGAACTTCTTACCGTCGCAATTGCTTCTGGGAAGTCCCTTCCAAGCCGGCACACCGTCGGCCTTTGCTTCACCGCAATTTGCCAACTTTGGCGCCTTTCCAGCACAAAACTCTGCTGCTCATCAGCAGAATCAGCACGTTGGTACCCCAACGCAAAGTCAGCACACCGGTCTTTCACCGCAAATGTATCAAAGTATGATCTCACCTTCAGCTTTTGGAGCTCAAAACTTCCTGGGCGGTCCAATTTCGCCCACGGGCAGTTTTGGGAATCAGATGTATGTAGGGCCGGCAGCACAGATGCACATGGGGGGTGCTGTCAATTCCAGCAGCAGGACTGTTTATTTGGGCAATATTCCCCCAGAGACATCAGCTGAAGAGATCCTTGGTCATGTGAGAAGTGGACAGATTGAGTCTGTCCGACTTCTACCTGACAAGAACTGTGCTTTTATTTCATTCTTGGACAGTAGCTCCGCTACCCATTTCCATTCTGACGCGATCTTGAAGAAGTTGGCTATCCGCGGGCAAGACATCAAAGTAGGTTGGGGAAAGCCAGCTCAAGTACCTACTTCGGTTTCTCTTGCGGTGCAGCAATCTGGCGCGTCACGGAATGTATATCTAGGAAACCTTCCAGATACCGTGACGGAGGTGGAGCTGCGGGAAGACTTGGGCAAATTTGGACCTATTGACACGGTCAAGATCGTTCGAGAGAAAGCGATCGGCTTTGTTCATTTCCTATCTATAGGTAACGCTATTAAAGCTGTTTCGCAATTGCCCCAGGAACCCAAGTGGCAAGCTCCTCGCCGGGTCTACTACGGCAAAGACAGATGCGCCTATGTCTCCAAAACCCAACAACAGAATGCTGCTCAGTACCTCGGAATTGCGCCGGGATATGCACACGTACTCAATGGTGCTGACAAAGACCTTATTTCGAACGCATTAGCTCAACAATCCGTGGCAGCGGCCGCCGTGGCGACGACTGCCGGAGGTGTGAGCAATCTTGGAAACAGAACCGTATATCTTGGCAACATTCACCCGGAGACGACGATTGAAGAGATCTGCAATGTTGTCCGCGGCGGGCTGCTGCATCACATTCGTTATATACCGGATAAGCACATCTGCTTCGTCACATTTATCGACCCTACATCGGCCGCGTCCTTTTACGCTTTGAGTAACTTGCAGGGTCTCATGATCCACAATCGAAGGTTGAAGATTGGCTGGGGTAAACATTCCGGCGCGTTGCCACCTGCAATTGCCTTGGCAGTCAGCGGTGGAGCTTCGCGCAACGTCTACATTGGAAATCTGGATGAGTCTCGGTCCGAAGAGCGGCTGCGGCAGGACTTTTCCGAGTATGGAGAGATCGAGCTTGTGAATGCACTGAGAGAAAAGAGCTGTGCTTTCGTCAATTTCACCAACATTGCCAATGCGATCAAAGCTATCGAAGCTATTAGGGGTCGCGACGAGTACCAACGGTTCAAAGTCAACTTCGGTAAAGATCGGTGCGGAAATGCTCCACGCCAGAATACGCACAACCAACAACATAGTATGCATCGTGATATGACTCAATCTCCGATGAATGGCAACCTTCAACAACCTCCACAAAGCCACAACAGCTCATCAGTCAGCCCCACTAGGCATCTTCTTTCCCCTCCACCAGGCTCAACCGCGTCCTCATCTCAGACCGGCTTCCATATGCAGCAACAGGCTCCCACGCCATCGACAATCCTGAACGCCGGCAACAACAACCCCTTGACTATGTTTTTGAATCAGGTTTCCATCCAACAAGCCCAAGCCGACCAAGAAGCCCAGCAACAACATCAAACTGACCCATATTCTGTTGCAGCCCTCCAGCAACAGCAGCAAATACTCTTAGCAAACCAGCAAGCTGCTTTGTATGGCAGCACTTCCGCAGATCTACTAAACGGCTCTATGGCGGAGCAGCCCCAGCAACAGCAGAACCACATCAATGGCTTTCCCCAAGGCTTGAGCGGTATATCCAACAACTCAGTGGCCTCCACAGTTGGCGGCCTGTTGGCCCCAAGGTCACAACACGCCAGGGCAGTGAGTTTACCCGCCTTCTCGCAGGAGGCATTTGGGAGTGCGAATGGCACTTCTGGGCAACAGCAGTCACATCATCAGCGTCAAAGCTCGAATTTGGGGCTGCCGCAACCCAGTCATCGCCAACAGCAAAGCAGCTTCTCAGGACTGAGTGGTTTTGGCGGGTTCGGGAATGTACAGTGGGGCTTGCCAGGATGGGCTGAGGAGGTCGGGGACGTGAAGTAAGCAAGACCAAAGACCACGTGAATTGGAGAAGCAACTTGTACGCTCTCGGGCTGGTTCACTTATCTGGATTCCACAGGCGCTCTGGATTGACCGTGTTTGCTTGTGACGCTACTAATACTGTACAACTAATAATCCGGGCTGGCGAGCTTCGTTACTTCATTTCTCTATTTGTGTTATTCGGAGTCATGTACGTTACTTACCATAATCAGCTGGTGCATAGCCATCGGAAAGAAGGGCGAGGGCGATGGCGGGCAAGGGGAAGCAGCTTCTCAGGATCAGAGAGCTCGGGCGATAGCCTGGGGGCAGGATCATGGCTTGGTTGTAGAATGCAGAAGGTTAGATAGGTTGCGAAGTGAAGACGCAACTGCAGAGGTTCGAGTGTTGTGCTCAGGCAGTCGTGTGCCCGTGACCAGGCCGTACTTTCACTTCTTACTTCCCATCCCTTGCCTAGATGGCATTTCCTGCATAAGGATAGATGCTGACATACCGGCCCTGCCAAATCGCACTAGCATCCGAGCAGCTATAGAGAATGTGACCTCTTCTGTCTGAGCGACAGTATCTTCGCATATTGCTATGCTATAGTAGCTGTACCAGTGCATTTTCTGAAATGTCAAAGAGCATTGCAGACACCGTAGCCGTCATACGCATCATATACATGTACTTTAGAGTACTTTGCTGAATAGAGAAGAATGTTGAATTGCTGATTTGTCCAGACATTGTTGACACGGTCACGTGCAAGCCACTCTTCCGACTACTTCAAATTTCGCGAAGCGCATTTCAACTCTGCCCACCTGCATCGTGAGATCTGTCGCCTGTTGCAGCTGTTAATTAGCTGGCAATTTCCTTTGTAAGATGTACTATTGAGCATACGACCATCCCAATACAATCTCGACCCATCGGTGCTGGCATCCAAGTGATTTACTAATTGTGATAATGTGCGACAAGGCCCACAATTGACCACTTTGAATCACTACCCGTCTGTTACAGGAGTCATGCCATTCACCGGAAGGACATTCATTCGGTGAGAGTATGTTACAAGTGAGTTAGTGGAAGTCATTGGGATGTGAACAAGGCTTCATCAGGCGGCATGGCGAAGGACCCTACTTGAGGAGCTCAGCACACCCCAGAAACATACTCTTCCTACTCCATACTATATCCGGACTTGTAGAATGGTACATGATCTGTCTAGATGCTCTAATAGAAGGGGGTTGCAGCGTCTACTTATGCTTGCTCAGATAAATTCTGTTCATCATTAAATCGTTCAAAATCTTATTACTCCCCTCTGCGTCTTTAGAAGCAGCACCTATTTGTAGTTTCGCGTATATTACTTTTGGAATATGCACGCCAATACGCCCATACTTGATTATTACGCGTTTCCTATAATGATGTCGTCGGGGACTGAAGAGGAACGCGCTATAGGAGCTGGTCGTCTGGTAGCAAAACACCTTCTTCCATAATCTTTCGTGGCATTATCCAAACCAGCTCAGCCTTTGCATGCAGACACAAAAGGCGCTGTTTCCCTTGTTTATGCTGTCCTAGTCACCATTATAGCCCGTACATCGAAAGACTTGACAGCGAACACACGGAATCCAGCGATCACTCAAGCCTTGCCACTTGAGAGTGCTCGCAGCAACATCATTGCCTCGAAGACGACGTCATTCTATAGCTGGCCCTCTCGGAGCTAGAAGCACAGAATTCCAGCTAGTTCAAGAAATCCACACACTAAAGGCATCGAAAAAATGGCCGTCAACCCTCCGCTGGTCGTCTAAATTCTTTCGCCAACATTATTTGTCCACTGACAGCTTAACATCGACGGCAACCTCTTCTCTCTTAAATCGGCGTACCTTTGATCATTCGACCTACGGCACTCGAAGTACGATGACTTACACCATCCGTATGTGGGTTGACGGCATGTGTTATACTCCAGCCAACGGGGAGTCCGTAGGCGTAGCTGCAGCGACCGTTGAACATCGAAACTCTGGGGTTATTGATACTTTCACCGCTATCCTCCCCATGCCAGCTTTTGCAACGAACTCACGGGCTGACCTGATGGCGATAATCCTGGCTCTCGAACAGGCGAAACGAAGGGCAGAAACGCAACAATTCTTAGAAGAGCCCATGCGCGTCACCATTTACACGACTTCCGCCTACGCTTACCGTGTCATGACTAGCTGGATCGCGGCGCACATCGATCGGGACTGTAGGGAGGACATCCGCGAATACAGTAGCGCTCAAGGAGGTAGTGGCAACCGGGATCTCACTGAGGATGCTGTCAACCTCCAGACTCGAATTGAATATTGTGGTACCGTGGACTACGAGGTGATTGAGGAGTGGCAGAACCAGAATGCGCGTGATGCGGTAGACTGGGCTTTGGATGCTTATGTCAATGGGCATTACTGATTGGGCTCGTTGCACAAGAAGTGGATGCGTGATCGGATTGGGTACATTATAGGAGGAAGCACGAAGGTGAGTCACCGTAATAGTCCTCCAGCGAATGTTTGCTGATTTTGTCGACATCCAGGCTGGGAGACAATCTGCTGGACAGGCCTCAACCTACTTCGACTTCCTCAAGCTTGAACAGCTATTGTATGACTCACATCCAATTCGTTACACCACCTTCACTATACTGATACTCTCTTCAGTTTGTTCAGTGTGCTCGATCCAGATCGACCTCACCCAATCTTCTGTTGCGACTTCCTCAAGCTTTCGTATGACCTCCCGCCCCACAATTACACCATCTATACAATACTGATCCTCTCTTCAGTTTCACTTATGGTCGACTCAGATTGACCTGACGCCCATATCCTGCTGCAAGTTCACCTACTCTCTCTCTGTCTCTAGCAGAATACTTTAAATGAAGCATTGTCCTCAGTCCTCCATCATCATAGACCCACTGAGCTTGTGAATGTGAGACCTTTACTGTCCCTGCAGTCGAGAAGGCCTACAAGCCGGAAGGAGAGGGATTCAGCACACCAGTCTGCCAGGCCGACCCTACCGTTACATACTCAACCTTCTGCCGCTTCCCCTCTCACCCACCCAAATAATGCCCCCATGGTCCCGCACTCAGGCATGTCACATCTTGTGGAAAACATGGCTGACACAAATGAGACGCCGGTCCAGCAACCCAAGCGACGTGATCTTAGCTCATGGACGCTCATTCGACATTCTACCCCACCAATCTCTCATATGGTCTATCCTTCAGCTTATTTATATATCACATAAATCCTCTACTATCTCGGTGCAGGTACGTTCTTCAGTGCAATCAGCAGCCTCGACCTTCGATTGTGATGCAGTGATACAATCGTCCCTCTTGAAGCTATGCTTCGATATTATACTTTATGGACCTCACCACCGACCTCACAATTACCCCGGTCGTACAGTACACTGTTTCTTCATAGCGAATACTCAATGTAACTACAGGACATGTCTACGCTTGCTGAGTAACAGCAATTCTTCTAGCTAATGCACCATGCTCAGATTACTAGAGCACCCTCACGGCTAATACCATCTGACTTCTATCGCTTGAGACACCTGTTTTGCTCAAGCTCGAAGTCTCGGATTGCATGACCCTTAATGATAGCCTCACTTCATGTATCATTAATGAGCTCTCGACATGGTTCAGAAGAGTCAAGCTTAGAATTCATCATGCAGAGACCTTGTTGGCGACTCTCATAAAGCGTTGGGTGGCGTTTTGCTTTGTCCTTTCTCTCACAATAGCAGACAAGGAGGCTTATCAAATACATACAATGTTACACATCATGCTGCATACAAGTGACAACCTTCAGAGGTCCTTGCCCAGATAGTGTGACGACAAATATGTGGGTCTTGCTTATGTAGGCGCCGCGTGCCTATGTAATCAAGAGGCTAGATTTCTGGACACACACACCAGCTTCCAAAATTTCTATTTTCAGAACAGGTTGATCTTCATCTAGCAACTCCAACAGCACAGCTTGACTTCTGTTTAGCAGTTCAAGCGCTTTCCTTACCACCTTCATAGACAGAGCCTCGTACAGCTATCGACACTAGAAAGGGTACATCAGCCCATATATCTATATGAAATCCCAGACACCACCGAAACTACATCCATCCACCACAACCTCCTGTCACGCTTTGACGTCTTTCGCACACCAAACTAACCTCCTTACATACACACCGACTTGAGGAACAATACCGACAAGATGCATCCTCACGAAAACGAGCCGACGCAAGCGAGGGACGAGGCCGTGGAGTCCTCCGACCACAATCTCTTGTCAATCTTCGGCGTCTTTCGCCATAAAGTCAACCTCCTTGTATATATACCGAATGGAGACAGAACGTCGAAAAAAGAGTGTGTGTGGTTGATATTCGAAGGAATGAACGTGTGATGGCAAGGAGTCCCATGCTCGCGTGGTGATGAGGGCTGGATATTATTTTGCGGCAGAAAAAGCTCGCATGCCAGTCACGGATTCCGTTACGAGATTGCAGACGAGTACTCAGACTTCGAGGACTAATTTGTTCGGATTGAATGGGAATCCTTGAGGCACTGAGCCGCATCTTGAGTGGCGTTGAGAACACACCGACTCGAGACAGAACATCGACGAAAGAGAGAATGTGGTTAACATTCGAAGGAATAAACCTTTGGTGGCAGGAAGTCCAATGCCCGCGTGGTGATCAGGGCTGGATATTGTATCGCAGCAGAGGAAGCTCGCTTGCCAGCCATAGATTTTTTGGAAAAAGTCGCAGACGAGCACTCAGACTCCAAGGACTGCTTTGTTTGGATTAAAAGGATCCTCACGACATCCAGCACCGTGTTGATCGGCTCTGAGAGCCTGATCGGAGACCCGCACGACATACTCATCATAAGGGCCGGATATTATTTAGCGGCAGAATAAGCTCGCATGCCAGCCATGAATTTTCTTACGAAATCGCAGACGAGTACTCAGAGTTCAAGGACTACTTGTTCGGATACAATGCGATGCTCGAGGCACCGAGAATCCAACTCGACTGGCCCTGGAAGCTCGGAAAGGACCAAGACAACATTGCCTCGCTCAATCAGATGATCCGCTGACGGATCCCCGTCTTAACCTTTCAAGCAAGCTTGGACGTCTGCTGGAGCGAACAAACAGACAAGCCAGAGCTAACAAGAGCAGAACAGGCTGTATCTCGGATCTAGATGGCTTAGACTAACGAGACTGACAACGTTAAGGCGTGAAGTCGTGGCTCTTATGGGGGCTATCAGCCTATGACGGATAGACTGGATCGAATCCACCTGGCATCCGATCTCACAACAGCAGCGAGGTTGACGTAAGGGAAGATGAAGCTTGTCTTTAACTTGCAATAGATAGGACCGCCTCTTCCAGCGCCACTGGCTCGCTGTTTAAGAGATCCTGCTCTTCTCTCGATTTCAGACAGACACAGCTCGACATCCTGGAGAACTGGGCCCAGATCTTGCTTTCCTGGCTCGTGTGCCACATCACTAGCTCGTCGTTAGAGAGATCCTATTCTTCTCGCAATTCCAGACCCAACTCGACATCCTGGAAGACTGGGCCCAGATCCTACACCTCTGGCTCGTATGCCGCATGGGCAGCGGTATGAAAGCTCTGCTTCGGGACAGAGATATACTGTATACTCACGCCATTCACCACCACCATACTCAATAGCTACACACTTGAAGTCCTGCCAATGCGGCTGCGGGTCCTAGCAATGGGGTCGCCGAATGTGCCACTTTAAAGACTGATGGTGGAGTCTCTCAAGCTCCGAAACAAGTCATTTTGGTCCAGAGCCATGCCAGGCTTCATAGCTACTCACTTCGAGTCCCGCCAATCTGGTTGCTGATTCTACCAATGGGGTCGCTGAATGGACCACTCTGAAAGACTGATGGTGGAGCATTTCAAGCTCAGAAACGAGTCAGTTTGGTCCAGAGCCACGTCAGGCTTTATAGCTACGCACCTGGAGTCCTGCCAATGCGGCTGCTGGTTCCGTAGATAGGCTCGCCGAATGTGCCGCTCTGGAGAGATGATACTGGAGTCTCTCAAGCTTCGGAATCCTCGAGTCAGATTGGCCAGAGCTACGCCAGCAAGAACCTCTTAGCGAAACGCAAATGTCCCATGCCCTTCTCCTCTTGCTGTGAAGGGCAATGAGCCTCACAGGGACAACAATGGGGATGTTCTTGAATTTAATTATCCTTTGGAAATGCGCGGATGCTATCGGGTTGAACACCTTCACCACTGCAGCTGCCATTCGGATCAACTCCAATCGGGGCAACCTCGAAGCGACGTCGTTCACCCGCAGGAAAGGTTCATATCCGTGAATTGTCCATGGTGTCGAAGCCGACTTGGCGTGGTAGAGCTGTATGGGCAGCATTTGCCAGAAAAGAAAGAAAAGCCTATCAAAGACAAAGATGGTAAAACGATCGTGACACTTTATCTTGGTGGAGTCATTCTCGCTGGCGAACACCTGGACGAACGAAAGAGGTCTTGGGAGAACACTTATCCTCGTGAAGCAAAAGTTCGAAGAACAAAGGCTCAACGTCTCTCCACGTACCCAGACCAGGAGAAGAGAAGACCCCGATCGGAGACCAAGGTTTTGCTATCGAGGCCGTGCGAGCGACCGGCGTTTCAGTGATCTCCCTGACTCTGACGAAAGACCAGACAGCGACAGCAGGGAAACGTATTGCCGCAGAAGACTTGTTCGTCATAACCAAAATCTTATGTCGTGATTATCGAGAGCTGCTCGTACTCAAGATGTCATAGGACATAATTGTAGCTATGGATCAAGAGATCCTTTCTCTGTGGAGCCAGTCTCCCTGGCGAATACACGGACGAACGAGAGGTCTAGAAAAAACACCCATCTTCGTGATGCAAACGCTCGAAGAATAAAGGCTCAACCTCTCCACGTACCTAAACCAGAAGAAGAGAAGACACATGTCAGAGATCGAAATGGTAAGCAGATCAAGACATTTTCTCTCGGTGGAGTCAGTCTCCTTGTCGAACACATGGACGAACGAGAGGTCTGGGGAAAACACACATCTTCGTGAAGCAAACGCTCGAAGAATAGAGGCTCAAGCTCTACAGGTACTTGAACAATACCCTCGCGAACATCTTCGCGAAGCAGATGGCTTCGTACAGACAGCATCGCTACGCTCGCAGACTTGACCTTCCCAGAGAGCGAACGAATGAGGTACAGGAAGGATAATTATCCTCGTGAAGCAACTTCTCGAAGAGGCTCAATGTCTCCACTTACCGATCCAATTCATGATGAACGTTTTCGCGGAGCAGATTGCTTCGTACACACACACACCATTATGGCTACTCGAACTTCCCGGAGAAGAACATACAAGAGCGAAACACGTATAAGAGTCACGACACCTTTTCCATCACAGTCCTGCTTCTGGAGAAGCACACTGCAAGAAGGACGAAGAGGAACATCAATGACCAACTCATCGAAAGAGCACCGAATCTACGCTCGGAAGCCACGCCACGATGGAGGAATCGGAGCGTTAGATGATTGTGGAAAGCGACGAGCATGGCTTATCAACGCCACTGCTACGCTCGTGGTCTCGATCTTCCCTAAGAGCGATCGTTCGAGCGAATGACGTCCAAGAGTCAAGATGCCTCATGCTCCTGCTTCCGGGGAAGCCCAATGCAAGAAGGATGAAGAGATCCATCAATGACCAACTTACCGAGAGAGCACCAAATCTACCTCCGGGAGCCACGCCACGATGTAGGAACCAGCGTTATATGATCGTCAAATGCGACGAGCAGAGCCTACCGACGGGAGATGCAACCGGCCATTAGTGCAAGAGGAGATTCCACAAAGAAGCTTGCCACTCACCGAAAGAGCACCAAACCTTGCCTCGGCAATCACGCCACGATGGAGTAATCAGCGTTATATGATCGTGAAATGCGACGAACACGGTTTACCGATGCCACCGACTGGACATTCAACCGGCTTGAGTGCAATAGCAGATTCCACTTTAGGAGCTTTGCCATTGAAGTTCGATCTCCAGTGGCAGAGTCATGGCGGAATCCGCGAAGTCAAGGATCCGGACACTGCTCCACAAGAAACATCAGCAAGCTTTGCACTTCCTCCACGATTTAATCTATGTATCAAAGTAAGATGTCAGTGGATCGCCCGATAAAACAGAGTGAGCCATCTTCTCGGGTGTGAAACTCCAGAGCATGTGGTTTCATCGCAAAATACACCGGGGTATGGAATCAAACAGCCACGCACCGTGTTCTCTTCACCACGTCGACCATGTCCCGCCACGATATCATCTGACAGCTGACAGCGTCGATTCGCTCCGTCTAGCCCTCGGCGCAACTCTGCATATATCAAACTTACCTGAAAGCCTCCTCCTCTACCCATCCTTCTCCAAGCTCTTGGCGAGTTCTTCTCTTACCTGTGGCAGCGACGCCCGCATCTTCCAGAGCCCTGGCTTCGAATGCAATCCAGCAATGCAGTATCCGTACCAGAGATTTTATTAGCAAGAGCATCATCGACGATGTTAGGGGAGGATGGAAGACGTACATATAGGAGTCAAGACATCTTCTCCATCATGCTTCGCTATCCCCGTAACAGAAAGCCACGATGCCCACCTCCCGTGCGCGATGGCCACTTTGACACGAAGAGGGTCGTCCCTGATCAGCTTACCCCTCGAAACCCACTGGTAGACACCCGAAGCCTTCAACGATACGCCCGTTCTGACGTTGTCGACATGCGGCCCGTATACTTTATACACACACGACACCCTCAACTTTTCAGGCTGGGGAACGCTTCACCACTCCTTCTCTCAGCGCCACCCTGAGCCGCTACTTGGCGCTACACCACCTACTCAGCAACATCTGACCGTATCTCCGTATAGTGCGGGTCTTTCGCTGGTTCTCATCAGCCCGCCACTCTTGCATGAACGGGATGGGTCGCTTACGAGGTCAACGCATGGCGGTCCTCGGAGAGAAAGTTGCGGAGCTGCAGGAGCTGAACTACTATCACTGCACAGTTTTTACTGATCCACACCGTGGCATGCCTCTCACCGATATAGAGCATTCCCCTAGGCGGTCCACTTCCCCGGCTTCAAGCACCCTTCCAAATTCCACCACTCCAAGAGTATACCCTGTCGATGTGGTGAGTGTTATAGTATTGGTAGCAAGCTTCCAGCATATCGGACTCAAGGAGCATATCAAGCCTGCCGATACCTGCATACAACAGTATAAGAACCTTGTGACAAGGTCGGGATGGTCATGCTTGATGCGACCTTAACCAGAGCTGACGGAGCCACGTCCCGGGGACACGGTCTATCTTCGTTCATAATATCTCACGACCATCACAGGTTCTTGATGGACTTCCCACGTGGGTATGTAGATTGTTCGAGGAATCAGTTCAGCGTGGCATATACCCATGGGATTCACATGCTCGTCGTCCCCTCTGGGTTGTGCAAGCCATGTGGCTCAGATAGGAGGATGTCGTAGCGTCTTGACGAGCTGAAAGCCTCCATCAAGGCGGGCACTGAGAATCACGATGCTCGAGAGCGGAACTTGGATGGATCCTATCCTTGGCAAAGGATATCCGTTGACCTAGATTTGTTGCAAGTGATGGCATATACCCACGGAATTCACATGCTCGTCTTTTCCCCCGGATTGTGCAAGCCGTGTTACCCAGACAGGGGAATGTCTCAGCGTCTCGACGAGCCGAGCTTCCGTCAAGGCTGGCACCGAGCATAACGGTGCCCGAGAGTGGGACTTGAGATAAGTTGTATGCTCGCTAGATAAGGCAATAATCTTCGTTGACCTGGGTTTGTCGCAAGCTCAAATCTCGATTGCAGGAGTAAGAGCAACATATCGCCCATTCGACACTTGCAGCGACAGGAGCGGGGAGAATGTCCCAGCGTCTCGACGAGCTCGAAGCTTCCATCAAGGCTGACTGAGCATAACGATGCCCGAGGGCGAACCTTGCCAACGCCATATACTAGCCATGTGAGGGAAAGTATATTCTTCGACATGAATTTGTCGCTAGCTCCTTTACCGACTGTGAGGGCAAGAGCAACATATCTCCCATTCAATCCTTGCAACCACCGAAGCGGGGAGAATGTCCCAGCGCCTCGACGAGCTAGACGCTTCTATCAAGGCTGGCACCGAGCATGACGATGCCCGAGAGCGGGACTTGAGATATGTTGTATGCTAGCTATCCGAGGGAAAATATGTTCGTGAACCTGTCATGCTCATTTACCCAACATGGAGGCCAGAGAGCATATCGCCCATCCGACACTTGCAGCGACAGGAGCGAGAGGCAAGAAAGAGATTATCGGAAAAGCAACAAGGAAAAATTCGCAGCAAGGAACGGATCGCGAAGCTTTACCTGAACGGTTGGTATGGGCACCCCTGCTTTGCGAATGCTCTGGAGAAAGATCTCATGCACGAACAACGACTTGAGACACGTATGGATGGGAATGCTAGGGGACGGGCTAGGGTGGTATGCGTAATGGTAGATTCAATACACAATGAAGGGTTCGAAAGATAGCATATAAGCCGAAATAAGTAAATCGAAGATCTATCGACTTATGCAAAGGTGGAAAGCGAAAGCAGGGAAGTTAAATTGTATATTGAGAAAGAATGCGATGAATCCTAAAAGTCATTCGAGATCAAAACGAGAGAGGCGCCACGGGTCCGAAGACCAAGCCTGGCATGCCAGCGTGCTTCAAAGACACGGACCTTGAAGCCAAATGAAACGCAGTATCTGGAAACCCGGTGGCAATGAAGTACATACCGCCTCCAGATGTCCCTGAAACACCTACCTGAGTAGCTGAGACAAGCTTCCGGATCTAATGCGTATGATCGGAACAGCCGCTTTCTCTGGAGGCGATCTGTCTGCGATCGCTCTCTTGTTCGGGCTAGTCAAGATGTGTCAACGTCATGACGAGCTGGAAGCCTCCATCAAGGCTGGCACTGAGAATGACAATGCCGAGGACGAAACTTGGATACGATGTATGAGCGCTAGATGAGGGAAAGCATATCCGTAGCAGCGTGCTCATGCTTGAGGATAGGTCCGCACGTCCATCCTCCCCCTTCGAAGAGCTTCTGAAACTCTTCATACCTCATTCAGAAGACCACAATCATGACTTGGGTAGCTCATTTACCCATTATCGGGGCAAGAGCAGAACATCGCCCATTCAACACTGGCAGCGAGGAAAGCGAGTGTTACGAAGACGATCGCGTTGAAGCCATAGGGAGATTGTGCAACAAGAGGCGCGCTGCGAAACTCTACTTCATCCGTGGAGTGGCAGACAATCGAAGCTTTCAACGTCCTTTGCTGATGACGTACCCTAGCCAGATAAGGTATAGACGATTGGACAGAAGAAGCAGCTGCATCGTGACGACACAGACTGACCGTTGATCGGTCTGAGACGGTGGATGCCGGATGCGAAGACTGTGGAGAATGCCCTTGAACGACCTATCCCTGTTTTCGTGCAATCTCTAAGCGTCTCGACGAGCTGGATCTGAAGATGAAAATGCCGAGAGCGGATCTTGATACGGGCATACGCAAGCCAAACAGTGCAGTACCGCCTCTCCGATTCATCCATCCCGAAAAGAAACCTGCAGGGACGAATGCCGGACCACTGGTGGAGCTGTTCATGCTTCAGCTTTCGAGAGTTGGTACATTTCAACGTTAGCAGAGGCAGCTGAGAAGCGACTTGTTATTCGGCAGAGAACGCTCTGGAACACGGCGAAGCCTATGCGGGAAGAGACTCGGAGAGCTCGAAGATGATGAAAATGAAACCACCATCTCCGCCTAGCAGTATCTGTTCCCAAAACAAACATGGTGGCCAATTCGGAACCTCCCAACCTGAGAGCACACTACTCCAGGCCCAAGATTTGCCGCGGGGTAAGTGAAAGCACCAACCGTACGCCCCTGCTCCAAGGGGAGCAAAGAGTGAAGAGAATGTTGACCACCCGTGGGAAGACCAGAAAGTCTAGTGGTAAGGACGCTTTGCGAAGCTTTACCTGATTGATGCGGTGGTAGCTTGCAGACAATCCGTTGGTGGATACTGAGAACCTTTACTTTCACAACAAGCGCCATTGTCGATAAAGGGTACGAACACGAGGCTCTTGCATTGCATCGCTCATAGCTGGCGGTTACAATGGAGGTTCTTGTTGCGAGCGAGAAGGCAAGCAAGGAGCCTTCGCCTAGAGCGTGACTTGAGGGATTGGATGCAGCGATGGGTGATGGCGAGTAGTTGAGGGCGATGCTGCGGTCTCGAAAGGATTTTGTGAAGGGCTTGTTGGAGCGGTCAGAAGCGCCGCTTTGGAGTGGCTGTAGCGGTGGGCGACAAGCAAGGGATGGACTCTGATGGGCTGGAGGACGAGGAAATCTATAGATGGAACGAAGATCCTTTGGTATACAGCCGATTAAAGAATACGCATCCTTAAATCTTTTCAACGACAGATCGGATTAGTATTCCATGCAGCAGGCCGTTGTGTGAAAAGGCTTCATATGCAGCTGCGACGATGCTGTTAGCAGTCACTATGATGCATGAAAGGAATCATAAAAAAGAATACCTTAGTACCTGCGGATTGCCGGTTAACAATCTTCCAATTTGGATTACAAGCACCGTTGGTTTGTCCGCTTTCAGGTGCTTTGTATAATCAAGACTCCCGCAAAACCTTGATATGATTATAATCTGGAGAACTCTTATACCGTGGGAATCTTCAAGGTCGAAGAGCTCCAATCCCTCTAGGCACACATAACACCATCCTATCTGCGGCTTTCTACTTGTTGACGGTAGCCAGCTGAATCGAGACTCCTCGTAAAAAACCCCTTCCCAGAAGGCGATCTGTACTGACCAGCCGTTTCTCAGCAGTTAGGATGGCACTCTTCACACACGATGCACTCGACGAGACCATAGCCTTCCTGGACACGGCATTGGAGATGCGCGAAGATATGGGCGCCGTGGTGACACCGTACCGGCATATGCAAAGCACCAAGAGGATCGTTCTCGGCAAGATCAGACAGCTGTGTCTGCAGATGGTATTCGCTGCTGTCCATTCGCAGCCGACGGAGATGCAGGTCATGCAGTGGCTGCAACGAATGATGGCTATCAAAGTCCAGCTCGCGTCTGCATTCGAAGTGTTTGTTGATGTCGATTGGACTATGTTTGAGCGAGCTGTGACTGCTGGATTTCGTTTCTTGGAGGGCCGAAGCGCGGGCTAGGCGGGTATTGTCGATATGTAAAGGGTGAGTGCGGAGGTAATGGGATGGAGGGTCCATGCTGTTCACACTCGAACGCTACGATGCTGAGTAATGCAACGGCTGTCTGTATTACAATTTCAGCGATGTCAATCACGCCTGAATAGCACCATCTTGTACGTCGTCTTTGTATGCTTGTGAAGACTTGTTGCATGCGCCCAGAGCTGGCTCAGACTTCAGGCTACGCTGCTCATGAGCGTAGTCCTTTTCGTACCTTAGGAAAAAGATCGCGATTGCACCCTCGAGATAACCATTAATCAAAACTGGCTCGTGGTCTCATCGTTGTCTGGCAAGTATCAAGCCGCTTCCCCACTCTATATTGACATCAACATCCTTCCAATCCCCATTGGTCTGCCACCGCGGCTCCGAAGCAACTATTGTCTCAAACATTTCATCAATCACGTCGCCCTCGCCGCCCTCCTGACGCCTCTTGGCTTGCGGATGCTGCCGTTGCCATGCGTGAAAAGAGCTCCATGTCCTTACGTAGTTCTCGCAGTCTCCCAACTTCATCTTCCTACGAAGGAACATGGTCCCTTCACCTGATTCCGGGCCGTTGGTAGCGGGCTCATACTCGACTCTTTGGATATCGTTCCAGTCACTAGCCGGAGGTTGTAGATCTCGTAATTTGTTCTGGACGATAGATCGCCCCGGCTGCTCCCAATAAGGACCTAGTAATCTCTCATCGTCCCCGTATGCATATTGTTCTGTAATCATGGTCGCAGTGGGAGAATTGACAAAAACGTGATCCTTGTAGCACCACAACGCGATGGTGCCATCTTTTCTTACGATCCTTTTCATCTCAGCCCAGAATGGAATTGGATCAAACCAGTGTGCGGCTTGGCCGGATACGATCATGTCAACAGAACTGTCTGCGATGAAGGGCATGGTCTCGGCTGGCGCTACTTCGAACTTGACATTCGGAAATGCATCTTTTGAGCTGGATGATCTGGCCTGCTCAACCATGCCACTTGATGGGTCTGTGCCTATGATTTGAGCAAATGATTGTGCGAGATACCTAGCAACCACACCATGGCCTGTGCCAAGGTCGACGCAGGAGGAGCGAGAACCATGGTGATATGCAAGGATGGTATTATACAGCGAAGATGGATATGATGGTCGAAATGCAGCGTACGAGGCATGGGAGAAGGTGGTTTTGCTGTACGTAGATATTTGTCAGCCGGATCTGGCTGGTTGGGGTAGCAAATGGGGTTAGCAGACGCAAATTGGGCCATGTCTCTTCCTCGAACTGGTTGATAGATCTTCTATTCCTTGCACTGTTTCGAGATGTATGATCCGAACTTGAGAAATGGTTCCGTTGGTGTAATTAGATACCTATGAATAGTCCTCGGAGGGCCGGGTCAGGCTTTGCCGAGGTCCAGAATTAGAGATTTGCTTCGGACGAGAGGACAAGGTACCTATTTGGTGTGCCTGACAATGTCTGAGATGAGCAAGAAAGAAAGCTGTGTCGCGTTCATGGCCTCATTGTGTGATGCTTCTTCAGTTCCGAACATCGTTTTGCTCCATAGACCTAGACTTAAAGAGTCGCACTAGCCCTTCAATGTCCTCAGACTAGCACTCGGATAATGACTTGAACAGTCCTATCTGTTATAGTCTTTCCTTCTGTGTCTCATCTCTGGCGCTCTGTAATGCCCCATGACCGTCCAGGAGCACGCACCATCCTTCTACACCGCGCCCCCCATACCCACCAACGCCAGCCTCGAATTCCTTGATAGCAAATTGTAGGCTTTCTTCATCGAAACTTCCAGGTTGCAGCCATACAGCGGGCACACCGGCTTCTTTGGCTTCGCGAAGAATCTGGAGCGTTACTGACGGCTGTGTAATGATGCTGAGGGACGTTTCTGTAGGGTGTGGTAGGGCTGATGGCGAGGGAATGGTGTTGTATTCTGTCGAAGACACCATGATAGTGGGTCGAGATGGAGTGACTGGCTGTACCGGCAGCGAACGTTCCTGATACCAAGCGAGGACTGCAAGCGTGTTGGTAAGCTATAAGCATTGAACCGCGAATTGGGAAACAATGACCTTGATATCCGTATTTGTGGGGATCCTGGCTCGCTCCCGCAACAGCAAAACGAGGCAAGGAGAAGAATTTCTTGGCTGCTGCCTCCATTGTTAATAATATCGGTTGGATCGGTCTGGGTTCCAGAAAATTGACTTTGAGTGGATGAACGTAAAGTAACAGTAGATCCCCCACCTCCCTCAGGCTTGACCAAAATAACTCCAATGCCATGGCAACGCCCACACGCACCCCGCAAACCAATCGGCCATGAAACATTCCAGGCTCCAACTCATGATAGTTTCATCTTGCCAACCAGCCATGCCTGGCACTTTCTCTATTGATCATAACGTCGGCGCACAAGTGCACTTGTTCCAACTCCCACAAACGCCGTCCTCTTCCACCTACCTTCACGCGTCTACGAATTCTTTAGCCAGTCACGATGAGGACGGTCACCCAAGTCGAAAGCGCTCTCGCCGAAGCTCTTATGAAGCGTGTCGGACAAGAGATTCGGATCTTGGTCTTTCGACCGGAGCGATAGGCTTAGAGACGCCTGGTGCGTTGAGCCCCGCGCCTTTCGTGAATACGCGGTACACACTCGCTGGGGGCCTTGATACGCCTACGACGACCTTCACTTCAAGCACCGAATACGCCGTTTCCCCAGACGTCACCGCACGGGGCGGTAGAGGCTGGCAGACCAACACAAGAGCAAATTCCGATTCATATTTTCCACAAATATCTAGAGAAAGGAATGGTCGAGCACGGCTTTCTAGGCCGCCTTCAAACAATTGGGGCAAGACGATCTACAATCTCTTCGGAGTAGCCGGAAAGGCCTGGGAGTTTTGTCGGGCGAATTTCCGAGGCTTCTATGCTGGCGGAGGGCCAGGATATCGGATGCGGCCCCCAGACAACGATGAAAGCTTGTGGCATTCGTACAACGAGAAGGATCAAGGTCTTCAGAGATGGGAGAGGGAAACGTCAATACCTGGCGGCTTCCCTGACAAAGATTTTATCCCGGACTATCTGGCGCAAGATCACACAACTCCACAACGTCCAGCGAAAAGACTTCAAACAGAAAAAGGAGGTGACTTAAATGCAAGCTGGGTGATGGTTAGTGGCGCGCCAGTGTCACGCGACGCAAGTCCTACCAGGATAGCAGCTCGCAAGGTTCCTTCCAAGGCCTCTCCTGGACGAAGACCAATATCAAAGGCCGGACAGCGACCAATCCTCCCTGCTTCACGACCGTCTTTGACCTCTTTTGCCGGTTCGCCAGCATCACGTTCTGGTTATCCTGCCTCCTTTGCGCCTTCCAGATCACCCATACCAAGTCCGAAGCATGAGAGCCCTGTGAGCACTGACGTACAGAGACACGCAGCAAGGTTAAGAAAGCGCGAGCTCGAGGATGATGCCAATCTGAAAAGGTTCAACCAGCAACTCAAGGCCATGATCAAGGAAGGAAAACAAGCCCTAGGCACTAAGGTTGAGGTGGAAGATGAGTTCGATAGCGTTGTCGACGAGGGATACGGCGAATGAGATCTGGACAAAGGGACGGCGAAGGGCTGAGGACCTTTGCATAGTGATTTTCCGGGGACTTGGAGCCTCTGACTGCATGCTCTGGCGTCGTGGAAGAAGCTGCATCTCGGAAGGAGTTCCGGATCTTACGATGGCAGGGCGAACGGGGCGCGGAAGTCTTTCTTTGATACCCCCATTCTCAGTTGGCTCAGGATGGTAGATAGGATCTCAACAAGCGGCCTCAATATTCTTATTTCTCCTCTTAATCCCATGACATAGAATGGACGACCGCGTTCTCGTTCATGTTTCCCATACGCGTACTGCGAAAAGCCAATAAGCGCCACTCAAAGCTTTCGGCTTGGTTTCGACAGAGAGGCTTGATTGATTGATGACGCTGAGTCCTTGCCGGTTGACGGGACAGCTGTGAGAGGATGGTAGCTTCGTCTCTGACATAATCCCAGCACTAAGTCGTGCAGCCGCCTCTTTACGTAGAGTCAAACCAGTCTTCATGACATTAGCCGGCGATCGTTGGTTGTTGTTTGGGGTTGCTTGTGGGCGAACAAGAGCTGTGAGAGCCCCTACTTCGCCGAGAATCTCTGTCCCTGTACGACCGGCGCACCGTTCTTCGACTTCTCCTTGCTTAGGCTCTTCCCACACACGGCGCATGCTGTAAAAATTGTTGGGTTGTACGGACTTGAATAAATTCTGGGGACGAGGGCTAACCGTTGGCTTTGTATGCACATCGATGGCAGTACTTCCGTCCTTCATCAGTTTTCGTCTTGCAGGTGGAGCATGAGCTCGAGTAAGCGGCGTATGGATTCTTAGCGCTGTGGCTCAAGAGCTTGCTCTACATGTGGAACTGTGAGTGTAAGTTCACCCGTGCAAGAGACCTGCTCCCTCGTACCTTTCCGATACCTGTCGAACCCATCGTGGCAGACGACTTGCTCTTGTCCTTGTCTCCAAGTTTTGACCCGGCAGGAGAACCATGATACATCTCATTTTTGCGCTTGATCCCGGGTGTGGCGAGAATTGTCTTCTGAGTATTCTGACATTTGGCACACACCATATTTGCAATCGGCGTGAGTAGGTGAGTGCAATAAGAGCTGTAAGTAGAGGATATCTGGAGAGATCAAAGGTCTACGGGTCGCTCACAAACAGTCCTTACTAGTGTAAAAGTCACGGGCAGAATCTTACCCCCCTCGCCCTAAACTCTGCTAATCTACCCCCCTGAGCTTACCCCCTGTCAATCGGGCTTTTGGCGGGGAGCCTCGGTAGTGCCGGGACCCTGAATAGGACTGCTTTATTGGACTTTGGCCGCTAGCGTTTCAGGTGAACGGTTTCGAGTTTCCTTGCGGAGAAAGAGTGTACGTTTGGAGACTGCGGTACGGAATTATACTTCACTGCTTCGCATCGAAACCCGAGAATATCTGAGTTGGCAGACTGACTCTACATTCGCCAAACGCGGGTTTCCTGGTGGCGCCTAGCGAGCCGCTTGTGTTCCCAGCAATACAAAGTAATTACAACCGGAATCCACGTTACGCGGCTTTCTGTGAACCGGTTATGCTCCATCTTATCCAGCGGACCGCCCGAATCTAGAGATTCAGGCTCTGGTCGTGAGCATGCTCAAGGCCGGAGACTACACTGCTGATGGTCCGATGCCCTGACAGTCAGTTCGGAGCACTTGCTATCATCAACCAACAGCGCAGTCCAAACAATCTCATCCAGCATGGCTGGTAGGCCACCAGAACATCCCACGCCACAGCAGAACAATGACGGGCTTCTACTTGATCTCGGCGATTCGAGTCTCACGTATCATGATGGAAGGCCACCCCCCGTCAACGATGAAAACCTCTTGCACCAGTACAACATAGATAACTCCGACTCGCCTCAACCCCGCCCCTCCGTATCCTATGACGAATTCGTTGGTGCTCAGCATACAACAAATGATCTCCCCGGGGGCCCAGGCGCTCCACAACATGGGCCAGCGCAGCCCCCATTCTTGGGTAGTGGGAACCCCAGGACCTATTCCCAGTCGTCTGGCCTCAATAACTACCAGCGGTACTCGGACATGGACGACTTTCCAGAAGACGATCAGTCAATGCAGGGCGGCTATTATCACTCCGGTGGACAAGTACATGATGGTAGCTCTCCGACCGTAGGCGGCGGGCATGCCGGAAACCGGAACAGTGTTCTTAACATGGGTGGAGGCATTATGGGAAGAGCGAAAACCATGCTGGGAATGAGACCGAAATACTCCGAGATGGACATGCCGTTGAGGGACACCCGATCTGGGCAGCACAGGGTTCACAGTACCGCTACCGAAGAGCCAGAAAGGATTACTGGACGGAAAGGTTTCGACCCAGGAAACTTCAAATTCGGGTTTGGGAGAGGAAAGTCAGATCGTTCAACCCTTGGCCCGCGGATAATACATCTGAACAACCCACCAGCGAACTCTGGAAACCGATATGTTGATAACCACATCTCGACCGCAAAATACAACATCGCTACATTTCTACCGAAATTCTTATACGAACAATTCTCCAAATACGCCAATCTGTTTTTCTTGTTCACAGCAGCACTCCAACAAATACCTAATGTTTCTCCCACCAACCGATACACGACCATTGGACCCTTGATCGTTGTACTCCTGGTCTCAGCTGGGAAGGAAATGGTGGAAGATTTCAAGCGCAAAAATTCCGACAAATCCTTGAATCATTCAAAAGCTAGGGTGTTGCGAGGGTCCACTTTCGAGAATATGAAATGGGTCAATGTTGCTGTGGGCGACGTCGTGCGAGTCGAGTCGGAGGAGCCCTTTCCGGCAGATTTAGTCCTGCTAGCCAGTTCTGAACCAGAAGGCTTATGTTACATCGAAACCGCAAACCTTGACGGGGAGACGAATTTGAAGATTAAACAGGCGATTCCCGAAACTGCAAATCTGGTCAGCTCTAGCGAGTTGAGTCGCTTGACTGGGAGAGTCCGGTCAGAGCAGCCTAATAGCAGCTTGTATACCTACGAGGCGACGCTTACTATGCAGGCTGGGGGCGGTGAGAAGGAGCTCCCCTTGGCGCCGGATCAGCTACTTCTGCGAGGGGCCACTTTGCGTAACACGCCATGGATACATGGCATAGTCGTCTTCACCGGGCACGAGACGAAATTAATGCGCAATGCGACGGCAACACCTATCAAAAGGACGCAGGTCGAGCGAATGGTCAATATACAAATCTTGATGCTGGTCACTATCCTGATCGCACTCAGCATTGTAAGCTCTGTTGGTGATCTGATTGTAAGAAAGGCCGCCAGCCAGAAGCTCGCATACCTCTACATCAACGATACAAATGCTGCGAAGCAGTTCTTCTCGGATATCTTTACATATTGGGTTCTATACTCTAACCTTGTCCCAATATCTCTTTTCGTCACCATCGAGGTGGTCAAATTTTACCACGCCCTTCTCATCAACTCAGACCTCGACATTTATTACGATCGTACAGATACAGCTGCGATTTGTCGCACTTCATCACTTGTAGAAGAGTTAGGTCAGATTGAGTACATCTTCTCGGACAAAACCGGCACGCTCACCTGCAACATGATGGAGTTTAAACAATGCTCGATAGGCGGTATACAGTATGCCGATGACATTCCAGAGGACAGGCGTGCAACAGAGCCCAACGGCCCCGGAATCTATGATTTTAATAAGCTTCGTGAGAATCTGAAGACACATCCAAGTCGGACTGCAATACACCATTTCTTGGCGCTCCTTGCAACGTGCCACACCGTTATACCCGAAAGGAGAGATGAGAAACCGGGCGAAATCAAGTATCAAGCAGCTTCGCCTGACGAGGGTGCACTCGTTGAAGGCGCAGTCATGATGGGCTACCGATTTACAACTCGCCGACCACGCTCGGTAACGATCACCATTAACGGGGAGGAAAATGAGTATGAGCTTCTAGCAGTCTGCGAATTCAATTCTACTCGTAAGCGAATGTCGACAATCTTCCGATGTCCGGATGGCAAGGTTCGATGCTACTGCAAAGGCGCTGATACCGTTATACTCGAGCGGCTGGGAAAAGACAACCCCATCGTGGAGGCCACGTTACAGCATCTAGAAGAGTATGCAACTGATGGTCTTCGAACTTTGTGTCTTGCAATGCGAGAAGTGCCGGAATCAGAGTTCCAAGAATGGTTTCAGATCTACGAGACAGCATCAACCACAGTCAGCGGCAATCGTGCTGAAGAGCTTGACAAAGCAGCCGAACTCATTGAGCACGACTTCTATCTTCTCGGCGCTACAGCCATTGAGGACAAGTTGCAGGACGGTGTACCAGATACGATCCATACCTTGCAAGAAGCTGGCATTAAGGTTTGGGTGCTTACTGGAGATAGGCAAGAAACAGCGATCAACATCGGGATGAGCTGCAAGCTCATCAGTGAAGACATGTCTCTCCTGATCATCAACGAAGAAAGCTCCGCGGCCACAAGAGACAACATATCGAAGAAGCTCAGTCAGATCCGAAGTCAGATAACCACGGGCACTGAACTAGACACGTTGGCCCTCATTATTGATGGCAGGTCTCTCACATATGCTTTGGAAAAGGATATGGAAAAGATGTTTCTCGATCTTGCAATAATGTGCAAAGCTGTGATTTGCTGGTATGTCTGTTTTGGTATCTAGAAAATCTTCATAGAAGCTGATGATACCGAAAGTCGTGTCTCACCACTGCAGAAAGCGCTGGTCGTCAAGCTCGTCAAGCGGAACCTCAAAGCAATCCTGCTGGCTATCGGCGACGGTGCCAATGACGTCTCCATGATCCAAGCGGCGCACGTCGGCGTTGGCATCAGTGGGGTTGAGGGTCTTCAAGCGGCGCGGAGTGCTGATATCGCTATTGGTCAATTCCGATACCTGCGGAAGCTGTTGCTTGTGCACGGTGCTTGGAGTTATCAGCGTATCTCGAAGGTCATCCTGTATTCTTTTTACAAGAACATTGCTCTGTACATGACGCAATTTTGGGTGAGTTCTCATATTTTCCACGAACGCGGCGTTGCTGACACCGATGATTTAGTACTCGTTCCAAAATTCGTTCTCGGGCCAAGTCATTTTCGAATCTTGGACTCTATCCTTTTACAACGTCTTTTTCACGGTTTTCCCGCCCCTCGTCATGGGCATTTTTGATCAATTTATTTCTGCACGCCTCCTCGATCGATATCCTCAACTGTACCAGCTTGGCCAGAAAGGCGTCTTCTTCAAGATGCATTCGTTTTGGTCATGGGTTGCCAATGGCTTTTATCACAGCTTGCTGGCTTACTTTATTGCCGAAGGCATTTGGTACTGTGACCTCATAGGTGGTGACGGCAAGGTCGACGGGCATTGGGTCTGGGGTACTTCGCTCTACACCGCCATCCTCGGCGTTGTGCTTGGAAAGGCGGCTTTAGTAACGAACATCTGGACCAAGTACACGTTTCTGGCGATACCTGGAAGCATGGTTATTTGGCTTGCCTTCATCCCGATTTACGGTACTGTTGCGCCAAAGCTCGGCTTCAGCACTGAATATTATGCCGTTATACCACGCATGTTCACCTCGCCTGTCTTCTACATCATGGCCATCCTCCTACCCGTGGTCTGTCTTTTACGCGACTTTTCATGGAAGTACTACAAGCGCATGTATCGTCCGCAGACGTATCACCATGTACAAGAGATACAGAAGTACAACATACAGGACTACCGACCAAGAATGGAGCAATTTCAGAAAGCTATCCGAAAGGTACGCCAAGTGCAGCGCATGCGGAAACAGCGAGGTTACGCCTTCAGCCAGGCGGACGAGAGTCAGGATAGGGTGCTTCGCGCTTACGATACCACAAGAGAGAGAGGTCGATACGGAGAGATGAAGAGCGGGAGAGAAGGGGTAGAGAGAGCGAAGTCACGCAAGAGATGAGTCTTGTATGTTGGGAATGGGTCATGGCATGGCGTCTATGGGTTGGAGGCTTGGGCACTTGGTTGAGAAGTATGTGCTAAGTTATCTTCGTGTACTATTTTTGATTGCTTTAGAGGCATTCCACACGCTTCAATGGTTTTAAGCTCTGCTTTACCGCTGGCATGGCGCACGTTGAGCCTTGGTCAACACAATCCAAGCGCTGGTACTCCGTACTTTAGGGTGCTTATTTCGAGGGCTTGTGGTTTCTTGGCAATCCTTCGATAACGTATTGACGGATTGCTGATGGGCCGACCTACCAGTGAAAGCTTGCGGCTAATAAGGCAGACCACATCGCTGACACGACAAAATCGGCAGTAGCATGTAACCGAGGAAAGCAGAATGCAGAATCGGAGTCCATAGCCTCTGAGTAAGATGGGATCCTTGGTCAGCTCCATCAGTGTACGTCTTGGCACGCTAAGTGATGCGAAGATATATGCAAGATCCAAATAAGATCTTAGCGCCGATCCCAAACCTTATCTCTCCGTACCTCTAAATTTGGGATTTCTCTCCGTTCGTTGCAATGAGGAAGATGAACCACATTGTCCACGGTTTTAACGGCTAGGTGATTTGCTTCCACCTGATTAAATTCGCAACATGCCACCATTTGTGGGACGTAAATGGCTAAGATCCGTCTCGCCACCCAGCACGCCCAAAGGCAAAAAACCGAGCCTCTTCGATACAGCAGATAAGCCAACTTCGTCATCCACGGTTCGAGACAACAGAGCCTTTCTGGACAGTTTAGGCGATTCCGATTCAGAAGATTCCCTCAGCGACGTTAGCAGCATCGAATTCGAAGATGTCGTGTCCCAACCATTATCTAAAAAACGCAAGACTGAGCACGAAGAAGATGACGAGGAGGTTGACTGGGAGGATGCGATCAAAGAAGACGGCCGGACGCCTTTGCATGCTCCAGCCTCCGGAAGACCGCTGGGTGATCTCGAGCTTACTTTCGACAAGAGCACCAACGCAGGGTCTCTAGCAGACGCCTATGGCAAAAGAAAAGGGCCAAGCAAGATTGAGAGACAAACAAGGATCACCACACATTGCATGCACGTGCAATTTCTGCTTTTCCATAATCTGGTCCGCAATGGCTGGACATGCGACAAAGAGGTGCAAGCAACGCTTGTTGCCCAATTGCCGCCCGGGGTGAAGAAGGAGATAGACAAGTGGAAGGTCGCTTCTGGCATGGAAGTAGAGCTCCAGAAAGAGGATGCTAAACCATCGAGGAAAGGTGGCAGAGACGGTCGGAAAAGGCCCAAAGCCGTGGACGATGTTCCAAGTCAAAGAGAATGGGGCAAACCCGCAGAACGCCTAGAAAAGGGCGCCCCAAACATGAGCAGTGGAGACCCAATTTTGCGGCTACTCAGAGTGCTTGCTGCCTACTGGAAGAAGCGGTTCACCATTACCATGCCGAGCTTGCGGAAACAGGGCTACAAGTCATTAGCTCAGCTTAAGGTTGAGGTTGACTCCTTTAAGAACGACAAGCACGATGCGGAAGAGCACGGCGAGCGCGTAAGTAATCTGAAAGACTTTCGGAAGATCGCAAAGGCGTGCGAGGGCAGTCGAGATCTTGGGGAGCAGTTTTTTATCGCATTGATTCGAGGCTTGGGCATTGAAGCTAGATTGATTGCAAGTTTGCAGCCAGTGGGCTTTGGCTGGGGCAAAAACGAAGATGCTACGGTGAAGAAGAAGAAAACCGGGAGGAAAGACCGGATTTCTGATGAAAGCGATGACAATTCAGGATCAGACGTTGCAGAAACGCCGCAGCCGTCAGAAACACCAATTCAAAGCAAGACCGGCAAGCCAAAGAATGTTCCAAAGGCAAAGGCAGGAGCATCAATAGACCTTTCCGAAGGAAGCGCTTTGGAGGATCAGGAGATGGTTAGAGGCAGCGACGACGATGAGTCTGTGGTCGACGTGACACCATCGAGGCCGAGGAGAAAACCAAACAAGAACTATGATCACGATATGTCATTCCCCACATACTGGGTAGAGGTTGTTTCGCCAATCACCAATGAAATATATCCGGTTGAACCCTTCCTTCTGAATCCACCTGTAGCCAACAATCCCGAACACCTGGCTTCGTTCGAGCCGCGAGGAGCCAAAGCCGACAAGGCGAAACTGGTGTTTGCTTACGTAGTAGCCTACGATAGCGGAGGCTGCGCCAAAGACGTGACCACCAGGTACTTGAAGCGGCACATATGGCCTGGCCGGACGAAAGGGGTCAGAATGCCTGTAGAGAAGGTGCCAGTATACAACAAGAGAGGCAAGATCAAACATCACGAGGAATACGATTGGTTCAAGACGGTCATAAGCGATTACAGACGACCTCATCATCTGCGGACGGCGGTCGATGACCTAGAGGAAGCCAAGGATCTCAAAGCCGTTAAACCGGAGAAACGTGAAAAGAAGCAAGGCGAGGACACGCTTCAGGGGTACAAGAGCTCCGCTACCTATGCTCTGGAGCGTCATCTGCGCCGCGAGGAAGCTCTCCGCCCTGGGGCCACGCCTGTCAAGTACTTTACTGCCGGTAAGGGGGAGAAGGCCCAAGAAGAGCCTGTCTTCTCACGGGAAGACGTTTTGATTTGCCGGACCGGCGAAAGCTGGCATAAAGAGGGGCGGCAGGTGAAAAGTGGGGAGCATCCTATTAAGATGGTACCTGTACGAGCGGTCACTTTGACAAGGAAACGCGAAGTCGAGGAGGCGGAGAGGGAGGGCGGTGAGAAGCTGAAGCAGGGCATGTACTCTCAGGATCAGACGGAATATATAATTCCGCCACCGATCGAGAATGGCATTATACCGAAGAACGCGTACGGGAATATGGATTGCTTCGTCCCTTCGATGGTTCCCCAGGGAGCTGTGCATATCCCATTGAGGAAGACGATGACAATTTGTAAGAGGTTGGCTATTCAATATGCAGAAGCTGTCACGGGATTCGAGTTTGGAAACAAGCGAGCTGTTCCTGTCATCACTGGCGTGGTGGTCGCTGCTGAGAATGAGGATATGGTCATCGATGAGTGGGAAAAAGACGAAGAGGAGAGGAAGCGGAAGGAGGATGCAAAGAGAGAAAAGGTCGCTCTGGCAACCTGGCGCAAGTTTCTGATGGGGCTAAGGATCGTCGAGAGAGTAAGGGATGAGTACGGCGGGGACGCTGATGCGCATTTGAAGGATGAGCTCAATCCGTTCACGAACCAAAATAAGGTCCAAAGAACTAGGAAGGAGGAGCATAACGGGACAGAAACCGGTAAAACAGCAAACCACGTTGAGATTGATACGGGTGGCGGCTTTATCCTGGACGATGCAGATATACCAGGAGGCGGATTCCTGCCAGACGACGATGGAGCATCGCAAGAGGATGCTTCTAGCGGGGCAATTGAATTTCGTCCCGACGGCGGCGAAAAACAAGAACCAGCATCTGACGATGGCGAGCTCATGATCAAGAACGAAGGCACTGTTCCGAGGCAACCTTTCAGCGCTTTCCGTCCACAATCTGAGATCACTGGATCCCCGTCCTGCACCAAGGGCAGCGCCAAACATGCCATGGATGTCGGCGCCGAAGAACCACCTCCACCCAAGAAGCGAGGACGACCCCGAGGCTCAACGTCCAAAATCACCGCCCCAAAGAAGCTCAAAGCAACCCCCAAAACTACAAACGACCATCAAGACCTTCCCGCCCCTGAAGACAACCACCCAGCTCCCAAGCGCACCAACAAGCCCAAACCAACCAAAAACCCCAAACCAACCTCAAAAGCAATGAACAACTCCATGACCAACGGCGACGCTACCGCCGAGCCAACCGTCAATCAACTCTCTGAAACCACACCGATGAGAAGAGCATCTACGCGCAAAGCGGCCAGGCAGAGCGCTAGTGCGGTTCGGAGCCATTATTTCGAGCACAGCAGCGAGGGGGGGGAGAGTAGTGGTGAATCAGAAGGGTAATTTGGAGGATGATGGAGTTGTCGGTTCTGAGAGTCGGGCTTTGACGCTGAAGGGGCGGTTGGGGAATGGGGTGGGAAGAGGAAGACGAGATAACGGTCTCGTGCATGTTCAGGGGGCTGAGGAGGAGTGTAGATTCTGCGCATATGTTGTATAATAAGCCTATATATGTACAGATAGGAGGTTAAGTACGTTGTAAGATGTGCTTCACCCACCATACGCAGCGTTCCCTGCGTGCATGGCTCTCCAATCTGGCTATTGATAAACCACTCCATGCTTGCATCAATCCCACCAATCACTCCCGCGTTTACACTTCACCGCTAAAACTGCTTCTGAAATGCTTTTCTCCCAGGATATCGTACCAAGTCGTACAAGAACACAAGCGCCCACCCAACCACTCCCCAAAACCGTACCAATTCAAACCCCCCGTCTCAAAACCCCCCTAAACACGCCTCACCATACCGTCCCCCCCCACAACGATCTTCGCCCCCAAACTTTTCACCTCCCCCCCTCGCACCCCTTCCCAACCTCCCACACGCAGCACAGAATCGATGCCCACAGTTCCCGCACCAGAGGCGATCCGCGTACCAGAGGTTGCAGCGGCAGCAATGGCGGGGTGACATCTTGGGTGCTGGTTTGGGGAGTTGTTTGTTTAGTTTTTGGGGGAAGGTGTTTTGTCGTTTTATCGTTGAGGAGGTTGGTTTGTATTGAATGGTAAATAGTTTGATTTTGTTCGTCGGGTTGTTGGTTTTTTGGGTGCAAAGGGGGGTGTATGGGGTGGAAGCGGCTGGGAGGGGGGGTTGGTGATAGTAGAGGAGGGAATTTGGGAAGA